>Ga0209636_10002805_pt1 | contig 17756 bp, 18 predicted proteins | sample DeeMarSWOR152_54_FD_187464 | JGI IMG/M metagenome (GOLD analysis project Ga0209636, IMG submission 187464) | Marine sediment microbial communities from White Oak River estuary, North Carolina - WOR-1-52-54 (SPAdes) (version 2) | ecosystem: Environmental > Aquatic > Marine > Intertidal zone >... | reverse complement strand
AGATAAACGTTGAGGATTTCAAATTCCCGCCCCAAATTACGAGTCAAAAGAGCGGTGTCCACTTCGTCTGCTACTGCTTTTAGATACCCGTCCTCCCCCTCAAAGATATGGAACGGGCCTTTGGCTCCTTTTTCGGCAAGGACGGATGACAGAAGGCCCGACACGGCCGCCTTGGCAGGGTTGATGGGTTTCACCATAGCACCTTCAACCTCATGGTTGACTTGTATGAGCCCGGATTGCTGTAGACCTGCTATGCCAAAGGCATCAACGGTTTTCTGGTGGTTCAGACCCATGATCTTTGCTGCCGCAGCTGCGGCTCCGAAGGGACCAGTTATGCCGGTGATATGAAAACCTCTATTCAAACTGGACGGAGTAATCGCCATGCCGATCCGTATCATGACCTCATACCCGACCACGATTCCGGCAATCAGTTTCTTGGTGTTTGCCCCTGACAGCTCCGCCGCAGCAATAGCAGCTGGTATGACAACAGTGCCAGGGTGAAGTGCAGCAAATCGATGTCCGTCGTCCATATCCAATGCATGAGCACACGCCGCATTCGCCAAAGCGGCATTGATTGCCGGAAATTTCCTTTTTGTCTGGATTATAGTTGCTTCAGGGATACCCTCAAGGCTAGCCATATAATCGACTACCATACGAGGGAATTCCATTAATTTGTAGCCGGCCAAAGATACGCCGACCAAATCCAGAATCAACTTCTTGGTTTGCTGAATAACCTCTGGTTCTAAAGCATCGTAGTGAGCACTGACTACGAAATCTGCATATAATGAAGAAAGTGCTTTCGTATTACCGTTCACTAGTCACTACCTTCTCTCTTGGCTTTTTCCCTTTGCTCTATCGCCTCAGCCAACCGCAAAATCCCCTCGGCTCTCTTAAAAGAACCAAAATCAATCATTTTCCCACCGATAGTGGTAGCGCCAAGTCCTTTTGTTCTAGCATCAGCATAGGCTTCCACAACCTGGTTTGCAAAATCTATTTCTTCCTTAGCTGGAGAGAAGACCTCATTGACCGTAGCCACATGGCGGGGATGGGTGAGCTGCTTGCCTGAAAATCCCAAAAGTCTCACTTTCTCTGTTTCCTCTCTGAGTCCCTCGAGGTCTATGACGAGGCCGAAGAAGGGAGTGTCAATGGCCTGTATGCCTGCGGCTCTGGCTGTTACAGCTATGCTGGATCGAGCAAAAAGCACCATGGGGAAGTATTCCTCGGGAGTCAATTTGGTCACCCCCATGCCGGCTCCCATTTCTCGAGAGAAGTCACCAGCACCGAACCCGACAGCAATAAGCCGTTGGCTGGCTGCAATAATGTCCTGGAGGTTCAGAATTCCTTTTGGCGTTTCAAGAAGTGCGACCAGGGTTATGCTCTTCGCATCAATGTCTTTCTTCTGCTCCTCATCCCCTATCAGCCTGTCTACAGCGAGCATGTCCTCTTTTGACTCGGTTTTGGCAAGCATAATGCCATCAAGCCCCTGAACCACAACATAGCCGATATCAGCCTCTGTAAGATCTGTTTCAAGAGAATTGACCCTCACGAAAACGTCAAGTCCATGCTCCTTTAACATAGGAATAGAATCTCTGGCAAAAATTCTGCCCGTCTCCTTTTCGGGCATAGGGCAGCCGTCTTCTAGGTCCAGAATAACGGCATCCGCACCTTCAGATGTAGCATTGACAATCATTCTCCAGCTGTTTGCCGGTACATAGAGCATGGACCGCAGTACTCGGCTCATGAAATCCCCTCGGAGTTAAATCAATATCTACTGACTACTTGGTAAAAACCTTCTGGCAAACAGGCCCAATATCTTCAGGTCTGTCGACAACGTAAGCGCCCACTTCTTTCAAGGCCTCGATTTTTGCTTCTGCAGTTCCTTTTCCGCCCTCTACGATTGCGCTGGCATGAGAAAACCGTAATCCTGAAGGAAGACCTTTGCCTGCGATGTAGGCTACCAGAGGCTTTGTATAGCCTCCGGCTTTAATCACCTCTGTAGCCTCCTCTTCCATAACGCTTCCGATTTCCCCGAAATATACGACCCCATCCGTCTGGTCATCTTCTTGAAACAGAGGAAGTAGTTCCGGCAATGTTGTCCCTAAAACCGGCTCTGAACCCAAATGAACCGCGGTGCTAATCCCAAAACCAGCACTGCACACAGCCCAACTCAGGGTAGAAGTTTGACCGCCACTGCGCGATATCACGCCTATGCGGCCAGGTCTAAAGGCAATTCTCGGGAGATCTGAAGAACCGATAAAGCCGCCCAGTCCGCCTAAAGAGGCTTTGCCAGGGCTTACTACTCCTGCTGAACCCGGGCCGATCAATCGTATTCCGTGTTTTTTGGCGTGGGCGATAACTTCAAGGGAATCATGCAGAGGAACCCTTTCTACCCGCATCAGAACTATTTTTATCTCTCCCTCAAAGGCCTCTATCACTGCTCCCTTTGCCTCCGGACCTGGTACAACCGTGACAGCTGCATGGACTGGCCCAACTGCCTCTAATGCTTCTCTAACGGTATCGTATACCGCCACACCCCAAACCGATTGACCGCCACGACCAGGCGTAACTCCAGCAACTACCTTGGAACCAACCTCCATCATCCGTCTGGCTACGCCTTGCCCAAACCTTCCAGTAATACCCTGGATTAGCATTCTGGTATTCTCATTAATCAAAACTGACATTACGCCTATCTCCTAACGACAGCTTAGTTCTGCTAATCCAAAGGTATTTCAATAGTGATGCAGCCAGAACCATACCGCTGGCAGTTGTACTCACAGCTAATACACTCATTATCCAACCTTTTTATTTCTTCAGGATCGTTTACTGCCAGCACAGGCTTATTATCCTGAATTTTTAAGATATTTCGACCATATAATCGACATGCTTTTACACAGGCAAATTTGCACGCTGGATCTGTCGTATTTTCTACGGCGGGAATACATCGGCTGTAATCGATAGTGATCTTAGTCTTTCTTGTTTGAAACTCTAGCGTATTCGCTCCTACCATACTCCTACTCCTTTTGAGCTGTACGCCTCTCCATCTGATATGCCTTAACCAGCTCTTCCACCCTACCTGCGATGAAATCGGTATTGTAAATATAGTCTCTGCCGTATAATTCCCAACGCAGTGGCAAATCCTTGAACCCGCTTTTTATTATATCGTGCGATTCCTTTTCCTTGTTCCCTGCAAGTAACATAATCACAGGAAATCCTGGCCTTTTTTCGATCTCTTCTTTGAATGCCTTCACAAGGGCATGAGCGTGATGCCATTGCTCCTGATTGGCAAGGGTGGCCCCCATCAAAACATAGCCGTCAATGGGTTGTGACAGGATGTATTTGATCACACTATAAATTTTACTGGCTGGAGGATCTCCGCTCGTATCCGCATAGTTAGCAATCTTAAAGCCCCGAGCTACAAACGCGCTCGCGCCAAGCATAGCACCGCCACCACCAATACCGTGAAACCCAAGCCAGCCTTCGCCTTCTATTTCTGGAACCATTTGCGCAAAATACCCTGTTCCTCGATAATCGCCCTCCTCTATGTTCATCCAGGCCTTCTGTTCCAACTCAGTGGGTGGCCTGTCCATGTCACGAGGCACCTTTATGTTTAACTCGGGATGTCGAAACACGGAGTTATCATCAAGGGTAAGATGGCAATCAGCTGCAATAATACCGTTGCCCTTGCTTATGGCTAAAGGATTGACTTCAAGAGCCCTGGCGTCATATGTGGTAAAGGCCTTGTAAATATTGGAAATAACCTCTGCCAGTTTGTGAGTGAGCTCTCGAGACGGGGGCGCACCATCGAAGGATATATTCGACAGTAACTCGTTTGTCTCCTCAGACCCTACACCTCGTAAGTAGTCGACATTCAGCCGAGCGATCCTCTCAGGATTTCTTTGCGAAACCTCTTCAATAGAGGATCCTCCTTCAGTGCTCACTATGAGTACAGGCCCTTTTGCTTTATATGAATTACTTACTATGACGCCGGCATAAAGTTCGCGTTCAACCTGGAGCTGTTCTTCAACGAGCACCTTGTCCACTTTAAGGCCTTTAATCTTAGACCCAATCAGTTGCATTGCGGCTTCCTCTGCCCTCTCGGGAGTTTCGGCGAATTTGATGCCCCCTGCCTTTAAACGCCCGGCCACCCAAACTTGAGCCTTTACAACAACCGGCTTCCCTATATCTTGGGCCACATCTCTGGCCTCGTCAGCACTTTTTACACATCTTCCTTTGGGTACAGGAATGCCTATCTTCGCAAGCATCTCTTTCCCCTGGTACTCGTAAATTCTTGCCATAAGCGTCCTTTTAATCTTAACGAAACATTCCCAGCAGTCACTGGGGACTTCTAAAAGAATTAGCTTCTCCCACTCGTATCCATTAATCTCTAAATGTCATAAGCTCGGCTAATTTCCCGATGTCATCTAGTTTGTCCAGCTCGAATACGGTGTTGATAAGGCGATCCATATGTTCTTTATCCATATATCTCGAGGCCATGGTCTTGAATTTGTCGACAATTTCGTCATCTGTCATGGGATCGCGCGCATGTCCCCTGGGGTAATCCACCCGAAGGCTGTACTTCTGCCCGTTTTTTGTAACAATCTCTGATATGCCGGCAGGACGTGCTTTATCGAGACTCGGGTCTCCCTTTAAGATAACTTTGTCAATGAGGTTCCTCACTCGAGGGTCATTGTACTTTTCCGATGTAAATTGGTCGGGACCTATCTGACGATCGATAATGGCAATGGCGGTAAGGTAGTAGGAACTGTGGTCGGCGGTTTCCTTATTCCTGGGATATTTCTTAACCGGGTCACCGGTATGCTCGGCACATCTCTTACTTGTGGTAATGTGAATTGCTGCAACATCTTCTGGCTTGATATTGTGCTCCCTGACAAGTGACAATGTCGCGGTTAGATGCCCGTGGGAGGAAAAGTCAGCTATAATTGATTTTATACACGTGTCGCGGATAGCAAACTTGCCCCTAAATCCTAATAGCCTCTCAACCTCATAGTCTCCGCCCATGATAACCTCGACAAAGCCATCATGACCCTCTATCATGCTGGCTGGACCAGTAAAGCCCTTTTTGGCTAACATTGCAGCCATGATGCCGGCATAGGACATGGTGGGGAATCTGATGTTCTTGGCCATCGTATATTCCTCTGCCGGGGTATCCAGTATGCCGAACACGGCATGACAACTTCCTGAGATGCCAACGGCGCTTTCCATCTGTTCTTCAGTAAGCCCGAGGATTTTTCCAGCAACCAGCGGCATAATAAAGGCCCCCCTCGTATCACCGTTCCACCCCCTCTTCTCCATCCCCTTGCCTACCACACCTTCCAGGAAGGCCAGGGATAGGTCGTAGCCCACATTAATAGCGGTTATGATGCTCTTTCCCGGCACATGTTGCCGTTCGCCCAAGGCTAATATCGGGGGAATGACCTCGCTGGGGTGGTAGCCAGTTCTGTAAGTCTCTCCCTGGATAATAAAAGCGGTATCATTGTAGTCGAGGTAGCGAACCATGGCACCATTAGCCAGTGCAGCGTTCAGGCATGAAGTCCTGAGGCCCGTCCCAAAAACAGTTGCCTCGGCTGAATGACCGGACTCCTCGATGTAGCCCTGAATGATTCTGCTCGCCTCACTCCCGTAGCCACCTATAGCACAACCCAACGTGTCAAGCATAAGCCGCTTGGTATGGTGAATCACGTCGTTCGGCAGGTCTTCAAAGCTGAAACTTTTAACGGACTTTGCCAACTGTCCTGCTACACTCATCTTCTAGCCTCCAAATCCCCCTCCCACATGATCCTGTGGGCCCTATCAAGACGCTTTACTCCTTACGGTAAACGTCTGGATTTCTGCTTCCAGTTCGCTGCTTCCCACCCAACAAAATGCTTCGATCTCCTTCTTTTCAGCTCAACCGTGAAGTAGTACTTATCAGAGCGATAGAGTACGGATACATATTCGACGGGTCTCTTGCTCATATCAAAAACCGCTCGCTCTGCTTTGAGCAGTGGTTCACCTACCCGTGCGCCCAAAAGTGTTGCCACCTCAGCATCAGCAACCGTAGCCTCAATCGTTTGAATGGCCTCGCTTACTTTAATCCCCAGATCTTCCTCAAGGATTGTCAAAGCTGGCTTGGCAATAAGATCATCTTTTCGAATGCCCTTACCGATGTCAGGGGGAAAATAGTTTAAGACGTATGAAAACGGGCTTTTGTCAACCTCCCGGATCTTCTTAACCTGAAAAACCTGACTTGACGGATCGAGTTTTAGCTGCACCCTTATGTTTTCAGGGGCTTCTATCAGGCCGAGTTCCAACACCTTAGTCTTTGTCTTTACCCCCATCATAATCAGGTCTTCTATAAAACCGGTGAGTTTCTGGGGTTGTACAGACCTTGCTTTCTCCGACACAAAGGTACCTTTTCCCCGATGACGCAAGAGGAGTCCATCTTGCTCCAATAAGGTCAAGGCCTGTCGCACGGTAATGCGGCTAACGCCATATTCCTCTGCAAGGGCTTCCTCACTCGGCAAAAGCGATAATGGTGGAAGTTCTCCCGATAGAATTTTTTTCCGCAAGATTGTCTCAATTTGATAGTAGAGCGGTATGCCATCAGCTCTGAGCACCCTTCTCCTCCTTGTTGCAAGATCTCAGGGATTCCATACCGAGTTGAATTGAAACGTCTTCACTATAAGCGGGGTTGCTATCCAGCCAAGGTCAACTGCCGCCTGGCAATTTCATGGGGAAAAGTGCCAGAGTTTTCATTGTCAACCAGTGCGCTGTTCGCAATCATCCCTGATGAAGTTTAACGGGCCTTTTGACATATGAGCCGTAGCCAGGCTTACCGGTCACGGTACCCTTTTCAAATACAATCTTTCCTCTCAAAATCGTGTATTCCGGCCAACCCTTCAGTTTCATCCCTTCCTCGGGACTAAAATCCTGAGCTGTTTGCAAGATCTCAAGCGTCACCTCTTTTTCTTCATCTATGCCAACAATGGCGAAATCGGCATCACTGCCCACCATAACTGCGCCCTTCTTGGGATATAGATTGTGATACCGTGCTGGATTGGCTGAACTCAGCTCTGCTATCCTGTGGAGAGGGAGCCCTCTCTTATGGTATCCCTCAGTAATCAAAATCGGGAACATGAGCGACGTGCCGCCAAATCCAGGTAAGGATGTCCATAGATCACCCTTTTTTATCTCCTTTGTGATACATGCATGGTCGCTCACAACCGTTTTAATGGTACCGTCCATCACGGATCTCCACAGGTATTCAACATCCTCCCGGCTGCGAATGGGTGGGTTAACTTTGCTCAATCGGTCGAGACCCATATCATTGGATAGGGACAAATGATGGAGTGTGCCCTCAAGCAGAAAGTCCAGGTGAGGATATCGGGCAGCAACAACCTTGGCCGCATCAACGGCCTTCCGGCTACTCAGATGCAGGAAGTTTATCGGACAATCCGTATTTTCAGCCATGACGCCGACTTCATTTATGGCAAGCTCCTCTTCCCACGGCGGCCGCGCATCACTATAGTCTTTAAGGGGATTTCCACTTGGGTTTTTCTCAACTTCCGCTTGGGTTGCCTGTATTATCTCCGGATTCTCGCAATGGATGCTCAGCGGTATTCTGCCATAATCCTTAAACATGTTGTTCAGCTTACTGACTTCCTTCATGTATTTGTATAAGAAGCCCAGATCAATCGGAGTGTCTATCATCAGATAGTTCAGTGCATCAGGAGAAGAACCAGCAAGGTTCAGCAACTTGTAAAACATAAAGTACTTGAAGGTGGAAACACCCCCCTCTTTGACAAGCCACTCCATCTCCCCGAGATGCTCATCGGTAAAGAGCGCCAAGTGATACCCATAATCCACGAGGAAGGAATCCTTAGATAGCTCCAGCAGCTCCGGGAGAATTTCCTTATAAGGACCCATCTTATTCAGATAGCTCTGCCCTGTCCTGAAGTAACTCAATATCGTCGTTACTCCACCGGAGGCTGCTGATGTTGTTTCGCTAATCGCATCATCTCTATAGGGCCTGTAGATGCCGATGTGGAAGTGAGAGTCCACTGCACCGGGAAATACAAACTTACTGCTAGCGTCTATAATCTGCCCTCCTTCTTTCGCCGGTATTGCATCTGCAACTGCCCCTATTCGTTCTCCACTTATTCCAATATCCGCCTTCCGAACCCCATAGTACGGAATCACCAGGCTCCCGCCCTTAATTAAAAGATCATACTGTGCCATCTCTACGACCTCCTTTTGAGATACAAAGATTCATGTATCTGAACTCAAGACCATGATCCTCTTATCACGTCTTCCATGTCGGTCAAATTCCCGCCGCCCATATGAGGGGCGTCCAAATGCAATACTTCAATCATTGCATTCGACTTCCTCAGTCTCACAGATCACATAGAATTTGAAATTCGTCTTGCCCTTGGGACTCCGCTCTTCAGGAATAGGATTCTCCTCCCGCCATTTCTGTGCCTTTTCGAAGCTTTCCATGCTATCAAAATGGAGTTCAGAGATTCGGTAGAACGTAGTGTCACCCATAACTGTACCATTAACGGTATTAAACACGACCCTTTTCAATCCCGGAACTCTGCATAAATCGGGCACGTGAATGTCTCGCAACCACTTTTCATATTCATCTACCGTCATTCCTGGCATAATGTCATACCCCACGATCGCCTTGACCACCTTTACACCTCTTTAATTTTCCATTGCTGACAAAAGGGCACCATAAAATTTGTATACTTGTTATAATTACATATCATATTTACCTTTGCATGGCTGGGTTGTCAAACGTTTTTTAGCCACATATTTTCTCAGACTGCTGCGTGATCTTCGGATACGATTGGTTAGTTTCATCCAGAATCACCAGATGACGGAGGCCCAAGACGGATGGACAAGCGAAAAAAGGCGCCCATTGCAATGCACTGCCCCTGAGCGCATCGAATTGCTCCCCGGGACGGACTCCCTTCGACTGCGCTCAGGGTAAACTCACCTTAGCTTTCCTGTTCCCTTTGATATTAGATGCAATTTCTTCTCTCTGGTCCATTTTTTGATCTGCTTCTCTCTCTTGCCGGCGGCCTATCTTTCAAAGGGGCCTTCTTTGTATAATAACTTCGGACTTCCATGTTGCTGCAAACGCTTTTCAATGTTCATGGTGATCCCAACATACAAACGCCCTTTCTTTTCACACATATACAACCACCAACCAGACACCTAGACCTCCAAGTTGGCCAGAAAAGCAAGGTTCTCTCCAAGACAGAGAATCAGAATTTAAAAGGGGTCCAAATGCAGGACCCCTTTCAACTTCTGGCTCCCCGGGACGGACTCGAACCGCCGACCAAGTGGTTAACAGCCACCCGCTCTACCAGCTGAGCTACCGGGGAGTATACCAAAAAGAATCTAACAGAAAGCCATTTTGACGTCAAACAAATTGTCCCAAGAAGAGCCCCCTCCAAAAATACCTCGGGAGTTTCCTGGGTTTGACATGATAAATACTCGTAACTCCCTGAATACTAGACTTATTTCGATTTCATGTGGTGAACCCCATTGGCCTTTCGCTCCAACGCTCCCGCAGTGACCCTTTCGGGGTTCGCAGGCGGGGAATTTTTGCCCCTTCCCGGCTCTAAAGGCCGGGCTTTCCCCTTCCTGTTTACCCTCGATGGGTTCCCCACTGCTCACGCGAGTCGCTCATGGACAGCGGTGTTCACCAGAAACCCAGAAAACTCCTGAACAATACCTTCCTTGACAAGGGATTCGGTTGCCTTTAGTTTACCATCTCAGCTAAACTGAGAAAAAAGAGGAACCGATGAAGCAGATCATACTTGGGACGGCTGGTCACATAGACCATGGCAAAACCGCTCTTGTCAAGGCGCTGACAGGGATAGATACGGATAGACTCAAAGAGGAAAAGCTCAGGGGGATAACCATTGAGTTGGGTTTTGCCCATTTGACCCTCTCGAGCGGCATAACGATCGGGATTGTGGATGTTCCGGGTCATGAGAAGTTTGTTAAGAACATGGTAGCCGGCGCCACCGGCATTGACGTAGTGGCGCTCATTATCGCGGCTGATGAAGGGGTTATGCCTCAGACGAGAGAGCACTTAGAGATCTGCTCGCTGCTAGGGATCAAGCACGGTTTGGTGATCATAACTAAAATAGATCTCGTCGATAGAGAGTGGCTTGATCTGGTTAAAGATGATGTATCGGTCTTTCTCACGGGAAGCTTTTTGGAAGATGCACCAATCGTTGAGGTTTCCTCAGAGACCGGGGAAGGAATCGAGGAACTTACAGGAGCTCTGGGCGAGCTTGCACAAACAGTCTCCACAAGGGATCCCGGACGCACCTTCAGGCTCCCTGTAGACAGGGTGTTTACGATGAAGGGTTTCGGCACGGTTATCACCGGAACCACTATATCAGGCCAGACAAAGGTGGGCGCTGAGGTAACCATCTACCCGGAGGGTATCAAGAGTAAGGTGAGGGGAATTCAAGTCCACCACCACACGGTGCAATCAGTGAGCGCCGGCCTGAGAACGGCTATAAACCTTCAAGGCATAGAAAAGGAGACTATTGCCAGAGGAGATGTGGTCGCTGAAAGAGACTCCCTTAGACCCACCTCCATGGTGGATACGGTTCTCGAGTACCTGGAGAGCGCCCCCAGGAAGCTGAGAAACAGGGCAAAGGTGAGGTTCCATTGCGGGACCTCTGAGATCATCTCAACGACTATTCTTTTAGACAGAGAAGAACTCTCACCAGGTGAGAGGTGCTTTACGCAGTTTCGCCTCGAGAAACCTACGGTTGTGCTTGCTAAAGACAGGTACGTGATTAGGAGTTATTCCCCCATTAGGGCTATCGGCGGTGGCTATATCTTGAATCCCCTACCGCTCAAAAAAAAGAGATTCTCAGAAGAGAGCCTCCGAGAGCTTACTATCTTGAACACCGGATCTGATAAGGAGGTTGTCGAGCAGTTCATAAAAGGAAGTAAACTCCTCGGTTGCAGCAAACGCGATCTCTCCTTTCTCACTAATCTGAGCATGAGCGACCTCGGTGAGACGATTGACGGTTTAGTGTCAAATGGGACTGTTGTCCAAGCCGAAATGGAGAATCAGATATATGTTCACTCCGAGTTCTATCGCAAGGCCAAAGATGATATCCTCGCCATCCTCACCGACTATCACCGGCGTTTTCCACTCAAGAGAGGGCTCCTGAAGGAGGAGTTGAGGTCCAAGATGGGGGGTAATATAAGGGAGAGGCTTTTCAATCAACTTGTTGATGAACTGGTAAAAGATAGCCTTGCTGTCAGGGAGAAGGATACTATCTGGCACAAGGATCATTCAATTGAGCTCCTTGGTGACCAGGAGCAGTTACGCAGTGAGATCGAAGGGATTTACCGAGAGGCAGGCCTCGAGCCGCCGTATTTCAAGGAGCTGGATCAAGACAAAAGAGACCGGGGTGGAAGGGATTTGTTGGAAATCATGGTCAAGGATGGGACCCTCGTCAAGGTGAAGGAGGATCTTTATTTTCACAAAAACGCCATCGAGGAGCTTAAGCATCGGGTGGTTGATTTCATAAAAGAAAGCGGTGAGATAACTACTCCTCAGCTAAAAGAGGTAACCGGAGTATCGAGAAAGTACACCATTCCCCTCATAGAATATTTCGACAAGATACAGGTTACGGTCAGAGTAGGGGATAAAAGGGTCCTGCGGAAGAAAACATAGGTCAAAAAGGTAGCTGTTCACGTGAATGAACAAGATCGCGTCCATTGTTTTTCCGGTATTTCCCAACTTGGCGGGCGCTTTATCCTGGATACCACCCTAGCTTATGTGGATAAGAACTATAAAGGTTTTTCTACCTTAGTTTTCTGCGTTTGACATGATAAATACTCGTAACTCCCTGAATAGTAGAGTTATTTATATTTCATGTAGTGAACCCCATTGTTCTTTCGCTCCGACGCTCCCGCAGTGACCCTTTCGGGGTTCGCAGGCGGGGAATTCCTGCCCCTTCCCGGTTCTGTCCGCCACCGGCGGACCCCCTTCCTGCTTACCCTCGATGGGTCCTCCACTGCTCACGCGAGTCGCTCATGGACAACGGGGTTCACCGAAAACTGAGGAAACTCCGGGTTTTTCTATCCTTGACAAAACCGGCTTGTGTGGTATGATTCGCGCGCCAATTTGTTCGTGATAATGAACGGCGCCTCTATCTGGTTCGGGGGTGAGATAAAGGGAAGGTAGTGATGGATTTCGGTTACTTTGCTGAGGGTCAATTGTTGTGGATTGTCTTTCTAGCTTTTGCGATCGGGATTATAGTGAGGCTTGCCTTCTTTTCCCTTGCCATCGTAAGAAGCAGCAAGAGCAGGGAATTACGCTTAGCCTATATTCCTGCTAGCTTGGGGCGCTTCTTCGTGCCGTTTCACAGCGGAGTGACCAAGAGACCTGTCTACGCAATACTGCGCTACATATTCCATATATGCCTGATTGTAGTGCCCATCTGGCTCTCCGGGCATATTGTTTTGTGGGCTGAATCTAGATTTGAGTGGGACTGGACGCCTCTGCCCGATGCATGGGCTGATTGGATGACACTTCTTGTGTTGGCTCTCGTTGCCTACTTTCTGATAAGGCGCCTCGCGGTAAAGGACCTCCGCGTCACCTCCTCTCCGGGAGACTACGTTTTGATTGGCATTACTGCCCTCCCCTTCATGACCGGATACTTTCTAACCCATGGGACTCTGGACTCGATTGCGATCTTCGGAGATAATATGCGGCTGATCCATGTTCTGAGCGGAGAAGCGATGATTGTTATGGCAGTTTTCCTCTTCTGCAGAACGCGGCTCAATGAAAAAAAGTGCACCGGTTGCGCCGCCTGTGAATTGAGTTGCCCAACCAGTACCCTGGAATCTCAAGACAAAGGTACCCTAAGGATCTTCACCTACTCACATTATCAATGTATCTGTTGCGGGGCCTGCGTCAAGGCGTGCCCCGAGGACGCCGCTGATCTACGCCATGAGATCAGTGCGGGAAGGTTTTTCCAAGTCGTCCCCAAGCAGGAGATACGTTCGGTGGAACTGAAACCGTGCGAGCGGTGTGGTGTCCTGTTTGCCCCAGTTCCGCAGTTAGAAAAGGTTGCGCAGACAATAACTGACGATTATCTCCGTTTCTGCCCAAAATGCAGGAAGCTCAATACCGCCGAGGTCTTCTATCACCTCTCCCCGTGGCACAAGCCACTAAGAAACACCACTGAAGCAAATCCGATTGGTCGCGAGTAGCCCGTTCCTTCGAACAGCGTGCCCTCATGCAGTTGTCACCATACCTGGGAAAGTGGCACATAGCGACGGCGCTGGAGCTGGCAGAATACTTTAATTTAGGCCTTCTCTCTGCGCTTAAGGTCCTGGGAGATACCGTCAGCTGCGACCAGGGTCCTCTCGATAATGTATTTCATTTTGTCCTCGGAGATGGATGACGAGAATCCTACTACCCAAATGGCAGCCAGAACAGGGCCCTCGGTCCGAATGGGGACTGCTACAGCCTTTACCCCTTGGAGATATTCCTCACGATCTGTGGCAAACCCCTTTTGTCTTACCTCCCGAATTTCTTCCAGATACAGACCGAGATCGGTTATGGAATTTTCCGTATATGTGACCAAGCCCTTAGCGGTGAGATATCTGAGGGCAGCGCTTTCCTCCATATATGCCAAGAAGACTTTCCCCGCAGCACCGGCAGTTAAAGGGATCCTGGTTCCACTGGGAGAGGTAATCTTCAAATCCTTGGTGCTCTCCGCTACGTCTAGGATGAAGATGTGGTCGCCCCTGAGAATCCCCAAGAAAACCGTTTCGTCCGTTTTCTCCACGAGCTCATCCATATGCCGTCGAGCCACTTCTCTCAGGGGTATTGCAGAAAGACCTTTCTTGCCCAGCTCGAAGAGCGCATATCCGAGGTTATACCGTTTGGTGAAGGGGTTTCTGATGACTGCCCCAATCTCCTCCAATGCGGACGTGATTCCGTGGACCGTGCCTTTGCTTATCCGCAGGCTTTTCGCCAGTTCACTGATCCCCAATCCCCGGTCACTATCGGAGATGACCTTGAGTATTTGAAATGCCTTTTTTACCGAAGGGGCTTGATACTTCGTGCTCATTGTTCGCCATAATGAACAGTTTTACAAACTTTATAACCCTTTAACGTAGTTTGTCAATGGAAAATTATGCCTATATTGACACAAGCTTCCCCAGCAGTGGCCAAGCAGACGACGACATTTTTCTCCTTGACAAAAACCCCCAATAAGGTATCATACTACTTACATATTGTTCATAATAATGAACAGAATTTCCGAATAAGTATAGCGCAGCTGTCCAAATGGCTTGCGCTTCCTTTCCGATTCATCCCGAGAAAAAGAAAGGAGGATTGTATGGCAATTGAGAAAGACAAATTATCAACTGCCGAGAGTCTCCGTCAAACCAGAACCTATGGCAAATTCAGGTGCCATAATCCAAGCTGCATGGGGAGACTGCAGCCCACAGCTGGCCAGAAACAGGTCAAGTGTCCGGTCTGCGGGATGGAATTCCGCGTTTACTGGATTCGACCTGACTTTCCCCGGATACGGGGGCCGGTCTGGGACGTAAATCGAAGAATAGCCCAAGAGGCAGCAGCAAAAAAGGAGGAAGCCTAACATGCCATTGAACAGAAAAATCGCTTACATTGATCTGTCCACCGGAAAGATTGAGACAAAGCCCATACCCTTAGAGATACGGAAGAAGTTCCTGGGCGGCAGGGGCCTGGATGCCTACTTGCTTTACAACCACACGGAGAAAGGCATTGACCCGCTGGGTCCGAAGAACACCCTCATGATAAGCGGTGGTATCCTGACAGCAACCTGCGCTTCGGCAACGGCCAGGACCCATGTGATGGCCAAATCTCCCCTCACCGAATTGCTGGGCAGCGCTAATATGGGGGGCTTCTTTGCCCCTGAGCTGGCCTGGGCCGGTTTTCACCACCTAGTTATCAAGGGCAAGGCCAAAAACCCGGTCTATCTCTGGATTCACAACGGAGACATAGAGATACGGGATGCCAGCCACCTGTGGGGGAAATCGGTCACCGAGACCCAATGGGCCATCAGAAAAGAACTCAACGATGAAGACGTCAAATGTGCGGTGTGCGGTCCGGCCGGTGAAAACCTAGTGCGATATGCCAATGTCATGACCGGCATCAAGAACTCAGCCGGAAGAACCGGCATGGGTGCCGTCATGGGCTCCAAGAACCTCAAGGCAGTTGCCGCCAGGGGCACTATGGATATCAAGATAGCCCACCCCAGGGAGGCCCTCGACTACAACAAGCGGTTCATCGATCAGATCGTGAGTGCCAAGGTGAATCAAACCCAGGGAACCCTGGGAACGCCTTTTATCTGGGGGGCAACCAACTCCTGGGGCGGAATACGGACCAGAAATTTTCAGTACAACCAGTGCGAATATGCAGACGATATCGAGCCCGAACGGCTCGACGAAATTGCCACGGAAACCATGGGACCGTACCATATGACCGGCTGCTTCGGCTGCCAGGTGCACTGCCGAGCCCAATTCAGGATCCCCTCCGGCCCCTATGCCGGCAAATACGATGAGGGACCTGAATACACCTCTCAAGGGGCCTTTGGTGGGGAGCCAGACTGCAAGAATGCCGTCACCATCTTAACCGGTAACTACCTGGTCGATCAGTTTGGTATGGATAACCTGGAGACGGGTAGCCTCATCTCCTGGGCCATGGAGCTGTATGAGCTGGGAATTCTCACCAGCAAGGATACCGACGGCCTGGATTTACGGTTCGGCAATGACGAGGCACTCCTCGAGATGATCGAGCGCATCTGTTACAGGAAGGGCTGGCTCGCCGATACCCTGGCCGAGGGAGGAATACGAGCCGCTGAGAAAATAGGCAAGAATTCCTTCGATTACCTCATTCAGGTCAAGGGAATGCAAAACTTGCACTCGGACGAGAGAGCAACTCCTGCACTGGCGCTTAATATCGCCACGGCCTCCAGAGGATCAGATCACCTGAGAAGCCGTCCTGCCATCGACCTCTACCACTTGCCGGAAGAGGTTCTGAGAAAGATATACAGCAGCCCCGTACCATACGATGGGCCTCTGAGTTCGGAGCATACGGAGTATGTTGGTAAGCCGTGGGAGGTCTTCTGGCAAGAGAACTGCTATATGGGGGTGGACTGCCTTGGCATATGCAAGTACCACACCACATTCCTTGGGGCCACACTTCCCAATTTCGAGGATTGGTCTAGAGTGCTCTACTATAACACCGGACTTGAAATGTCGCCTAAGGAAATCTGGGACGTAGCGGACAGATGCAACAATATGGAGAGGCTTTTCAATCTGAGGGAAGGACTAACCAGAAATGATCTAAAAAAAGGTGACATGCTCAATCACCGATATTTCGATGAGCCGTGCTTGCGGGGGGCGCCCGACGTCATCGGTGCCAAGATTGATCGGGAAAAGTTCAATAAGATGATCGACGAATTCTACGAACACCACGGCTGGGATGAAAACGGTGTGCCTAAACCAGAGACGCTCAAGCGCCTTGGCATTGGGAAAGAGCCATCCCACCTGCTGTGATCTAGGTGAAAGGAGTTAACTGATGGAACAAACAGGAAAAGCCTTGATGATAAATTACGAAAAATGTACCGGCTGCCGGCTCTGCGAAATCATATGCTCGGTTATGCACGAAGGCGTGTCGAATCCCTCCCGAAGCCGCATAAAGGTGGTCAAGTGGGAAGCTGAAGGCCTCTACATCCCCATGTCGTGTCAGCAATGCGAGGACGCACCGTGCATGAATGTATGTCCGGTGAAAGCCATCTCGCGCGATGAGGCCCTGGGTCGGGTCATGGTGGACTACGATGTGTGCATTGGCTGCCGCGCATGCGTGTCCGCCTGCCCCTTTGGAGCCATGGGTTTTGATGTAATCGGGCGGAAAGTAATCAAGTGTGACCTTTGCGATGGCGACCCTCAGTGCGTCAGGTTCTGTGAGGAAAAAGCTGTCGATTACGTCGACGCCGATAAGGTGAGCACCCTTAAGAAGAGGGACGCGGCGCATAGACTGTCCGTTGCGGAAAAGGAAGCAGCCGTTTTGCTGCAGCAGCTGTAGTTACGTTTTATGGATGTTACGGGTTTCGAACACGAAACCCGTAACTCGTAACGCGTACTGCATTCACCCCCCTACCGAACACATCTTTCGGTGGACTTTCTGAGGGTTCTGCCCGTTCAGTGGGTGGCATGCAGGCTTCAGTCGCACCGCCTCTCTAAACACCTCAATCAGTTCACCGTCCAGACACCCTCTCCTTAACGGATCCTTGACACTGACCTCAGCGTCTGAAAGGAGGCATGGCAGCAACATACCGTTGGCCGTAAGCCGGAGTCTGTTGCAATCTTGGCAAAAGGAATGACTGATCGCACTTATAAAACCGATCTCTCCCTTGCCTAGCTCAAATCTGAACCGCTCGGCAGGGCCATCATGGGTTCCCCGCGAAACAGGAATTAGTGGCCCAAAGGCTTCAACGAGGGCCTTTGCTACCTCTTCGTTCGCAATAAATGCCAGGCTATTGGTCTCCATGCCGATTGGCATGCATTCGATAAATCTGATGTGATAAGACTCATCCAGCGCAAGATGTCCAAAATGCAACACCTCGTTGTCGTTGATGCCCTTCATCATCACGACATTGAGCTTTATTGGATCAAAGCCCATATCCCTGGCTAACCTTACTCCCTCCCAG
>Ga0209636_10002803_pt1 | contig 17758 bp, 15 predicted proteins | sample DeeMarSWOR152_54_FD_187464 | JGI IMG/M metagenome (GOLD analysis project Ga0209636, IMG submission 187464) | Marine sediment microbial communities from White Oak River estuary, North Carolina - WOR-1-52-54 (SPAdes) (version 2) | ecosystem: Environmental > Aquatic > Marine > Intertidal zone >... | reverse complement strand
TGTTGAATTAGCCTTGAGGTATCTTCACTGGTAACCTCCCATTTGTCATAGATCCTAAGATCTGGGTCGTTGTTGTGGTTTACACTGCCATTTTGAGGTGGTGTGCCTGGGTCTGAAACCTCTATTTCGGAGGGACTTTCATTAGTGTCAAATGATACGCCTGTCACCAAATGAATGTCCTCGGGCCCACCCCATTGATAGAGAATGATGACGCATGAACCTGCATTTATCTCTCTTTTGTAGTCCTCAAAAGTTGGATTGTCATATTTATGGACTACAAGTCTGTCAGAAAATCCTTGGTCTGCAATAAGCCATTCAAGGCACAGAACATAGAGGTCAACATAGTTCCTCCATCCTGGATCCTTCAAGAAAAATCTGCTGCAGAAGACTAGTGTCTCTTCGTGAACAAAATTACCATATTGGCAGATTTCTTTGAGCAACCTCCTGTAACCACTGTCACATCCGTTGCAATACCAGTTACGATTACTTGTGTTCAGACTTTCTGTAGCATTGCCATCCCAGCTGTCAGGATACAAATCGGGAAAGTCACCATGATGCTTAAGCCAATAGAAACAGTTCGCTGCAGCTGCTACCCAACACCAATTTCCCGAATGCTGCCCAAAATCGGGCATATACTCAAGACGCGCAACCTCAGTTTGTACTGGTTGAATGTTGCTTGGCAGCGTTAACACGCTTGCTAATAGCAGAGTTAGCATTATTTTTGCTAGTACTTTCATCTTTATTCCCCTTCTCCTCTGCTCTCTCTCCACAGTAACGTTCAAAAACAGATATTTCTCATTTGCGGAAAATCTTCTATGTGAATCATTAGAAAGATGACTTTCTTATCTATTCTTATGTGGGATGATAAGATGTGAAGAATGCATGCATTAATTAGTAGCCTTTTGAACTATGCACTTTCCGCTTCCGTTGTTGAGGCTGTTGACGTAGAGCCAGCCTTGCGCTAGGTAGGTCTCCAGTTCGGCCTCCGTTATGATCTTCTGTGAGGAACGTCCTCCGTTAGGTCTAGTTTCACCTAGAAGCTTTCGTTTCAATGCCTTCAATGCGTATTTGCCTATTTCAGCATCCTCTAAGCTGGCTATGTAGTCTTCATCTATCGGCAGTCTTCGGCTTACTCCTCCGCCAATGCCTTCGCCTCCAGCGTACATTTCCTCACCTAGAGCTTCCATTACGTCTTTGAGAGTCAAGCCCTGCATCGCCAAAGCTCGGCGAACCTCTTCCTTCCTCGAAGTCGGAGCTGTGTAAATGCTAACGTTCTTCATCGCCAACAGGTAGGCTTTTGCGATTTCTCCCTTTTCCTCCAACCGCAAATAAGCGTCATCTAGGTATCCAACGTGTCCCAAAATCGCGTGTAGAACGTCTAGTTCCAAACCCATGTTAGTTCTGAAATACTTCCTCAGCGAATGCAGATGATAAACTCTTCTTCCTGTTTTGCTGTCTTTCATGCCTAATCCAGCTTTGTCGCAAGCCTCGTTCCACATGAACCGAGTGTTGTAATTACCCCACGGGAACATCCTTTCATCCTTGAAAGTTCCTCCCGTTAAACGCTTGCTAGTTTTGTCTTTAACCTTCAACCAGTCCCTTATGGCGTCTCTGGCTTCGTAGCTGAAGTAAACTGTGCGTCCTCCCACGCCTCCCTTCGTGTATTCGCTTCTGATAATCGCTTTAGGAGGGTCTGCATCCAAATCAAAATCCGTCACTTTGAGTTGAAGAGTTTCTCCGATGCGTGCCCCACTGCTAGCCAAAAACAACGCTATGCTTCGAAGTTTGATGTTAGCGAAGTTAAGTATTCGTCTCAATTCCGCATTAGATGGCTTTCTATCTTGTGTTTCCGCTCTAACCCTCTTAGGCATGAAACCTCGCTTTCGAAGTTTTCTCCATTCTTCTTCAGGCACTTTAACTCCGTGGTCTCGCAAGAACACTTTGACAGCGTTCACATAGGTACTGACAGTTTTGCTGGGCTTACCGTTCAAAGCTTTCAGAAACTCTCTGACATCAACGGCTACATCAGGTTCGCTCTTCACATACTCAGCTAAATCCGCTATGCCTAGTTTTTCTTTGAATCGTCTCAATGCCGTTAGATAGGTTTTCCGAGTTGTTGCTTTGGTGAATTCCTCTTGTAGCCACTTAGCTAGAGCCTCGTCAAGTATTGGTTTTTTCTTTCGCCCCATTCTTCTTTCGCTCCCAACGAAATAAATTTAGTAAAAGCGCCACATAAACGTTTAGTAAATTAACACTTAAAATTGACTAAACAATCTTTGTGATTGTTCCTTTAGATAAAAATTGTGGAATTAACAATGCGCGCGCACGCAGTCGCTGAGATCAAAAGATATAATCGTATTAAGCGTCGCACACACAAATTTTTGCTCCTGTCGGAGATCTTGAAAGAACCTATACAGTTTATTCAAATCGTTGCGTGCTCTCTCAGGACAAGGCGGTTAGTGAAGTTTCTCAAGGTCCTCAAGTACTGTCTTGATCGGTGGTTTTTCCCAAGGGCAACACTAGGAAGAAAATTCTCTTTTTCATGCAGGCTTGTCTGCAGGCAGTTTCTATTTTTCCTTTCCACATTTTGACATCTTGAAGCAAAACCACTTTTTCGTACTGTGTGGCTTCTATGTAGTTTGAAACCTGTTTTGCTGTATACGCTAGTGTTTCATTGTCAAATGGAATAGCAATTTCATATTGTGAGAGAGGGTAGACCTCGTCAATTTCTTGAGGTACTACTCCAAAGGGCGCTGCGTACGTGCACATGTGAAGCCAACCCTTTCCGTCGCCCAATTTCTGTTGGATATGTCTCCGGGCCTCTCGATGTTTCCTAGATTTGTGGAAAGGTTTTGTTCGGGTTTGGGGAATCAAAACGAGTATCTTCGCTTCTCTTGGAGGAGAATAGCTTTGGAACAGCCGCTCCCTATGACGGACAACTTCGGGGCGAATCAGTCCAAGGGAACTGAAAAAGAAGAGCCCGCTATTTTTCGTCACAGGACCTTGTTCTTCCAAGCAATCACTATGTTTCTTTAAACTCTTCAAGGCGGTTAGGAGAGCTGGATGTCCATGGGCTCTCAACTCCAAGTGTTCCCAGAGGCGCCCTTCCATTATCGCCTGCTTTATTCGCTTTAACTCACAAAAACTGGCGCCGAGATTATGCAGGGCAAGCATTTTTTGCTTCTCAGTTCTTGCCATCGCTCTGACACTTTGAGGATCATTTTTGTTGCAAGCTGGGCAGGAGCATGGAAAATACTCAAGCTCATCAAGTCTAGTGGTTCCATATTCCGTCATGTATCGCTCTTTTCGGGCATAGATCGCATAGGCAGCTGAGTCAAAGATATCGCATCCCAGTGCGATAGCCAACGCAAACATGAAGGGATGTCCAGCTCCGAAGAGGTGCAGGGGTCGCTCCAATGGGAGAGCCTTCTTCGCTGTGAGAATCATCTCAACGAGGACATCGAAGAGATATTGCTCCATAACCGGGGTTGGACTTCCTAACGCATGGATTTGAAAGGGCAATTTTCCAATTTTCCTAGCCGATTGAGCGACAAGATCGAGGTGCTTTCCTCCCTGAACTGGGCCAACCCAAGCGATGTCATCGCGAGTCTTGATTTTCGCTAGTTCTTTTGCCCTTGTCAAGGTTTCGTTGACCGTGTGTTGCGCCTGTTGCCTGGAGGTTGTCCAACCTGTTGGCACATCCAATATTGTGGCTATGTCTGTGCTGATTTCCTCCTGGTACGTTACAATTTCTTTCGAAGTAGCCTCCACGTCTCCATAGACGAGAATCTGGTAGGCTCCGGAATCAGTCATAATCACGCCGTTGAAGTCTAGGAAATCGTGTATTCCCTGTTCGACCGTCTCATTTTCGAAGTGCTTCTTCACAATATAGGCATTGGTTATGAGCGCCTTGCAGTCAAACTCTTCTTGTATGGTTCGAGGCGTGATCAGTTGAACAGTAGGGTTAATGACAGGCAGCAGAAGAGGCGTTTCGATTGCGCCGCTCTTAGTTTCAAGTCTTCCTATTCTCGCAAGCAGGTCTCTGTCGCATATTTCAAAGAACATAAGTTACAGTCGCCGAAACATCTTATAATAAAAGCTTCTCTTAACTATGCTGTTAAGAGGAGTTAGGTCATGGTCTGTGTTGCTCGGATATACGATAGACCTGTGTTAAACAGTCCGATCTTGATTGAGGGACTTCCGGGTATAGGGTTCGTGGCAAACATAGCTGCGTTGCATTTGATTCAGGGGTTAAAGGCGAAGAAATTCGGAGAAATTCGCTCCTCTTCTTTTCAAGATTTCACCATGACTGCAGAGAATGGCAAAACGCGGTTCCCAATCAGCGAACTGTACTATTACAAGGGACGACAAGAGCAACGTGACCTCATTATTCTTTACGGTAACACGCAGGCCTTGTCTCCGCGTGGGCAATATGAACTTTGCGGACGCGTCTTGGACATAGCTGAAGACGTGGGGTGCCGTCAAATCATCACGCTTGGGGGTTTGAAGCGTCAAGAAAAAGTGAAAATTCCCGGGCTATTCTGCGCTGCTTCCGACTCGGAGAGGTTGCACGATGCATTAGATCTCGGCGCCAAAGTTGTTCGTGGACACATTTTCGGTGTGGCAGGTCTTCTCTTGGGGTTAGGCAAGCTGCGAGGTATGTCAGGTTTCTGCCTGCTCGCTGAGACTCCAGGTCTTTACCCTGATGCGACGGCTGCGCGCGAGGTTTTGAGGGCTGTCTGCAAAATGTTGCGTTTGGATGTTGACTTGAGGAAGCTGGATGTGGCTGCAGAGGCGACCCGCAATATACTGGAATCCTTCGGTTTTCAGACTCGCCCAATAGAGGAGGAGAAAACGAGGGAAGAGTCTCGGTCTCGCTGGCTTATTTAAAGAAATGCGCGCGCGACTATCAACGCAGTATTCAGAACGCCGACAGCTCCGTGGGGGCCTACATTTCTGAAGTCTCCTGTCATCTTCTGTGTTCACTTCTTCCAAGGTGAGGAGACATCACGCTATTTAACCGAGCAGTTTTGAAAATTGGGTTCAAAAGTCTGAGCGGGGCTTCCACTATGGAAAGGAACTGTGTGAGGGCATATCACACCCACAAGTCATAAAAACTAAGGGAAAAAACAATTGTTCAAGGAGGACAAAATCATGAGCGAAACTATTGAAAAAGGGCTCAAAAAATTTGGTGTAACGGTGTCAAAACCAGTGCTTGCTTTGATAGCCATTATCTTCGGCATACTTGTAATAGCCTTTCCAGATTTGTTGCAGTGGATCGTTGGGTTATACTTCATAATCCAAGGACTACTGTTCTTTGCAGACTACTTTGAGCTAAGAGTACGATAAAAAATATAGACACACAAACGTACACGCACAAAATCCTATTACAACAGAGCTAACAGTATCTGCGCTCCATTCGGATTTGAACCCGCAGTGCCAGGGTGATATCTCCTGCAAACTCCCCTTTTCTTCTCTTTCTGCATATTTTAACGCGTGTACATTCATCGGAAATGCAGAGATTGGGATCAGTGCAAGATACGCCCGCGTACGAGCTACGATTTTACCGTAAGAGTCGTGAAGAATGTGGGAGGGGCCTACCAGCTCATCGAAGTCGGCTTTGAATACTCAACCGGAGAGTACAGAGACAGCGGCAAAATCTTCCGCAAGCGCAAACAAAGAATTTCAAGGGGTTCAGAGAAAACAACATACTAGTCTAAAGGTGTCTAAACAAATCATACGAAATCGTTATTTTTGAATAAGCGTTCTAAGAGGCTTGTTCAAGATAAGAAAAAGGGGATGCTGCAATGGTCGAGAAACAACATCCTGTCTCACTTCTAACGGTATCAATGATCATGTGTGCGGTTCTATACGCCATAGGAGCATACTCAACGGCATATATACCTTCTCCTTGGGGCTTCGGCCAATTCAGATGGGCAGTAGTGATCCCCGTGTTTTTCGCCACAATATTTGGGCCGATGCCTGCTGGAATCGGCGCAGCCATTGGCACATTGATTACAGACTCGGTAAAACATGGATATCTTTACCCAGGAAGCTATCTTGCGGCAGTACCTGGAAATTTTATAGGCTTCTATTTGTTCGGCTATATTGTGAAGAAAAAGTTCACTTGGGGACGGTTCATTCTAGCTACGAATATCACGCTCACTATAGCCAATCTGATTGTTGCCTTTCTGTACATCTTTCTCTTTAAGGTGCTGTATCTAGGTCAACTAAAATATGTTGAGATGCCCTTGGATGTCCTCACATTTTTGTCAATTGGCCTCACAATCTGGTGGTTTGTTACAATGCTTCCTTTTGTGCTTTTAATCACCCCTCTGTTGATCCGGGCGGTGGCAACAGCTGTCCCTTCTGTTGTCCCGGACGCAGTGAGGGTTCATAGTTTGAAACAAGAGCTTCCGAAGACAACATTTAGCCTAGCGATATTGATTCCTGGTTTAGTCATGATTTTAATGGGATTAGCTACAACTCACACCACTCTTGGCAACTACATAAACTCCTTCTTCGGAGAGTTAACCCTTGGCCTTATTCAATTGTTGTTCTATGGAAGCGGAGTCATTCTAGCAGTTTTGGGCACAATAGTTTACACAGGTAGAATGTTTCTTTGGTCGAGGATTCCCATGGGAAAGTCAAAGAAATGATTAATGAAACACAAAATGATTTTACAACTGAGAGCTGGCTTCAACAGAGCTTCAGAAACTCACATCACCCAGTTCTGCAAGTGACAATGATATGAAGAAGTTCAAGGCCGTGGCTGTTGGCGGAACTTTCGACGAATTTCATAAAGGTCACCGAGCTCTGCTCCTGAAAGCTTTCGATGTCGGAAACCGCATCTTGATCGGTTTGTGCACTGACGACCTCGCGAAGAATCTGTGGAAACCTCACAAAGTTGCACCCTATGAAAAGCGTCTAGAGGAGTTGAAGAATTTCTTGAAGGAAAAAAGATTGTTGGATAACGCTGAGATCCTACCCCTAAATAATCCCTACGGTGTTACTTTGTCAAGCGGCTGCGTTGAAGCAATTGTGGTAAGCAGAGAAACGGAGCCCCGTGCCCATGAGATCAATGAGAAGAGGGCGGCAAAGGGACTGCCTCCTCTGCGCATAGTCGTCATCGAGATGGTTCCAGCTGAGAATCATGTCTCAATCTCTACCACCAGAATTCGGCACAGAGAAATCGATCGCGAGGGACATTTGCTGAAGTCTTAGACTCGAAGCGAATTAGAGGGCACTTTTAAGCGATTCTTCTCGTCTCTATATGCAGAATTAGGTGAGTGTTTGAAGAGAACCGGGGTTGCGAGGCTACCTCTGCATTACGGAAGGGCTCCGAGGTGGCTGGTTGTTCGAATGGTACGGTTAGCGAGAGAAATTGTAACGGTTATTGTAGATGAGTATGGTCAAGAAGAGTTCTTGCAGAGAATCTCTGATCCATTCTGGTTTCAGGCCTTGGGTTGCGTTCTGGGCTATGACTGGCACTCATCCGGAGTCACAACAGTCTTGACAGGCGTGCTGAAGGCTGCCACAAGTCCAAGCGAACAGGGACTTTCAGTATGCGGTGGCAAGGGTAAGGCTTCGCGTCAAGCGCTTGCGGAAATCACCCACGTAGGAGAGGAGTTTGGCCTTGGAATTGACAGAATTGAACGTTTACGGTATGCAAGTCGAATGAGCGCAAAGGTTGACAACTCTGCCATTCAAGCTGGATACAACCTTTACCATCACGCTTTTTTCATAACTAAGAACGGAAAGTGGGCGGTGGTTCAACAGGGAATGAGCGCGAATGATCGTACCGCTAGAAGATATCACTGGATACAGCTAGCAGAAGATGCAGAGAACTTCATTATTGAACCGCACAACGCCATTGTGGGAGATGCGAAAAGGGAAGTTGCGCTGGACATGACCGCAAAGGACAGTGAAGGTTGCCGGAAGGTTTCCACTGACGTGGCAAAGGAGGAACCCGGAAGAGTCGTGAGAATGCTCGAGTCTATTCGCCCTGCTTACCAAAAGAGTCTGCAAGAGTGGATTCCAGAGGCTTCCTGGAAGGAGTATGCAACCGATGTTCTCTCGTTGCCGCGCAATCTCAACTGGAAGGCCGTCAAGAGGGCGTATGAATTTCAACCTAGAAATTATGAAGAACTCTTGGGAATAAAGGGGGTGGGACCTGCTACGGTTCGGGCGCTCGCCCTGATTTCTGAACTGATCTACGGCGAGAAGCCGAGCTGGAGAGACCCTGTGAAGTATAGCTTCTGTGTTGGGGGAAAAGATGGAGTACCTTTCCCAATCAACAGGGCTGCTTACGATGAAACAACTGCAATTCTGAAGAATGCTTTGGAACAGGCCAAATTAGGCAGTAAAGAAAGAATTACTGCCATCAAAAGGCTCAAAACTTTCACAGAAAAAACGAGGCCACTTGATTTCTAAGCGTCTGCAAGATTTGCAATCTGAATTTCTGCTTCATAACAATTATAGTATGCAAAGCTTTAGCATACAATAACGGAGAGTTAGACATGGTTGAACGAGTTAAGTCCGGTGTTGAAGGGCTGGACAGGCTGGTACAAGGTGGCTTTCTTAAAGGAGACGTTGTTTTGTTGGCGGGAAACACAGGCAGCGGCAAAACCATCTTCTCCGTAGAGTTCATCTATAGAGGTGCTACAAAGTACAAAGAGAAAGGTATTTTTGCAACTTTTGAAGAGGACGCTAGCACCCTGAAGAGAAACATGCTCAGCTTAGGCTACGATTTGGAAAAACTTGAACGCAAAGGCATGATAAAGGTGCTCGACTTGGAAGCCATAAAAGGCTCCGGAATGAGCGCCAACATCGACTTTATTTTAAATGCACTGAGGCAGATGAACGCCAAGCGGCTCGTCATTGATTCTCTAACCGCTTTCCTCAGCGCTTGCCAAGAAAAATTTGAGTACAGAATGCTCATGCATTTGTTCTACAAGATCTTGAAGAAGCTCAGCTGCACCACTCTAATGACTTGCAGCGTACCTACAGGTCTTAACACCCTAGGACTTGGAATCGAAGAGTTCATAGCTGACTCCGTCATATCACTGGAAACCATGGTTCTCAACGGGCAACTGAAAACGAGATTTCTCATACGCAAGATGAGGGGAACAGACCACAGCAGAAAATACCACGAAGTTGTAATAGACAAAAAGGGATTGAAGATCGTACCCTTCTCAATGATGTAGTAAGCACCTCTTGGGAAAGCCCATGATTGGGCTAGTTTTCTACTTGGCTCTCTTGGACATATTGGGGATCTTAATAGTCATCATTCTCCGTCAAAAAGGATCCTACTTCAGATCAGTCCAGATGCTCTTTATGACCACTTTTTCATCATTCACACTGGTAGTCCTTTGCGACTTGACAAAAAATTACCTTCTTAGATCAGAGTCCATCGTTCCTTTCACAACAATGATAGGGCTTTCAGCAGCTTTGACCAGCGCGACTGCTTTAGAACACACGGCATTAACGCTGTCTAAGGGAAATGACCTTCCTTGGAAAAATTTCTTTTCAAGAGAAAACATTCCATCCATCATCTTCAAGGCATACGCGATTTCCCTTCTGATTCTAACGTGGACCCTGACTCCTTTTCAAACTGAGCGGGGCATAGACGTGTTTGGAAATCCCGTGTACATCCCGGTGTATCAAGGTTGGTACTTACTCTCTTTATCCGCGGTTGCAATCGTTGTAATAGCGTATTCGAGCAGATTGCTCGTGCTCTCCAGCCGTCAGTTTGAGGACAAAGAAGTAGCCCGTGCATTGAAGTGGCTTGGAGTCTGTTGGAGTGGCATAAGTCTTGCTTTAATCTTCTTCCACGGTTTCGTGTTATCATACTTCAGAGTTGAGATGCTCGTAGTCGAGTACTTGCTTATCACATTTCTCTTGGGGATTACGACTTACTTTTTCGGGCGGACAACTGTTTTAGAAGGTTTCTTTGACAAGCCGTATCCCACTGTTCCCATCAGCGAGGGTGAAATCGTCCTTCTCACCTATACATCCAAAGCAGACAAGATGAAGGCTTTTTCAACTTTTGTCCGCGAGGGCATAGCGAACGGCGATAGAATTACCTATATCTACCCCGATGAGGAAAACGGCGTTGTGAAGTCTAAACTTGCCACATACGGAATCGATGTTTACAAATATGAGCGAGATGGCACCTTGTTCATGAAGAGTTTATCCGAATTTTTCATGTCAGATGGTGGCTTCGACAGGGAAGGATCGATTCAATTATTGCTAAATCGCCGAGCCCAAGCCAAGCAAATGAAATGTAAAGTAAGGGAAATCGAAGATGTTGGCGATTTTTCTTTTTTGGACGGACAGTGGCAGAAGTACGTGGGTTATTGGAACGATCCAAGATGGGGCGCTCCTCCCGGCGTAGGCATGCTATACGAACCCTTCATTTTGGAGTTGACTGCCATCAACGTGGAGGGCATGAGTGAAGTGAAGGTTCGCGATATCCTCAAATCCTTTGGTGGAGGGCGTATTGCGCCAACAAAACTAATTGATCTAATTGCACATTCGAATGTGTTCTCAAAAGCACTGGGGTTGACTAGACAAGAACTTGCCGGAAGAATCATCCTGTTTGAGTTTGATCCCACAGCTCACTATGAGAAGCTCGTCAGAGATTTTGTAACCGAAGCCCTAGCCAACGTCGAACCAGTGGCCCTGTTCACGCGCAAAGGCAGCAACATCTGTTCAGCGTTAAGCAACATTGGAGCTTTCAAACTTTTGCTTTTGACCCAACACGTCTCGAGTCCCCAAACAAATTCGAATACACACGAGATCCTCTTGCCCGCGACCAATATTCCTCTACTGCTAGACGCAATAGAAAAAATGTTGAAAACAGGCTCTAATGGTAAACCGAACATAGTTTTTGACAACCTATCAAGCTTACTCTTGTTAGTTGGCTTCGAGAAGACCTACAACTTCGTGCGTTATGCACTCGACATGTTAGCCTCAAACAAGTCAACCGCTCTCTTTCTGTTCAGCCCAGACATGCACGACCAGAAAGTCGCATCAAGCCTAAGAAGCCTATTCATGAATCATATGAGCTACAGAAACGGGAGCCTACAAATTATCAAGTTACCTAAGTTGCAGGAAAAAGAATGAAGCCAGGTCAGAACCAACAGCTAACAAAGAAAGCCAAAAGCGCGTGAGCTTCTGCGCGCGCAAGATGGGAAATTGGGTTCCCCATAGTGAAGGGGCAGTGGAGGTTATTGACTTTTCAGAACCTCCTCTTCAGCAGGCGGAAGTGGGATGAATCCTCTCTCCATCAACGTCTTTGTAGATTCTCTGGCGTTCTTGATAATTGAGACAGCTCTGTCCCAAAGCTCTTGTCGGCTCGGCTTGACTCGGGCAACGCCCACCTCCATTGACTTTAAGGCACAAGCGACAGCCTCTCGTGGATAGACTTCCCACTCGTCCATCCTTGGGACAATGTCGCCCTCATGGATGCCTCTTTCTTCAGCGAATTTGGCCAATTCCATGCCGGCAGCAATGCACATATCGTCTGTGATGGTTTTCGCCTTCACGTCTAAGACCCCTCTGAAAATGCCTGGAAAGCCCAGAGAGTTGTTTATTTGATTTTCAAAGTCAGATCTGCCCGTCGCAATGATCTTGGCACCTGCCTCCTTTGCTTCCCACGGCCATATTTCAGGGATAGGGTTTGCGCAGGCAAAGACTATGGAGTTAGGTGCCATCTGAGCTACCCATTCCTTTTTGATAGTACCCGGACCTGGCTTGGACGCGGCTATGCATGCATCGACGTCTTTCAAGGCGTCAGCAGCGTCTCCGATTCTCCCCTCAGCGTTCGTTTTTAGGCAGAAGTCCCATTTCCAGGGGTTTGCTTTCTTTTCAGCCTCCAAATCTTTCCTGTTAGAATGAAGAATCCCCTTGGTGTCCACCATGGTGATGTTGCCTGGCTTGACCCCAGCTCTCATGAGAACAATAGCTGTTCGGGTATTCGCCGAACCTACGCCTAACATCGTTATTAATGCCTCATCCATTTTTTTGCCTACGAGTTTTAAGGCGTTTATCACTCCAGCCAATATTACGGTTGCAGTGCCCTGTTGATCGTCATGCCACACTGGAATTTCAAGTTGCTCCCTGACCCGCTCCAGTATGTAGAAGCATTTTGGTTTGCTTATGTCCTCGAGGTTGATGCCGCCAAAGGTGGGTTCAAGCCATCGACAGGCGGTTATGATCTCATCTGGATCTTTGGTACCTAAACAAATTGGGAATGCGTCAACTCCGCCGAGATATTTGAACAGAAGAGCTTTTCCTTCCATAACTGGCAAGCCAGCTTCAGGTCCTATGTCCCCCAAACCAAGCACTCTGGTTCCATCGCTCACCACAGCCACGTAGTTCCAACGGTTGGTGTATTTGAAAACCAATTCTTTTTCTTCTTGTATCTTTCTACAGGGTGTTGCTACCCCTGGCGTATACCAGATGGCGAAGTCATACGGGGTTCTTATGGCACATTTCGGCATGACCTGAACCTTTCCCTCGTAGAAAGGATGGTAGGCTAAAGCAAGTTTTGCTGGTTTCTCCGCCTTGGCTAAAAGCTCTTCCACCGTTACTTTCTTACCCATCCAACTTCACCTCGATTGGGATGTCCCGTTCTCTGCTTTTGAGATTTAAGCATTGCGGATTTACTTAATGATAACTGGATCTTCTGAAGCTGACAGTGTAGGTTTTTAGAAGAGGATCAAGACCAATTTGAGAATCTGCGTTCAACGTTTCTTTGTTGATACACGACATTGAGCAGGCGTGACTACGAGCTAAACAGAATCGTCTCATCCATAGAACAGAGGCCGTCTCGAAGAAACACGGAAACGGTTTTTCTCTCTCAGATATAAACGAGAAATTTCGTTCTGCAAAGTTTCTTTAATAAACTCTTCGACAGACAAGTAGTCGAGAGCGAAATCTCTGATGAGTCTCGAGATTTGTCGGTAGATTTCTTCGGATATGGCAATCTCTATGCTAGTTTCGGAACACTTCATGTCTTCACTGAATAGGACTTGCAGTGGTTCGCTCTCTGTTTCAAGTTGATTGGCTTCCTTGAGGAAGGTGAACATGCGAGCAAGCTCGTCATCAAGTTCAATTCTAATAATCAGCTTGCTCAAACCGCCCCACCTATATAATCAACCACTCGCAGCCTCGATAATAAATCCCTATGAAAAAATCTTCTAGAATGCAGTGTCACATCTGTAATTTGGAAGATATCCATAGATATGGGAAATAATCGTTTCTGACACACGCCACTTTTCCCGCAAGCGCGAGCAGTTTCTTGCGTAAGTCATAAGAGTTGAAATGCGTGTATGCTGTTCTAAAAAGTGGACAATGTGTTCTAATCTATAGAAGTAAGTGGTGTGCGGCTGTTTTAGATCAATTAGGCAAATGGTAGTGAAAGGAATGAAGCGGACATTCGTCTATGGATTTATTCTCGCTTGCTTGACCTTGGGTGCTAGCGTGCTCGGAGCTTGGTCGCTGTTCCATGAAACGCGCGCGCGGCTTATGTCGAAGCGGCAAAAGAAGAGGCCGAGCGGCAAGGTCACGCTGATCGAATGAGCCATCATCATGGCAACTTTATGGATCTAGCCCCGGACTTGCCGCAAGCCGATATCGTCACGCTTGACCGGGTGATTTGCTGCTATCATGATATGCAGTCGCTTGTAGGCCTGTCGTCGGCCCTAGCCGGTAAATTATACGGCTTGGTGTATCCGCGTGATACTTGGTGGGTAAAGATCGTAAACGCGATTTCAAATCTCGTCTATTGGATTCGGCAAAGCTCTTTTCGCCTTTTCGTGCATCCTACCAAGGCGGTCGACGCGGTTGTGAGCACCAACGGCCTAGAAAGGCGTTTCTATCGAAAGGCCCGCACGTGACAAGTAGTGGTTTATGTACGTGCGGAAAAATCAAGAGTCGGAGCCTAGATTGGCAATGATAAAAAGAAAATGTGAAAAATGCGGCGCCAACTTGACCAATGAAGACGTGATGAAAATCAAAACTGAGAATGGTTCATGGGAGACAATTCCGCTTCCATTATGTCCGCACTGCTTTGTGAAACAGATGCGTGAACGTTCATGCAAATTCACTCGAGTTTCATACGCTGGGAGCTATTTGTACTCGTATAAGAGGAAAACGTGCGCATTTAGCGCTTTTGGATATTTCTGGCAGTAGCCCATAGATATCGGAAATAGTCCTTGGCAAGCTTCACCAGTCCTGCATGATCCGCCCATATTACGAGGGTTGGCTTTTTTTCGCCGAGGAGGAGTAGCGCCTCCCTTCCGTCCACGATGATGCCTCCGCCAAACATGTGCGTTCTAACTCTAACTTCTGCCATTTCTGCAATTCTATCCAGGTCTCTCTCACCTACATTTTTGGATGTCATCAACAGAATCTTAACCCCGCTGTTCTTGAGATTAATTAACATGGGAACAATTGCCTCTATAATAGCCCTTGTGGGTGTTGGAGCCGCAATCATCAACCTACTTTTGGCTTTCCCTAACATTTCTTGAACCTTCGCCAGGGTGTTAAACTCACCACGGAGAATCCAGATGTCCGGTTTTTCACGTATCTGTCTCTTCTCGTAGAGGGGCTGTAACTCGTCGAGAACCGTTTGCTCCCACGACTTTACAGCATCCTCTAATCGCAGTTTAACTGCACTCAGGGCTTCTGAAGGAGATTTCGGATAGTATCGGCTGGGTCTCCCTCGCTTGGTTTCAATCCATCCCTTCCTCTCCAATGAGTTGAGGGTTTCATAAATCTTAGAGTACGGAACAGTTGAAACGTTGCTGACCCTGCTGGCAGTAGTAGCTCCCGTGTCAAGCAACGATAGGTAGGCGCGGGTCTCATACTCAGTCAGCCCAAGTTCCCGCAGAATCCTTTTGGCCTGATCGCTTATGGACGTTCATGCTCCCCCCTTTCACCTTATGAAACGTTTGGAAACCTTCTTATAGACTGCCCTAGGCTAAATAATTTACAACTCCAAGTGGTGTCAAATTGCAAGTCATCAAGGAAACAAAATCCATATGCCCCGAGTGCTTTGAGGTTCTAGATGCCACCATAATTGAAATAGACAACAAGGTTTACATCAAAAAGAAGTGCCCCAAACACGGTGAGTTCAAAGACGTCTACTGGTCGGATTATGAGCAATACTTGCGAGCTGAACAATTCAGATACGACGGCGATGGACTTGAAAACCCTCGCACCAAGACAAAGCTGGATTGTCCCTTCGACTGCGGCATATGTCCTCAACACAAGTCACACACGGCACTCGCCATCATCGACGTGACCAACCGCTGCAACCTAAAATGTCCAGTCTGCTTCGCCAACGCCGCCACCGCCGGGTACGTTTACGAACCATCAAAGGAGGACATTCGAAAGATGCTGGAGAACCTTCGAAGCAACGACCCAGTGCCTGCAACAGCTCTACAGTTTTCAGGAGGAGAGCCAACAATCCGAGAAGACCTCTTTGAACTAGTACGCACGGCGAAGATGCTAGGCTTTCGACACGTAGAAGTGAACACCAACGGCCTTCGACTTGCCCAAAGCGTGGACTATTGTCGCGGATTGAAAGAAGCGGGAGTGAGCACTGTATATCTCCAGTTTGACGGGGTGACCCCTGAAGTGTATCAGTTCACACGTGGACGTGACCTCATGAAGACGAAAATAAAAGCCATCGAAAACCTTCGAGAGGCAGGAATAAACAGCGTTGTTCTCGTGGTCACACTGATTAGGGGTGTCAATGACCATCAGATTGGAGATATCATCCAATTCGCGATTCAAAACTTCGATGTTGTCAGATGCATAAATGTTCAACCCGTATCCCTCTGTGGAAGACTTCCAGAGCAGGAAAGGGCGAAGATGCGCATCACCATCCCCGACTTCACAAAACTTTGCGAAGAACAAACGGATCAAAAAATTAAGGTCTCCGACTTCTACCCAGTTCCCTCCGTGGTGCCTATATCCAAAGCAGTTGGCGCCTTGAGAGATAAACGATACGTGGAGTTCACAGCCCATCCTCACTGTGGAACCGCTACGTACATCTTCGTTGAAGAGGGGGAAATGGTTCCTATTACTCGTTATGGCAACATTGAAAATTTCCTCAAGACAATGAACAAGGTTTATGAAGAAGCCTCAAAAGGACACAAAAGAAGAGCCAAGATTCGGCTGATTGGAGCGCTACGCCACGTTAAGTTTGGTCTGTTGAGAAAGTATCTACTGCCCGTAATAACAAGTGGAAGCTATGAGGCACTAGGGGACCTGCACAGAAGGATGCTAATGATCTCAGCCATGCATTTCATGGATCCCTACAACTTCGATCTCGAAAGGGCACAAAGATGCTGTATACATTACGCTGTGCCCGAAGGCAAGATCATACCCTTCTGCACCATGAACTCTATTCACAGACCTAAGATTGAGGAAAGACTTGGAATTCCACTGAAAGAATGGCAGAAGAAAAAGAGAGCAGAAATCAGTGCAGTAGCATAGGAAAAAGCTTTGGAACATTTGCATGCATAGGAGGGGGAAACGCGCGTTCCTTCCCGCATCATCTTCCTCACTTTGCGCCTTGCTTGCATATGGAGACCGCATTATGAATTAGTCCAGCCGACTTGTTCTAAACACGGAAAGCCTAGTAAAAATCGACCACTATTCATCTTCAGAGGAAAGCCTATAAGGCACAAAATCTCTCTCAACTCTCGGATGAAGAGCATGGGCAGTAAGAAAAGGCTCACTCTCAAACAAATGGAAAAGACGCAGAAGAAGAAAGCGCGAAAGGAGAAAGAATCCGGTGGATCTGCAACCGAAAAAAGGTCGATAAGAGTAGTTCCACCCAACTCGCGAAGTAAAGAAGTTCTTGATCAGCTGAAGAAGATGAAGGTTCTCACACCCTACACGGTGGCTACACGCTTTGACCTTCGCTTGAGCATTGCAAGAGACTTCCTCGAGGAATTAGAGAAACAAGGCCTCGTCAAGTTTGTTTCAGGTAGCAAGAACCTGAAAGTTTACAAACCATCTGATTAGAAAGAGCCTTTTGCTTGCCTTTTTTCGCTCCGCGCGCGCATGAAGGGTCTTCAGTGGAATTTCCAGAGCGAGTTTACACGGTTGAAGAGGTGCACACGGCCAAAGCACTAATAGAAAAAGGTTACAAGCATCGGTTAAGAGTGAGTGGAAGCCCAAGATTCAAGGAAAAAGTCAAAAAAGCGTTAAGCCTAATCAAGACGGCTAAACATTACGATTTCCTCCGGACTTACATTAAACAGATCATAGAAATAGGCGGTTTAACGCAACTCCGCGAGGCTGACGCCTCCATCTGGGCCAGTAACTACATGGTAAACGATCCAATTGAAGCAGCGAGTTTCTTTGTACAAAAGGCGTACCAAATGAAGGATTATCTAGAGGGAAGACTTTACTATGACAAAGGAGAGGCGAGCGCCGTCAAGAAACGCATAGAATTCCTAGAAGCGTTGAAAGCGAGAACCAAAAACCGCGCCGTCAAAAACAAGTGCGAAGAACTTTTAACAAACTGGACTGAAACTACATTTCCCTAAAACATTCACGAAGCTTTATCAATCTTGATCTTAACCCCACTTTTCACTTGGCTAAACATCTCTACGTTCCTTGTCACTCGACCTATAATGTTGACGGGGCTGTAGGGTTGCGACTCACCGTAGAAAATGCACAACGCGTTTCCCATAGGCCAAAAAGCGATGGTGCTTTTGTCAACGTTGGGCTT
>Ga0209636_10002802_pt1 | contig 17758 bp, 26 predicted proteins | sample DeeMarSWOR152_54_FD_187464 | JGI IMG/M metagenome (GOLD analysis project Ga0209636, IMG submission 187464) | Marine sediment microbial communities from White Oak River estuary, North Carolina - WOR-1-52-54 (SPAdes) (version 2) | ecosystem: Environmental > Aquatic > Marine > Intertidal zone >... | reverse complement strand
TATTGAAGCCTTCAAAGCAGGGAAGTTTCAATCAAGCTCTCAACCCAGTGTAGGCAATCATTATGGAATGGGAGGGGGTATGGGGCCTGGTATGGGCATGGGTAGAGGTATGGGCAGAGGCATGGGTAGAGGCATGGGCCGGGGAATGGGAATGGGGTCAGGAATGGGAATGGGGCCAGGAATAATGCCTCAAGCAGCGCCTCCAGCAATGAGCCCAGAGCAAGAGATAGAGATGCTCAAGTCCCAAGCTCAGATGCTGGGGCAACAGCTAAACGAAATCCAGCGCCGTCTTGAAGAACTGGAGAAAGGGAGCTAAGCTATGCCAATCTATGAATACCAGTGTGCGCACTGTGGGCAGAAATTTGAAGTTCGCCAAGCTATTGGTGAAGATGGTTCTAGTTTGAGTTGTCCCAAATGCCATGCTGGTGAACCCAAAAGACTTTTTTCCTCATTTTTTAGCCGCGGCTCAAGTGAAACCGAATCCTCAGAGGCGAGTTGCCCAACTTGTAGTTCTGGAGTCTGTGGGCTGCCGCCGATGGGGTAAAACAAAACCAATTCTTGGCGGAGGTGAATTATGCCTAGAGGAGATGGCACAGGCCCTTACGGGCAAGGTCCGGGAACTGGTAGGGGATTAGGACGTGGTGGGGGTAGAGGCAGAATGGGTGGAAACCGCCCTGGCGCAGGTCCCAGTGGGAATTGCGTGTGTCCTAGTTGTGGAACAAAGATTCCTCACCAGGCAGGTGTTCCTTGCTATGACCTGAGTTGCCCCAAATGTGGGGCCAAGATGATTAGGGAATAGTATGATAATCTCTGTTGCCAGTGGTAAAGGTGGCACAGGAAAGACACTGGTGGCTAATAGCTTAGCTCTTTCTCTGAGCAATAACTATAAGGTTCAACTGTTGGACTGTGACGTAGAGGAGCCAAATGCTAATATTCTTCTGAATCTAGCTGTGAATCAAAGTCAACCCGTGTATATTCCCATCCCCAAGGTGGACGAAGCGAAATGTACTTATTGTGGCAAATGTGCTGAAGTCTGCGCCTATAACGCTATTGCGGTGCTTAAGGAAAAAGTGCTTGTTTTCCCCGAACTGTGTCATGGTTGTGGAGCATGTTCTTACCTGTGCCCTGAGTCTGCTATTACTGAGGAAGGAAGAGAGGTAGGGGTGGTCGAAAGGGGTAGGTCAGGGAATTTAGAATTAATTCAAGGAAGGCTCGCCATTGGCGAAGCAATGGCCCCCCCTGTAATCAGGGAAGTAAAGAAGTATATTGACCCTGCAAATATAGCAATCATTGATGTTCCTCCGGGAACCTCTTGTCCTGTAGTAGAGGCAGTAGAAGGGAGCGATTTTTGTCTACTCGTGACCGAGCCTACTCCTTTTGGGCTAAATGACCTTTCACTGGCAGTGGAGGTAGTGAGAAAGCTGGGTATTTCGTGTGGGGTGGTAATTAATCGTGTTGGAATAGGAGGCGAGGAGGTTGAGCGGTATTGCCATCGAGAAAGAATACCTATTTTACTGAGAATTCCCCTGGATAGAAATATCGCCATGCTCTATTCCCAAGGGGTCCCCTTAATAGAAGGGATGCCTCAGTGGCGTGAGGATTTTCTCAAACTTTTTCAGGATATCAAAGATATAATTACTGCTAGCAGGGTGGCAAAATGATGGGCTGGCAGGAGGTTGCCATAGATGGTGAGACACACCTCAAAAGGCTAGTGGATATGTATGAAGAGCTAGGCTTTGAAGTTCGCTTGGAGGAAATTAAGCCTGAAGAAGTTGAGCAGTGCACTCAATGTTTGCAGGAGAGGGGGGAAAGGATATACCGAGTCCATGCCCGACGCAAGCCGGAAAGCCAGGAATAAATGAAAGAAATTGTGGTTCTTAGCGGCAAGGGGGGAACAGGGAAGACGTCTATAGTGGCGTCCTTCGCAGCCTTAGCCCAAAATAAAGTGTTAGCTGACTGTGATGTAGATGCCGCCGATCTTCATCTCCTTCTTAAACCAAAGGTTAAGGAGGAAAAGGAATTCTGGAGCGGGCAAGTCGCTTTTATTGACGAAGATAAGTGCACAGAATGTGGCTTATGTCAGGAGTTGTGCCACTTTGGAGCCATTAAGGATTTTAAGGTTGACCCCCTCTCTTGTGAAGGGTGCGGCTTCTGCTACCAAGTCTGTCCTGTTGATGCCATCACTATGAAGGATAGCATGAGTGGGCATTCGTTTATCTCGGAAACCAAATACGGTTATTTGTGCCACGCCAGGTTGGGCATTGCCCAGGAAAACTCAGGAAAGTTGGTGGCGCTAGTGAGGCAGAATGCCAAGCTCATCGCTGAAAGAGAAAATTTAGACTACATCATCACTGATGGTCCTCCAGGCATAGGCTGCCCGGTTATCTCCTCGCTATCGGGTGCCAGTCTGGCATTGCTGGTGACCGAGCCCACGCTATCAGGGATTCACGACCTTGAGCGTGTCATCGGCGTTTGCCGCCACTTCGGCGTTCCTGTTTTAGTTTGCGTAAATAAATATGACATCAATGAAGAGAATACCTATCGAATTGAAAGCTATTGTGCTAACCAGGGAATAGAGGTGGCTGCCAGGATTTCTTTTGATAATGTAATAACTAAAGCAATTGTTCAGGGACTGCCGGTAGTAGAATACTCCAACAACAAGGTAACGCAGCAGATAAAAGAGCTATGGCAAGTTATTCCAGCCAAACTAGAAAAATAGGAGGTAGAGATGCCAATTTATGAATACAGATGCTTGGAATGTGGGAGGATTTCAGAGATATTTCTCCGCAGCCTTAACAGCCAAGATGTCCAATGTCCAGCGTGTGGCAGCTACAATCTGGACAGGCTTCTCTCCGTATCGTATACTCTGAAGACTGATGTCTCTGCACCCGGCACGACTTGTTGTGGCAGGGTAGAGCGTTGCGAGACGCCTCCTTGCTCCTTGGATGACACTTGCCGGAGGGATAGCAAATGAGATTCGCAGTACCTGTGACAGAGGACAAGGTGGCTGCTCACTTTGGTCATTGCAGCCATTTCGCCTTATTTGATGTTGATGAAGAAACTAAGTCGATTGTAAAAAGGGAAGTCATACCATCACCGGGACATCAACCTGGATTTCTTCCTGCATGGCTGGCTGAAGAAGGGGTTTCCGCTGTCATAGCTATCGGCATGGGTTCCCGAGCCCAGGCTCTTTTCAACGAGAATCGCATTGAAGTTGTTGTTGGCGTGCTCGGTGACGACCCTGAGAAGGCTGTCTTGGATTATATAAAAGGTGAGTTAGCAACAGGCGATAATATATGCGACCATTAACGATAACGGCAAAAAGGAGACAAAAGCATTTTCCAGCGATAGCAATTTGAACCCTGGGAGGTGATTAAAGAGGCGAAGTAGGGGACAAATGATTATTGTTGGTCTGACAGGAAGTGTAGGCACAGGCAAAAGCACGGTAACCAATTTTTTTAGAGAACTGGGGGCTTATATAATTGATTGGGATGAGCTAGCTCGGGAGGTAACCCGTCCTCACTTAAGGGCCTGGAAAGAAATAGTAGAGTATTTTGGAAAGGACTGCTTAAATGAAGACCTGACCATCAATCGGCAAAAGCTGGCTGAGATAGTATTTCCCGACAAAGAAAAAGTGGCAAAGCTAAATCAGATAGTTCATCCTGAGGTGTTTAGGGAAGATGAAAGAATTACAAATGAGATCAAAAACCTTGACCCCGATGCTATGATTATTAAGGATATTCCGTTACTGTTTGAGCTTACGCGCCCTATATTTGTGGATAAAACAGTCGTTGTTTCTGCCAGTGAACAAACTCAATTAAGACGATTAGAAGGAAAAGGAATGAGTCGGGAGGATGCCCAAAGCAGGATAAAGTCCCAACTTCCTCTTGAGGAAAAGATTAAATCTGCCGATTTTGTTATTAATAATGATGGTCCATTTGAAGAGACAAAGAAACAGGTAGAGGGAATATATTCTTTATTAAGGAAAGGGGAGCAATATGGAAAGCAGAGGTAAGTGGGAGACCTTTTACCGGCAGGAGGTGATTTGATGAATCAAATCAAGGCAAAATTAGAAGAAGCACTGAATAAAGTGCTTGTCCCCGGGACAATGCGTAGCTTGATACAGATGAACTTGGTCCGAAGCACGGAAGTTAAGGATGGCAAGGCGAAAATAAATTTGGCTTCGACTGCTATCCCTGAACAATACCATGGTTGGCTGAAAGACAAGGCAGCGGCAGCGGTTAGCGAGGTTTCCGGGGTGGAGGAAGTAGCTGTCGACTTTGTCGAAGCCAAGCCCAAAGAACTCAATCAGATTGAGAAAATAATAGCGGTCATGAGTGGTAAAGGGGGAGTCGGCAAATCTCTGGTAGCTGGTTTATTAGCTACCTCTTTTGCTCGGGGAGGAAAGGATGTGGGCATACTCGACGCTGATATCACTGGCTCCAGTATCCCTAAGATGTTTGGTTTAGATGCTCGCCCCAGCGGTAGTGAGACAGGTATTTTGCCTGTATTATCGAAGTCTGGAATTGAAATTATGTCCATGAACCTGCTTTTGCCTAGTGAGGATGAAGCGGTTATCTGGAGAGGTCCCCTTATGTCTAAAGCTATCACGCAATTCTGGGAGGAAGTTCTTTGGGGCAGGCTGGACTGTCTCGTGATAGACCTGCCCCCGGGCACTGGAGATGCCCCGTTGACGGTGCTGCAAGCAATACCCATCTCGGGGGTAATCGATGTTTTTACCCCTCAGGAGTTGACTGAGATGATAGTCAAGAAGGCAGTTAGGATGGCACAAAAGATGAATGTTCGAGTTTTGGGCGTAGTTGAGAACATGAGCTATCTCGTATTGCCCGATACAGGTAAGAAGCTGGAAATTTTCGGTAGGAGCAAGGGGGAGGAAATGGCCAAGGCCTCTGGAGCTCCTCTTTTGGGGAAGTTGCCCATTGACCCGGAGTTAGCCAGGTTGTGTGACGAAGGAAAAATTGAGATATATAGTTCAGATGCTGTGTCTGAGCTTTTTGCTAATGTGGTCTCAGTTCTAAATGGGAAGAATGAAGGGTAGCTATACGCAATCAAGTGCTTTAGTCTGGCCCGTGAAATCTTTTTCTAGAGGAGTTAGAGGAAATGGCACAAGAATTTGATGACTCGTTCAAAGAATTGGAGCAATCCATCATGGAGGAGATGAAAAAGGTCTACTCGGAGAAAACGATTGACCATTTTCTCAATCCCAGAAATCTGGGTGAAATTCCCGCTCCCGATGGATTTGGCAGGGTAACTGGTTCCTGTGGTGATACTATGGAAATATGCCTTAAGGTGAGGGATGGCAGAGTTATGAATGCTTCCTTCTGGACAGATGGCTGTGGCCCCAGCATTGCCTCGGGCAGCATGGTTACCGAGATGGCTAAGCGAATGGACATCAGCGAAGCTCAGAGGATCAGTCAGCATGATGTCTTAGTTGCTCTAGGTGGGCTGCCTGAGGAAAGCGAGCATTGTGCTCTTTTGGCAGCCGATACGCTTAAGGAAGCAATCAAGGACTACCTAGCCTTCAAGAACGAGCCCTGGAAGAAGGCTTACCGCAGATAGTGAGGAGTAGATATAAAATGCCTCCTGTAGTTTCTATTGTAGGCAAATCAAAGTCTGGTAAAACAGCTGTCATTGAAAGGCTGGTTCAGGAACTGAAATCCAGAGGCCACCGTGTGGCTACCATCAAACATGCTCCCCTAGGCACTAGCTTTGATGAACCGGGTAAGGATAGCTGGCGTCATATTGAGTCAGGAAGCGAGGCCACAGTAATTAGCTCATCGGATAACCTTGTGCTGATAAAACCTGTTTCCCAGGATTCTCCCCTTGAAGATATAGTACATCTCTTAGGTGAGGACTACGATATCATCCTTACCGAAGGATTTAAGCAGGGGAATGCTCCCAAGATAGAAATCCACTCCAAGGATGCCGGTGCACCTCTTAAGAATATTAAAAAGCGTATAGCTATAGTTACCGATGAACCGTTAGAAACCAAGGCCAGGCAGTTCTCATTTAAGGATAATAAGAGCCTGGCTGACCTGTTAGAGAGAGGCTTCATCAAGCCACAGAAAAAGCGAATCTCTCTGTACGTAAATAATACTCCTATAATTTTGACCACTTTCCCTAAGCAGATTATTACAAATGTAGTTGTGGCTATGGCCTCATGCCTGAAGGGGGTGAAGGAAATCAGCAGTCTCCAGATTTTCTTGAGGAGGGGATGAGCCGCCAATGCTGGCGTGGATATTGGCGTTGAATCTAGTAGCCCATTGACGGACTTCAATTTAAGTCTAAAGGTTAGGCACTGCGGTGGCAATTATTTATGGTCCTGTTGCTTCATGGCGCTTGGGCAGATCTCTGGGTATAGACCTTCTAAATACGAGGAAGAAGGTCTGTTCCTTTAACTGTGTCTATTGTCAGTTGGGTGAGACCGACCAGTTTATCGTCGAGCCGAGGGAGTTCGTCAGCCTGGAACAACTAACCAGTGAAATTGAGTTACTCGGGCCGATAAAAGCTGACTACGCCACCTTTTCAGGCATGGGTGAGCCTACACTGGCCAGTAATCTTGGTGAGGCGATTGAGCTTGCAAGGTCAAATTTGGATTTACCCATAGCTGTGCTGACCAATTCTGCGCTTATGTTCCGGGAAGATGTAAGGCAGCGACTTGTCCATGCTGATACAGTAGTAGCTAAGCTAGATGTGCCAAATGGAAAGCTATTGGCCACGGTCAATAGGCCAGCTCCCGGATTACATTTTGACCGGATAAAAGATGGTCTCGGGCGTTTTAGGGACAAATACAAGGCTAAATTAGCGCTGCAGATAATGTTCATTGAAGCTAACAAGGATTATGCCTCTGAGATAGCAGCACTGGCTCGGCAGATTTCACCTGACGAGGTGCAAATAGATACGCCCTTGCGGCCGTCCAAGGTGAAACCGCTACCACGTGAAAATATAGCTAGTATACGCGAGAAGTTCAATAATCTTAGGAATGTAATTACTGTATACGAAGCGCCAAAACCCGAAGTTTTGCCGCTTGATTTGGCGGAGACATTGCGACGTCGGCCTAATCTTTAGCTACGTGGAGCTATCTCTGCGCCCCCCAATGGATGAAGGAAAATGTCAAGTAGCTCAGGAATTTGGCGATGTCTTTTTCCCTAACAATGCTGGCACTCGCCTTCAAATAGCCTATCCGGGTATTTCTATGTTAGCCAAGCTCATCTATCAAACGTTGTATCGGAACCGCGATCTGGTCTTCCTGAACGTGAGGTGAATAACAGCTATCAATCTGAACCAGTTTGACAAGCGGCATTCTATTCGCTATGGCAACGGCGAGCTTGTCAATTGTTCCGGATACTATCTCCTGGGAGATCAACTGAGCCCCCACCAACGTCTGGGTTTTGGGGTCAGCGATAAGCTTATACCAGGCTGGCTTGCCCCCCCTCGGCTCTCTCAGATAAGGGGTGTTAACCGTGGTGGATATTGTTTCTATCCCTTTCTCTCGAGCTTCATTTTCAGTAAAACCTACAGCCCCCACCTGGTAATCGAAAATCTTGGTTATGAAAGGCATGACCGTGCCCCCATAAAAAATTTTATTGCCAAGGATTGCGTTTCTCCCTGCTATGTATCCGGTTCGAACCGCATTTGTAGCTAATTGATGACGCCGCTTGGAACCTATAATCGTGTCCCAATTCTCAATACAATCACCGATGGCATAAATATCGGGGTCGCTTGTTTGGAGGTTTGGGTTTACAACTATAGCTCCTGTATCTCCTATCTCAAGCCCTGTCTGTTGAGCTAACTTTACATTGGGTTCTGTCCCAGTGCCAAAAAAGATGAAATCTATCTCTATCTCTCGGTCAGAAAGGATCACACGTTTTTTGCCGTTCTTGCTGTTTACTCTCTCAATCTTGGCAGGCATGATTAACTCTACACCTTTTTCCGCAAGAACCTGCCTTAATCTTTCGGCTATTTCTTTATCCAGGTAAGCACGCATGATATCCCGCCTGACCAGCAAGTAAACCTTACTATATCCCCTTGCTTTTAGAGCATCAGCTATCTCAAGTGCAATAAACCCTCCCCCGACAATAGCCGCGCTGCTATTCTTTAGGATGGCATCCCCTAAAGTTCTGGCATCCGCTATATCTGTGCTCAGGGCAAATTCGTTTCTGCCATCCAAGCCAGGGAAGGAAGGGATGATTGGGGTGGTGCCCAGGGCTAAGATTGTTTTATCGTAGTCATATTTTTCCCCATTAGCGACGATTTCTTTCTTATCCCTTAGGATATCAGTGACTTCAGTGTTTAAGTGGAGTGTTATATTTCTCTTTTCATAAAATGGTGTAATGCGGTAGCCACGATATAGGTCCTCCCATTTGCTGACAGTCCCGCTTAGGACCAAGGGAATTTCACAGGGGTTACATCCGAGTTCCTTTCTTTTATTAAAGACATCGATTTGAGCCTCGCTACTCAGACGCCGGGTTTGTAGCGCTGCTATTGCCCCTGCGTCCCCGGCACCGATAATACAGACTTTCATACTTCCTCCTTTGTTTCGTTTTTTTAACCGGTTCTTTTGCTTCCTCCGTGTAATTCAATTAATAATTGACATAACCCTCCCATAATTTTTCCATCTCTCGTGCTGCCTGCAGTAGGATGAACCATGATAAGATATCCTGCCGTGACTGGAGTGCGATCGCCTTCTATTATTTCTCTTTTAAAGGGTAATTTTTCTCACCCGCATATATCGGTACTTCAAGCCGGTTCTCCGAGGGCACCAGAGGGCAGGTGTAATTTTCGCTGTACACGCACCAGGGATTGTACGCTTTATTAAAGTCGAGAATCCACTTCCCCTCGGCAGTCTGATCTCTATCGGATTCAAGATCGAGATAACGCCCCCCACCATACGTTTCCTTGCCAGAAGTTGCATCTCGGAAAAGAATAAACAGCCTCTCTTCCGCGGGATCGCTTTTGTAAGCCTGAATTGTTTGCTCTCTGTCGCCGACCTTGAACCGAAACTCACCCCATCTAAGGAAATCTTGTTCTTCACCCTTCGTATAAGCCATCTTTACAACCCCCTTTTCTTCATGCTCATGGAGTTCGAGTTCAAATCTATAAGCGGGGTCGAGAGGGAAATAATCAAGTCCTTTAAATTTAGCTCGGTCTTCAAAAGGAATTGGCGAGCCTGGATATCTACTCCTGAAGAATCTATCTTTTACCTCTCTTTCCTTTTCAATCTCTGCTTTCCATTCAGAAATTTCCATGATGGTTCCTCCCTCGTTTCGGGTTTCCGAGCGATTTCTGTATTAAGTCAAACCTCACTATATCCTCCATCCCTTTCCACGGCCTCTTCCATCTCTTGGCCCTTTACCTAAGCCCCCGCCTATTCCCCTGCTTGGTTCTGGATTGATTGGAGGAAATTCAGTTTTTCTGTAACCAGAGCCTGATACGGTTTCACCTTCAATATGAGGAACAGAGAAAACTATGTCTGTTTTTTCGCTGCCGCAATTGGGGTAGTTCACTTGTCTATCTAGCTCTGAGAAACGGTGAAAAACTTCAAACACATTTCCACATTCTTTGCATTTATAATCATAAGTGGGCATACTCCCTCTCTTCATTCAGTTTGTGGCATAAATATATTCGCAGTTTTCAAAATTATTCCCGACCTTCAGGTCATTCAATGAGACGCTTTGTACCTGAAATTCCAATCCTTGAAGATATTGGACAATATCCTCAACTGACTGACCTAGTTGCTTCAAGAAATCGTGGTGGATCTCACAAAATATCTTGACTTTATTTTTCGATAAGGTTTCTTCCGCTCCCTTAAGGACCAGTAGCTCGCTGCCTTCACAGTCCATATGAATCAGATCCGTTCTTCCTAGCTTCTCCGCACTTAAAAATCGGTCTATGGTAGTCGTGGGAACTTCAAACCTTTTTGCTCCTTCTCCAAAAACGATTCCACTGGAAAGTTCTTTTTGGTAAAAAGGCGCTCTCCCTACTTGATCGGTCACTGCCAGTTCATAAACCTTCACGTTGTCTAATCCATTGGAAGATACATTGTCTTTCAGGATGTTAAAATACTCAGGCACCGGTTCAAACGAGTAAAGCTTACCTCCCCTTCGTATTCTTTTTGCTATAGCTACGGTAGTAATGCCTATATTGGCCCCGATATCGATGACGTGCATTCCTTCCTTGGCAATTGATTCCAGGAATTTTACTTCGCCCGCTTCATGAGGATTATCTTTCAGAAAATTCTTGAAGGCAGGTGAATCGTAAAGAAAAATCTCCATTTCCATTCTTGGATACCTTAAGTCCGCTTGTTGCTTCTTATAACCGAAACACCTCCCGGCGTTAGATCAACCTTATCACCTTCTATGCGTATAAAATACGAACTTTTAAGGAAATTAAGATGGAATCTCAAGGCGGGTCCCGTAACCTCTACTCTTTCAGAGATTTCATTTATTGCCAAAGCTCTTTCCTCTAAAACATTTAAAATGCGTCTACGAACGGGATTTTTTATGGCTTTGAGAGAACATGCACCTCCTGCAGAGCCTTTCTCTTCCGCTAACTTGTTAACTAATTCTTGCATCCAGTTCATTACTTCCTCGTCAGTCATTTCTCTAGGATCCCGGCTAGTAGCATCCATCTCGACCTCCCGCTCAATAACCATCGTCTAGATACATTCTTCTATGCCTTGACTCTTGCCTTTTTCTTAGATTCCAGCATATCGGCAATTTCCTTGATACCCTCAACATCCATATTAAATTCGTTACCAGCTAAACCAGAGATAAATATCTCTTTATTTTCCGGAATAATAGCTATTACCCTCTCTCTATCTATTGAATTCAAGAGGAAGTCTTTCGTTTCTTGGTCAATAACCCGATTCAGTATGTAGTAGACGGGCTTATCAACTTGCTGGCCCAGTTCAGATATCTTCTTCGCTAGAAGGATTGATTCCCGAGAAGGATCGATAATAACAAGAAGTATATCCACTCCTTGCTCTACTCCTCTTCCAAAATGTTCTATTCCAGCGTCGGTATCTGCAATCAGGAATTCTCCGTCCCTCAAATCGAGGATTTCCAAAAATTTTGAGGAAAGAGCATTGATTGGACAGGCGCATCCTTCACCGAATTGATAAATTTTCCCCATGGATAGAAGTCGGATATTTCCTTTCTTGGTTAAATAATCTGTGGGTAAGTCATCTAGTCTCCACTTATCTTTCAACTCTTTGGTTTTTTCAAATAGAAGTTTTTTACCTCCAAAGTAATTCATGAAATCTTTGGGTTTTTGCATGCCTAGACGGTTATGAAGACCAATATTTGACTCATCGCTGTCAATGACCAATACCGTATTTTTCCTTGCCTCCATCTCTTTGGCTAAAAGAGCCACGATTGTGCTTTTTCCACATCCTCCTTTGCCACAGATTAAGATTTTCATTTAGTTTCCTCCGTTCATTAGTGTTCTTCCTTAAAACTTTGGCAATTAAGTGGTCAGCTATTCTTTCATCTCTTTTTATCTTCCATGCCGACCTCGGCCAAAGCCCCGGCCCATCCTGCCACCACGACCCATGCCCCGGCCTTGACCCCTGCCTCGACCCCCACCCAGACCTCGGCCTCTACCTCTACCTCTTCCCATACCTCTGCCTCCGCTTAATCCAGGCTGGTAAAGCCCAGGACTGGGGGCAAATTGGGCAATTGCTTCTTGAGGAACCTTGGCTCCCATAATCTCACACACTTTAGTAGCCACCTCGGGTCCACCACTGACACATCCGTAACATGGTGCCTTTCCTTCAGCTACTGCCCTGGCAAATTCTCCGCAACCCTTATATCCACATCGCTGATCATCTAATTTGGGCAAGACTTCATAGATTTTCTTTATCTTTTCTTTGATCTCCTTTTTATCTACCATTGTTATTTCTCCTGCTATGCCCAGTTTATAGCATTCTTATCGCTTTCAAGGGGCACGCAGCTGAACAAGAGCCACAGCCTACACACATAGATGCAATATGCATAGGAAACTCATATGGGCTCTCTTGAAAGAACGCCTTATGTGGACATGCCTGACCAGCAGCACAAATGCCGTGGTCGCACCTCTCTGGGTGGCACTCATGAAAATCTATTGACGGGACTGGCTTTATTAACATTTTTCTATCTTGTTCGTAAAAAGGGTCATTTGAGTTCGCGGGTAGGTCTCACATCCGAGTTACTCTCTTGCACTTAAGTCATCAAATGGGCCTTCATGGTTGCTGCTCTATTTCATTTTCTTCAATTTTGCTTTTTTATCCCCTTCCCTGTAATTCATTTAATAATTGGGATAACCTCTCATTCGCCGTTTCCATATCTTGTGCTGCCTGTGATACGCTATGATAAAGCGGGTCACTTTCTGCATCCTTGACCCTCTCCTTCCATTTCCTGAATTTCTCGCTATCTTTTTTATTATGCTCCACCCAGGAAGTTAGAAGCGCTTTAAGCCTGCCTCTTTCATCGGTTGGGAAATCTTTGGCAATACCTTCAACCATTGTCCGGATTACATGCTCAGGAACTGCACCCAGGATCTCGTCAACTTTCTGCCCATCAGCAAAGAACATCTGCATGGGTATGCTCATAATCTGATATTTCATTGCTGTCCGTTGGTTCTCGTCTACATTTAGTTTGCAGAATTTGAACCTGCCCTGGTACTCCTCTGATAGTTTGTCATATATAGGTGAAACCATCATGCATGGACCGCACCAAGGAGCCCAGAAATCGACCTCTGTAGGGAGATCTGAATTCAGAACCTCCTCTTCAAAATTTTCATCTGTAACTTCTATTACCTTGCTCATACTGCCTCCTTCTAAATTGATTAGTGTGAGTAGGGACTTAGCATGCCTTTCTGAAATTCAGAACCCTGTGCTTTTCAGGGTTCTTATCATCATAACTAAGCGTCTGGAAAATATCTTTTTCTAAGCGAAGTCTGCATTTTTATCTCATCCTCAGTGCTTTTGCATAAGCTCATCTGGGGATTCTTTGTCTTTATCTAGGAAGTATACCCTCCCTTGCTTACCTAGTATTTTGGCAGCCGGAATGGTGTACATGCCCAAGCTAAAGCCAAAATCCAGTACAGTGTGACCTCTCCTGATTCCTGTTTGTTGTAATACCTCAAGGGCTCGTGATTCTAGCTCCATTTCCAAGCTCTTGAACATAGTTAAAAGCTGACATAGCAGCAGTGACGCCATCTCCGACGGCAGTGGCAACCTGGCGTGCTGAGTTCCTGCGTATGTTGCCGGCAGCGAAGATGCCAGGAGCTGAAGTAGCCATTGTCTCATCAGTGACGATGTATCCAGCATCATCTAGGTCTACAATATTGAAAAAGTTCCGGCTATTAGGCATGAGCCCTACGGCAATAAATACGCCGGCAACGTCCAAAATGGAACTCTGCCCTGTTTTAACATTGCGTAGTTTGAGCCCGCTTAGCGATTTCTCTCCTAGGATTTCTTCTACCACGGTGGTCCAAATGAACTCCAGCTTGGGCTGGGCAAAGGCTCGTTGCTGCAGAACCTGCCCTGCCCTGAGCTGGTCTCGGCGATGTATTACATAAACTTTCTTGGCATGCCGAGTCAGTTCCAAGGCATCGGTGATGGCGGTGTCACCTCCTCCGACTACTGCTACTTCCCGGTCACGAAAGAAGAAGCCATCACAGGTGGCGCAATAGGAAATGCCGTGGCCTGACAGTCTTTCTTCTCCGCTTACCCCCAGCTTGCGATACTCCGAGCCAGCAGCGATAATTATAGCTGAAGCTTCAAAGCTGCCTTCGGTGGTGGAGATGCTATAGGGTTGTCCTTGGGCAATGCCTGCAACTTCAGCAGTTATAACCTCCAGGCCATATTTGACTGCCTGTTGATGCATGAGCGACCCTAGCTCGGCACCGGAGATACCCTGAGGAAAACCAGGATAGTTCTCCACCAGGGCAGCGTTCACTATCTGACCTCCAAATATGCCACGTTCAACCAACAAGCTCTTGAGGCCTGCCCGCGAGGTGTAGAGACCGGCTGTAAGCCCGGCAGGACCGCCTCCGATAATGATTACTTCGTATTTTGTCATTGGCCGTCTTTCCCCGTAGTCTAGGTAGATGCTGGAGTCGCGCCTGGATGCAACCTCTGCCACTTAGCGAGCAGTTCGTCATGACTTTCTACATGGTCTGGGTCAGGCACAGCGGCATCCACCGGGCATACTTCAGCACACCTGGGTGATTCGAAATTGCCCACGCATTCAGTGCACTTGTCGGGGTCGATTACATAAATCTCCTCCCCCTCTGAGATTGCTTCATTATTGCACTCCATAGCACAAGCACCGCAACTTATGCACTCGTCAGTGATTTTATAAGCCATCTGCTAACCTCCTTGGATCTATTTATCGTTACTTAGTCACAGCGATAATATTGCCTCTCGACATCATTAGATACTTTTTATCTTCGACTTCAATTGTACGTCTGCTCACAGCATCTTAATTGCCTTTAGGGGCAAGAATCAACGCATATGCCACAATCCTGACAAAAGCCCGGAATGGGATAGGGCAAATCGTATGCTTCTTCTTGCTTCCAGAGCTTAGCGGGACATTCAAGTACAGCAGCACAGACTCCTTTGTCGCATCTCTCGGGGTGGCACTTCCCATAGTCCACTGTAACCTTTAATTTTGGCTCTAACATTTTTGTTTCTTGGCTAGAGCAATCCCTTCACTTGGGCCGAGTCACCTTTTCTCCTCTTTACATTTATGACAATAACCTTCTAGGCATAGCTCAACCTTGGTCACAGAAAAGTCATTTTTGCCTTGTATCTCTGCTAGCAATTTATGAATCAGGGGGCTTTCAAACTCAATGATTTGCCCACAGGCACGGCAAACTAGATACTGGTGCTCTCCTGCATGCTTAATCTCATAATAACAACACACCTGCCCTAGATGCCTCTCGTCTACTAGGCCTTGTTCCTTAAATAGGCGGAGATTACGATAAACTGTGGCAAGGCTGATGTTAGGATTCCTCTTACTAGCTCGACGATACAGTTCCTTTGCATCTAGATGCCTTTCAGCCTCTTGAATGACACTCAAGAGAAGCCTTCTCTGTGATGTAACTGGCCTGGCTTTAATTTCGCTCTGTTTGCGATTGATTCTCATTCTCATCCAATAGTATGACAATTCCCTTTCGCTTTGTCAAGGCAACAAAGAGCCAGTCAATAAGCAATGTTGGGTGTTTCAGGTATCTGCTTACCAGAGCAGCAAAAGATGATTTTCCTGCCTCTTTTCCCTGTGGAAATAATTTTTCTAGTAATTATACGACTTCACGTAGTGACTCATTATGTTTGAATTACCAGTCCTGCTCCACACTCTGAGGCTTTGCTGGGGAACAAATCTAATATCTGCCTCTTATACTGGGTGCAATGGCAGGGGTAGATTAGGGATAGGCTCTCGAAAAGCTGAAAGTCCTGAAATCCGTGGAAGCCTCCAGCTATGCCATAGACCTTTCCAAACTTCGAGGCGGCGCTTAGAATACTCCTCACGCCTGGATGAGCACATCCTGTTACTACAAATATCCCTTTATCCGTCTTGAGTGCCAGAGACTGCTCTATCGCTTGTAGTTCGCCAGTGGAAAAGATATTGGCACAAATCTCCATCGCATCTTCAACAATAGTTACCTTTCTCCCTGGGAGCACTCCTCTGAATGAGCTGGGGAGAAAAAGATGAGCGCTTCCATTTATTTTCAGAATCTCGGAAAGTCCTCCAGTATGGTCTCCGTGAGCGTGTGAGATCACAATAGTCTCTATGCTCGTTGGGTCTATATTGAGTTCTTTCATATTATGTAGCAGTGTGGGGCTGTCAGCACCGGTATCAAATAAAACTGGTGGCACCTCCTGACTTTCAATGAAGGCAGAAAACCCCCATCCTGCTCTTAACCCCGCCCTTTTCACTTCATTGTCATAAACAATCGTAATTTTCATCTTTCCCTCCCTATCACCTTTCTAAGTTTGCCAATAGTAACTAGCCGCTCGATGTATCTGTGGCAGCTGCGGGTTGGCTCCTCCCAAGCTGCATAAACAAATTTTATGGTTTCCGCTTAGCCGTGATGCTAAGCGGAATTTAGAACTGGAGTTCAACACCAGCTATAGTTAATTCTTCGTCTGTAACCGACTTCAAGGGGATAGGAGCATTTACATCCATGCCTGGCTCGTTTTTAAAGATGTCGCCAAGCTCCCTGTTCAGCATAAAGATGAGCCGGGCAAGGGGCAAGTCCATGGAGCAAGCATCTTGACACTGGCCACAGTTTACGCAGGAATCCATGACATGAACACTCCTTATCATGGGGAACATAATATCAGGTGGGATTTCTCCGGGAGCTATGATTTCCCTATCTGCCTCAAGAATACAGTCTTTACAATAGCATATAGGGCAAGCATCTCGACAGCCATAGCACTTGATGCAGCGGCTAAACTCCCCACGCCAGTAACTGAATTTTTCCTCAGTGCTCATGTCCCTTAAGTTGGCAAAATCCTTCTCTTGCCATTTCCTAGCCAGTAGGACCTCTTCTTCATTCCGTTTCTTTCGGCTTTCTATCGCCCCGCTATCAGGCTTCTCCACCTTGATATATCCAGCTTCAATGGCTTTCTCGATTAAATCAACTCCCTTTTCAGAGCAGACCTCGATGAAAGTCTCTTTATTGCCATCTGTTCCCCATTTGCCACAGGCTATATCTGCCATAATAGGTATGTTGATGTCGCACCTGCGACAGTTATCCCTTCTTCCATACCCTTTCTGCTCAAGCTCGTCCAAGTCCTTTGCCTTCTCAGTCCCATCCTTTAACGTGATAGTTAATTTGCCCTCTTCTAAATCCTCCCGGATGATATCAGCGGGATTCACCCTAAATTCCTCACGAAACATCTGCTTTGCAGTCGCTGAGGGCAGTGTGCCGGTGCAGTTAAGACCAATGAGAATTAGATTATCCATCTCGATCTGAGTCCTTTTGGCCAGCTCGATAATGGCCCTGGCATCACAGGGCTTGCAGACTACGGCTATTTTCATAGCAAAAGCGCCATTCAGGTATTCCTTGAGAAATCGGGCGATATTAGGCGAAGCACAATGCAGCGACCCCGCCGTCTCTATTACTGCCTCTGGGTCAGTTATAAGCACAGGGACGCCATCATATCTATTGCCGTCCCTGGCCTTTACCGCCAGCACGGCATCCACCATTTTGCTCTCTAGGGCAAATTTGAGCAGAGAGGTCACTGCGCCCCCGTGTTCAGACTTTTTAAGGATTTCATCATTAGAGGACCGTGCAAGATACATGTCTCCCTTCATTACATTACCTCCCTTGATAATTGCTCTTTAATTCTCCTAGCCTCAACACTTTTAAGAACTCTATATATGACTCGTTTTCAGTTATATCTCGGTTTACCTCTTAACCTTTAGTCTGCCAGCACAGACTTTAGTTTCGGCGCATTTGGCACTGGGGTCTAAAACCGAAATTGTCAGAACATTGGCGAGGGATTCAGAAAAGTGGAAGGGGACAAACAATAGCCCTGAAGGCACTTCATCAGTCACTTTGGCTTCAGCTTCTATACTTCCCCGCCTTGTCTCCACAGTAACCATATCCTTGTTGAGAATCCCTGCCTTGCTGGCATCCTCAGGGTTGACCTCAACAAAGCCACGCTGAACCTCGTCCGCCAGCTTTGGCGTTCTCCGGCTCATTGCTCCTGTATGATAATGAAAGATGCTTCTCCCTGTGGTCA
>Ga0209636_10002801_pt1 | contig 17763 bp, 18 predicted proteins | sample DeeMarSWOR152_54_FD_187464 | JGI IMG/M metagenome (GOLD analysis project Ga0209636, IMG submission 187464) | Marine sediment microbial communities from White Oak River estuary, North Carolina - WOR-1-52-54 (SPAdes) (version 2) | ecosystem: Environmental > Aquatic > Marine > Intertidal zone >... | reverse complement strand
TCCTTGCCGTCTTTTAAGATATAGGCGTTGGATTGACACATTCCGAATATCCTCCTTCGCACAAACATAATGGAGGTTCGCGAGGTTTGTCAAGCCAAGTGTATCTCCAAAATCCACCGCCTAAATATACAACTAGTGAAAATAAAAGCAAAATTGGAATTTTTCCGTTCACCTACGTGCCTGTGCATGTACTGATACATCAGCCAAACAATGCGCACTGAAAAATGCCTCTGGAGCGGAGATTACGAAATTTCTGGGGCACGCGTCTTGGCGAGGGGAGTGTCCCTGAAGGGGCGAATTTCCGTTGTTTGAGGTCGCAAGGCCGAGTTTGGGAACGAAGTAGCGCCTGGGCGCTCAATTCGAACGACCGAGCCTTAGAACGGGTAAGAAATTTCGTTCAGAGAGCGGAAGGGGTATTTTTCAGTAGGGCTGAGCATCAATTAGATGGTGGATTATGGAAAAGAATCCCCCTTGCTTTTATCTCAGGGATATGGTAAGGATGTTCCACCTTTAAAAGGACATGCCTTGCTTCTTGGACGGGCTCGATAGAGGGATTTCGAGGGAGATGGAATTTGGTTCGAGGAAGAGGAGGAATGCCTTGGTTTATGGAATCACCAAGGCAATCGCTGCCATCATCTTACGTCTCTGCTACCGTCTTCGGGTTCAGGGCGTCGAGAACATCCCCAACCAAGGCCCTGCAATTATCCTCCCCAAACACCAATATTGGACGGATGGCCCCATCGTGAGTTTAACTTCGAGACGTCAGCTCAACTATGTAGCTAAAGGCGAGCTTTTCAGAATTCCCTTTGCCAGAACCTTCCTCTCCCTCTTAGGGGGAATCCCCGTAAATAGGGAGAGAACGACCAAAACCACAGGCTCCTTCCGGTATATCCTGCACCTACTGAGGGGAAAGGAATACGTGGTTATCTTTCCCGAAGGGAGATACTATCCCGGCGAGATTGGGAAGGGCAAGTCGAGGCTGATTCAAATGATCCTCCGATGGCAAGGTCATGGAGGAACCGATAACACGGACACAATGGAGGATCATATCCCCTTTGTTCCCCTGGGTATTCACTACGGAAGGAAAGGGCTGAGAAAGATGGTAACTATACAGATTGGAAAGCCGATCTTTGCCGAAGGTGAGGACGAGGCCGCAAGGCTTACGAATCAAATCATGGAGAGCATAGCCCGGTTGAGCGATCTGTCCCACGGATAGAGGACCATAGAAACGATGCAACCTTTGATCGAATCAGGAGGAATCCATGAAGGTGAGCATTGAAGGGATCTTTCCCCCCATCGCCACTCCCTTCGCGGACGGGAGGGTGGCCCATGATCGGTTGAAGGGAAATTTGCACAGGTGGAACAAGACTAAACTGGCCGGCTATGTCGTCTTCGGTTCAAATGGGGAATTCGTCTATCTTGACCAGGAGGAGAAGCTTGCCCTAATGGAGACGGTAAGGCAAAACCTTCTCCAGGGAAAAGTATTAATCGCCGGAACGGGATGCGAGTCTACTGAAGCCACGGTGAAGTTGACCAACCTCGCCGCCGAAAGGGGAGCCGATGTAGCATTGGTGGTTACTCCCCACTATTATAAGGCCAAAATGGATACCGGTGCCCTGAAAAAGCACTATTTGAGGATAGCGGATCAGGCGGATATACCGATTATGATTTATAACGTCCCCCAATTCACGGGGATCAATGTTGGCCCAGAGCTCGTGGCATCGTTGGCGGAGCACCCTAAGATTATCGGAATTAAGGACTCGTCCGGGAATATCGCCCAAGTAGGCGAAATGATTGCCACCACACCTCCCTTCTTTCACGTCCTCGCTGGATCGGCCGGACACCTTTTGGCAGCCCTTGCCCTTGGGGCAAAGGGTGGGATTTTGGCCCTGGCCAATGTGGCCCCTGATCAATGCTGCAGGATATTTGATGATTTCCGCAGTGGAAGACATGCCGATGCAAGGCAGTTGCAGTTAAAGCTCATTCCCGTCAATAAAGCCATCACCGCTCGGTTCGGCGTGCCCGGGCTCAAGGCCGCCCTTGATATGGTTGGCTACTTCGGTGGCGATCCAAGGCCCCCCCTCCTTCCACTGGGAGGGGAACAGAGAAATGAGTTGAGGGAAATCCTGAAGAGGGCGAACCTTATTTGATGTGAACAAATGACGATGAGGAGGAAACGATGCGGGAAAAGGATAGGGAGTTGGCCAGGCGGCGGAGAAGGAGAAGGAAACGCCTGAAGCAGAGGGCAAAGCTTGGGGTAGGAGGTCTCGTCCCCCAACGAGGGCAGCAAACGATAAAGGCCGAGGTTAAAAAGAAAGCGGTCTTGAAAAGAGAACCCAAGAAAAAGGCCGAGCTCACGGTAAAGAAAGTGCTCCCAGCAAAGAAGGCGCCGACGAAGCCGAAGGAAAAAAAGGAAACTGCGAAGAGGAAACCGGCGGCGAAGAAGGAGGAAAAGAAGGAAAAGCCCATATCCAAGTAACGACTTAGCTTCGTTGGTGAGACTTCCCCCCAGTCGAGGTCCTATTGAGTTGCCGTAACCCAATGAATCGTAGACTTTAACGCAAATCGCCACACACGTTATTCCTCCCTAAAGGTCAAGTTATCGATCAGCCTGACCTTCCCCACTTTAGCGGCCAAGGCGATGACGGCCTGCTCCTCGATGATTTCGATCTCCTCCAAGGTCTTGACATCTCGAACCTCAACATATTCGATGGTTACCTCTCTTTCGGGTTCGATCACCCTCCTTACGGCTTCGATAATTCTCCCCGGATTCCGTTCCCCTGAGCGGAAAAGCTGAGAGGCCTTCTGGAGGGATCGGTTGAGGCTCAGGGCGGCCTTCCGCTGATCGGAAGTCAAATATGAATTTCGAGAGCTCATGGCCAAGCCATCCCGTTCTCTTACGATGGGCATCCCGATGATTTCAACCCCCATATTGAGGTCTTCGACCATCCGCCGGATGACTACCAGTTGTTGAAAATCCTTCTCCCCAAATACGGCCATGTGGGGATTGACGATATTGAATAATTTGGCCACCACCGTGGTCACCCCGCGGAAGTAAATCGGTCGAAATTGGCCCTCCATGAGTTTAGTGGCTCTTTCTACTTCCACAAAGGTCTGGTAACCCCCTGGATACATCTCCTCCACGGCGGGTAGGAAGAGGATATCCACCCCGATCCCTTCGATGAGGCCTTTGTCCCTTGAGAAATCCCGGGGGTAGATATCGTAATCCTCGCCCTCCCCAAACTGAGTGGGGTTAACGAAGAGGCTCACGACCAAAACATCCCCCCTCCTTCTTCCTTCCCTCATAAGGCTGAGATGGCCTTCGTGAAAGTATCCCATCGTCGGAACCAAGACAATGGTTTTCCCATCTTTTCGGAGTTCATCCGAGATGGAGGACATCTTCCTCATGGTCGAGACAATTTGCATTCGGTCGCGCCTCCTCTCTCTTCCACCTTCTCCCTCTTTGCCCGATGCTCCCATCCCCAAAAAAAGTCCTTCTGGACCCGTTCCAGAAGGACTTTTCCTCACGGGGATACCCCCAGGCAAATAAAAATTCCCCCCGTCTCAGTCCAACTACTTGGATCCAAGCGGCTTGTAGTACCAGGTTCCCCTCCTCATGGAACGAACTTCCCGGATGAGACTCTCCAGATCCTCCTCCCTATTTACAAAATCGATTTCGCTGGTATCGACAACGAGAAGGGGGCTTTCTTCATAATGGAAAAAATAGGTATTATAGGCCTGGCTCAGGGCCCGAAGATATTCAATGTCGATCTCCCTCTCATATTCGATGTCTCGTGCCCTGATCCGCGAGAACAGCGTTTCCGGTTTCGCCTGCAAAAAGATCACCAAATCAGGGGTGAGAATCCTCCCGTCGAGTAGTGAAAAGATCCGCTCATACAAGGCCAGTTCATTTTCGTCCAGGTTCAGATATGCGAAGATCCGATCTTTGGCAAACAGGTAATCGGTAATGGTGACCTGGTTAAACAGGTCGATCTGTCTCATCTCCCTTTGTTGTTGATAGCGGTTCAACAAGAAGAAGAGCTGCGTTTGAAAAGCGTACTTTTTACGATCACGATAAAATCTATGGAGGAATGGGTTTTCCTCCGGCGATTCCAAGATACACTTTGCTTTGAACTGAGTGGATAATCGTTTCGCAAGGCTGGTTTTCCCAACCCCGATCGGGCCTTCTACCACTATGTATCGAAACGATTCCATCGATGCGGAAAGAGTCTTAGTTTAACATTTTTTACCATACCCCCCTTCCCTTTGTCCAGCCATTTTTAGCTGGAGTTTCCTGGGTTTCTTGAGCACTCCCTTGTCTCTCCACTTCAATGTTTGGGAAGTGATCCTTTCGGGGTTTGCAGGCGGGTAATTCGATCGAAACCTTTCACCTTGACATCGAACCCCCTTAAACTTAGTATAAATTGGAATTATGTTTTCTTCCCCACACAGGTCAAAGGTGTAATGCCAGTCTCCCAAGTCATCATTAACAGTATTATTCGAGCATCCGAACCTAGGTGAGGGAAATCGATTACGGGATGATCACAAGACATTTAGATAAGGAAAGGAGGAGTATGATGAGAAGGCTTGCGTTCTTTGGCGCAATTGTATTGATTCTTACATGGGTAGGCGTAGCCAATTCAGCCTCTGCCAAAGAGCCAGTTATGATCGGTTCCATTTCCCCTTTAACCGGAACCAACGCGGTTCAGGGTAATGACATAAAGAATGGTGAACAGTTGGCGATGGAGGAGGTGAACGCAGCAGGAGGCGTTTTGGGAAGGCCGCTGAAAATCCTGTTCGAGGATACGGAATCCAGGCCAAAGGGAGGGATTGATGCCACTCACAAGTTAGTCGAGCTAAATAAGGTCCCCGTCATTGTGGGCGCTTACTCAAGTGGGATCAGCCTCCCAACGGGGGAATATACCAATTCACAGAGAGTCGTCCAGATCTCCGTGGCATCCAGATCAGCGCATTTGAGGAAGATTGGGCCCTATTTTTTTAATTCAATCGGCCTGCATGAGGTGATGGCGACTGAACTGGCAAAATTCGCCATGGAAGATTCCGGAGCCAAGCGATTTGCCTCGATAACTGTCAACGACCCTTTCGGCATTGGGATCGAGACCTGGACCAAGAGATACGTCGACGAACATGGGGGAAAGGTCGTCACCTTGGTGAGATACGACGAGCGTAAGCCCGACTACCGGGCGGAGATCGAGAGGCTCTTCTCCAAGAAACCGGAGGCCATTTTTTTTACCGCCTATGGCATGGAGTCGAAGCTCATCTTGAAACGGGCCTACGAGATGGGGTTAACCCCTCCCAAGGGGTGGTGGGCCGATTACATCACCATGTGGGTCAACGAGGTTATTCCTGATACGGCGGATGGGATAAAGGGCCTGGATTCTGGCATCGGCTTCGGAAGGTACGAGCAATATCGGAGTGCTTACAAGAAGAGGTTCGGAAAGGAACCCGCTACGGCGTTCGGCGCATATAGCTACGATGCGGTTTGGCTCGTGGCCTTGGCCATCAATTTCGCCAATTCCACGAAACCGGACGACATCAGAAAGGCCATGTTTCCCGTATCCAGGATCTATTATGGGGCTACTGGGGACAAGATCTTCGATAAGGACGGAATGCAGGTCCGCGATTATTACACGAGGTACATCACCAAAGCGGTCACCGAAGCCGGGAAGAAGAAACTGACTTTCGTTCCCTACAAGAAATAGGATAAGGAGCTGGTTCCAAGAGCCATGAATGCCTGTATGGGAAAGTTAATCACCACACTGAATGGAATGGTCGAAGACCTTGTGCAATGGCAGCATCATTTAACCTGTAATTATTGAAAAACAACACAACTGCTCGAAAGAGCTGGCTTTAGCATTTCTGCTCACCCTCAACGGTACCCCGCTTCTCCAGCAAATCGTGTTCATCGACAACAGTGTTCTATATAAACCTCCGAAATCTTTAGATTTCTTTGGAGGGAATAAAAGAGATTGTAATACTATTGAGGATGGGATGGGGCACGATGGGCTGACGATGTGCGTGGATCGTCGGCCCCTATGGCTCTCTGTGAAAATGTCTCCGTGGTCAGCACTTGGCCCTCAACGGTCGTCTTTTAGCGAAGCACAAACCCATCCCATAGTGGGTCGGTGGGATCAATCAAAAATTCGTGGCAGCCAGTGATGTGGGCCGTCCCTTCTATCTCCGGGATAATGGCGGGGTAGGAGCTGAAGGTGGTGGTTTGAACGACTACCGCGGAGAAGCGACTGCCAATAATGCTCTCAATCACTATAGGCTCGTTGAGGCCAATTTCGCCGCGCGCGTGGTGGATAGCCAATTGCCCACTGATGCCCGTACCGGTCGGAGACCGGTCCACCTCTCCCTCAGCAAAGATACAGACGTTGCGGCTATGCGCCCCCTCGGGCACCGGCGGGCCGATGAAGATGGTGCCGTAGAGAAAGCTCAAGTCCTCTTCGAAGGGGTGGGTAATAGGCCGGCTGGCCATTATCGTCCGCTTGATGGCCATACCCTTCTCGATCAGCATGCGAAAGTCCTCCGGTGTACAGGTCACACCGACCTCCTCCGCCTGCACGTAAACGTAAAACGCACCCCCAAAGGCGATGTCGTAGCGCACTTTACCCAAGCCCGGGACTTCAACCGTTTCACCAAAGCCAGCACAAAAGAATGAACGTTGTGAAAATAGACGCTTTGCACCCGCCCCTCGACTACTCGGGCGTGAGCCGTCACCAGCCCGGCCGGGGTATCAATTCTTATGGTGGTTTCTGGGGCGCTCATGGGCAGCAGGCCAGTCTCCAGTGCCACGCTGGTGATGCCGATAATACCGTGGCCGCACATGGTGCTGTAACCCTCGTTATGCATGAAGAGCACGCCGATGTCCGCTTCTCCTGTGACCGGCGGGGTAACCATGCAGACGTACATGTCGGCGTGACCCCGTGCTTCCCACATGAGGGTTGTCCGCAGGTGATCTAAGTTTTTCTTCGCATAGCGACGACGAGCCAAGATGGTCTCACCCGGCAATTGGGGAAAACCCCCGGTGATAACCCGAAAAGGCTCGCCTTCGGTATGGGCATCAATGGTTGTGATCTTGAGTCAATGGTCTGGTGGTCTCCAGTCTTTCATTTGACAACTCCCCTTTTCCCCATTAATGTAAGATCAATCCTCTTGAATCCGACGCCAGTAGTCCACAAGTTTCTCCAGTTTTTTTGGATGGATCACGATGACGAACTGCCCGCTGAAAGGGCTTGCATAATTGTTCTGATGCCGTTCTAACCCTCCATACTTTGGAGCAACGCGATGACCAACTCAACTGCTGATATTGTCATTTGTGGCGCTGGAATTGCGGGCATTTCCGCCGCCTACCACCTGACTGCCAAACACGGTATCAAGAACGTGGTTCTCATAGACGAACATACACCGCTCTCGGTGACGAGTGACAAATCCACTGAATGTTATCGCAACTGGTGGCCCGGTCCAGGAAACGCTATGGTCAGCCTCATGAACCGCAGCATTGACATCCTGGAAGACCTGGCCAATGAAAGCGACAACCTCTTCCACCTTAACCGAAGGGGTTATGTCTTTGCCACAGCTAACCCTGCTCGTATAGCGGACTTCAAACGGACCGCCGAAGAAGCGGCCGAATTGGGTGCAGGCCCCGTTCGCTACCATAGGGGCCAATCCAAAGATCCAGTCTACACCCCATCTTCCGCCCAAGACTTCGAGAAGAAGCTTTCCGGCTCGGACATCATCCTTGATCCCGCGATAATCCGGAAACATTTTCCGTACCTCTCTGAACAAACCGTAGCGCTGGTCCATGCCCGTCGATGCGGGTGGTTTAGCGCTCAACAGCTGGGAATGTACATGTTGGAACGAGCGCGGGAACGTGGAGCGAGGCTCCTGCAAGCCCGGGTGGACGGGGTGGAGGTAGTCGGCAACCAGGTGCAGTCGGTTCGCCTAAGCAACGGAGGCACGCCTGGTACCATTTCAACTCGCAATTTCGTCAATGCGGCTGGACCGTTCCTGAAGGATGTTGGACAGATGGTGGGGATTGACCTACCGGTGTTCCACGAATTGCATGCCAAAGTTGCCTTTAAAGACACCTTGGGAGCGGTACCGCGCAATGCTCCATTGATCATCTGGACCGATCCCACGTCCCTTCTCTGGTCAGAAGAAGAGCGCTCCATGCTTGCCCAGACCGAAGAGACGAAATGGCTCCTGGACGAGTTTCCATCTGGCATCCATGCGCGTCCAGAGGGTGGTTCCGACAGTAACATCCTGCTCACTATATGGACGTATGACATCACCCCAGTGGAGCCTGTCTTTCCGGTTACCTTTGACCCGCACTACCCGGAAATCTCCCTGCGCGGGCTGGCCACGATGATTCCCGGTATGAAGGCCTATCTCGGTCAGCTCCCCAAGCCGTCGGTCGATGGTGGCTATTACACGAAGACTCGCGAGAACCGGCCACTGATCGGACCGCTCCCGGTTGATGGCGCCTACGTAGTGGGGGCCCTTTCAGGCTTTGGGATTATGGCTTCCTGTGCATCAGGTGAACTTCTGGCCGCCTATCTAACCCGCAGCGAGTTGCCCCATTATGCACAAGCTTTCAGGCTAGAGCGATTCGAAGATCCGGAGTATCAGAAACTGCTGGAGAGCTGGAGCGAAACAGGGCAATTGTGACAGGTTACTCGATTACCATACCTTCCCTTAAAGGCGGGAAGGAAACCCTTCCCACCAACATCCCAACCATCCGGCAGGTTCTGCCTAAGACTTACGCTTTTATGACCACCTTCCCTTCAGTAGCATTGACCATCACGTGCTGTCCCGTCTTCAGCATTTGGAATGCCCTCTCATCTAAGGTGATAATGGGAATCTCCTTGCCATAGAAATGCTTACAGACAATGGGACCCATCGCCAAGATGGGTTCCGTTCTCAGATTGATAATGGCGGCGAGAGCTTTATTCACCCTGGCTAGCTCCAAAATGATAAGAGATGTTGTACTTGATCCCTTGCCAAAAGGAAAGGCAAAAACCTTTCCCGAAATAGACTGGCCAAAAAGCTCGTGGCGCGGATCATTAATACACCCAGTTGTGAGGTCTACCCCGCCCCAAAAGCTGATAGGCTGAGAGGTAACGAGTATCTCCCCTTCACATTTTCCAGGGAGCCCACAACATCCTCTCAGTATTTTTTCCATGGTGATTTTCTCCGACAAATTCTTCCTTGAACGGCTGTGTCAACGCAATCCTTGAGAATTCCATAAGCCACATCCAGTCCCGTCTGGGAGTGGCAATAGGTGGCTAACTTGGCCGAATTGGTCATCATGACATTGAAGTGCCATGTCTCCTTGGGGTATAGCATTGGGCACCCATCGGTAAATACCACGACACCTGAGTAAGTCAGATCCTTCACTATTCCACAGTTCTTGATCCATCCATAGATGGTTCGGCTCGTGAAAACCCAGAAGGCAATGGAACTGTGCACTCTTTGCCGTCCATGAAACGGGCCAATTCCTTAAACTCCATGAAGGAAAAGTGAGGGCAGCCCATGGCCACGAGATCCACCATGTCCCCCTTGGCTGTCCAAAGCCTCTTCTCCGCATTCCGATCATTTTTGGTGAGATTTCCAATACCTTCTTTAGTTTTATGCCCCTAAGGCACATCTCTAATGTCTGAGTCTCTGGGGTCACACCAACCAGATGGAAAAGGCCAACCGCTCCAGAGGAGGCTGCCAAGGCACTAAAACCCTTGAGGCTATCGATCCCCACATTCTGCGGGATTCCGTCGATGGCTACGACACGGTCCCCAGCCATTTCTCCTACCAAGAATCCGAGAAACGGGTAGATCGCCTTGTCCTCCAACATCTCATTGGTAATACCTGTCAGACGAATCAATACTTCAGCCCTCCGATTTATTGGCAAATGAAGACCGCATCTCGGAACTCTTCCCACGAGAGAAGCACATACGTCCATGAGGTCTCCATAACGATTGGTTCTGGCGCCAATGATCGAATTGGCAAAAGCGATCGCGTTGGATTCCCCCCAGGCAATCTGTTCACCAAACCGAGGGATCATCCCCTGTTGGTGAGGAGCACAAGTCCACGTGGGGGTTGTTCCCATCTTAAGGTAGGCTCTTTCCATCCGCCTGCTTTTTTCTAGAAGCTCAGGAGGAACCCGGTATTCCTTCCACCTTTCGAGATCGACAGCACTAGGATTGAGCGATGTGGGGACCGCCACCTTGGCTCCCAATTCAGCGAAACGTTCCGCGAATTCTAACCCAGCATCGACGATATAGATTGAGCTGTCGATGTGGACTTGTGACACCTCCATCATTTCCTCGGCACCGAACAGCTCTCCCAGGTCGACCAGTATCGATAGGGCAATCCGTGCCGCTTCTCCATGCTTTCCATCGAGAATCTTTTTCTCCTGATCTTTCAAATGCATCAATCAGCTCTCTTTTCAAATGAGTAGCATAGATTTTCCTCACAATCCATCCATATTCTTTTGGGGGAGTAATCGGGATTGTGATATTATTAAACATAGGACTGGGGTGGCCATGATCGCAGATGTTGCCATCATTGGTGGGGGAATTGTGGGGGCATCCATCGCCTACGGTTTGGGGTTGAAGAAGCCGAGGGGATTCAGGGTAATTTTGCTGGAAAAGGAGGCTCTTTGCTCGGGATCCACCAGCAAATCCGTGGGAGTTATCTACCTTCAGCATTCCACTCCGATGGAAATCGAATTGATCCAATGGACCTTGGAGATGATTCGTGAATTAGACGAAAGTTCGCCATCACGGCTCGATTTCAACAAAATCGGATTTATCCATTTTTGCCGAGGAGATGAAGAGGTAGACCGATTGAGGCAGAATTTCATCCTACAAAAAGGGGCAGGCGTCCAAGTCCGTTGGTTGGAACGCCAGGACCTGCTTCAAATCCTCCCCCAGTTAACTACCAGCGATGTTTCAGGGGCCGCTTTCACGCCTGAAGATGGTTATCTGGATCCCTATCTGTTGACCACCGCACTGGCCGAACTGGCAAGGGATGCCGGAGTCGAGATCGAAGTCGGCAAAGAAGTGAAGGCGATCGTTGTGGAGAAAGGGAAGGTAAGGGGGGTGATAACCGACAGTGGGAAAATCGAAGCCCCCATCGTGATCAACGCGGCGGGGCCGTGGGCAGGGATTGTTGCAAACATGGCGGGATTAACCATCCCGATCAAAATTATCAGGGGGCAGATACTTGCCGTCAAGCCAAAAAAGAGGCTCGCCCAGGTTGTTCCCATGACCATAGATTTGAGCACCGGTTTCTATTTTCGGGAGGAGACAGGGGGATTGCTCCTATTGGGCAAATTGGATAAGGCCTTCGATGTAGATAGGGGGCACATTGATCCAGATGATTATTGCGAGTATAAGCAAAAGCCCGATGACGAATTCAAGGGGTTCATCATCGAGCGGGTTGATGAAAGGTTGCCCTCCTTTAGCGATAGCCAATTAGTCCGGGGATGGGTTGGGTTGCGCACAGTCACCCCCGATTGTCTTCCTATCTTAGGGGAGACGGAGGTGAAGGGGTTCCTTTGCGCCGTGGGCTTCAGCGGAGCGGGGATTCAGCTGGCCCCCCCTATAGGCCAAATCATCGCCGATTTCCTCTTGGACAGAATTCCATCTCCCTATCTGGATATTCTTTCCCCAAGGAGATTTCTTGGAAACAAGGCCTAAGTAAGTATGACCTTGAAAATAAGGTAGAGGTACGGATAAACTGAGTCAGCTGAGGGCGGATTCCATGGAGATGGCGGATGTAATAGTAATTGGAGGCGCGGTGATGGGCTCGAGCATCGCCTACAACCTCTTGAACGATGGATTTGACGGCAGAGTCGTCGTTCTGGAGAGAGACCCCACGTATGAACATTCCTCCACGGCTCTGAGCGTAGGGGGGATAAGGCAACAATTTGGAACTAAAGTGAATATTGACATAGCTCGCTACAGTGTGCCTTTTTATGAGAAGTTCGATGAACTCATGGAGGTTGAAGGGGAGAAACCCCATGCGGATTTTCGTCAGCGGGGGTACCTCTTTTTGGGCAGGAGGGAGAAGTGGCCGGTGATGAAGAGACTCTACGAGTTTCAGCGGTCTCAAGGTCTGGAAGTTCGCCTCCTCAGACCCCAGGAGATTTTGGAAATCATCCCCCATATTAATCTTGAGGGCGTAGCAGGGGCAACTTTCGGCCCTAGGGATGGATACTTAGACCCCCATGGGGTCCTGAGCGGCTTTATGAAAAAGGCAAGGTTCCTTGGAGCCACATATATCACCGATGAAGCAGTAAAAATTGTCTTGAAGTCCAACAAGATCAGAGGAGTTAAGACGAAGAAAGGGGAATGGATTGAGAGCCCCATCGTGGTAAATGCCGCGGGTCCATTTGCTCATGAGGTAGGAATGATGGCAGGGGTCGATATCCCGGTGGATCCCCTAAGGCGTATGGTATATGAATGTAAACCACCCAAGGAGTTCAACTACGAAATACCCCTGACAATTAATACCACTGGCCTCTATTTCAGGACCGAGACCGGGGGTAAGATTCTCACGGGGAAGTCCAAGGAGGACGAACCGATCGGGGTCAACTTCACCTGGGAGAGGACCCTCTTTTACGACGATATCTGGCCGGAGCTCGCCCACAGGATCCCGCTCTTCGACCGGTTGAGGCTTCAGGGGGGATGGGCTGGCCTCTATGCAGAGAACCGATCGGATCACAACGCCATCCTGGGCGAACACCCCGAGATAAAGGGGTTTTACCTGGCGGTGGGTTTCAGCGGCCACGGCCTCCAGCAGGCACCCGCCGTGGGAAAGACGCTTTCGGAGGCAATTCAATTGGGGAGATATGAGACTGTCGATGTGAGCTGCCTCGGCATGGATAGATTTGAGACGGGGCAGTTGGTTATAGAAGAGGTGGTAATCTGATCACGGAGATGACGTCATGATCCTGAATGGAAAGGGTAAGAAGATGGAAGAGGTGTTGGAGAGGTATCGAGGTTTGAATCCTCAATCTGAGGCCCTCTTTGAAAGGGCGGCGAGGGTGCTGCCGGGGGGTATTAGCCATTCCTTTAGGTATTATTGGCCCTATCCCGTTTATGCGGTCAGGGCTAGGGGATCGAAGTTTTGGGACGTGGATGGAAACGAGTTCGTCGATCTGTGGATGGCTCACTACGCCCGTATCTCGGGCCATGCCCCTGCCTTTATTATCGATGGGCTGGCCAAAAAGCTACCGGATGGCCTCCATGTGGGACAAGTCAATCAGCACGAGGTGGAATACGCGGAGATGCTCTGCGATATCATCCCCTGTGCTGAGAAGGTTCGATTCTGCTGTACTGGTACCGAGGCTACCATGTACGCCGTCAGACTGGCGAGGGGGTATACGGGACGAAAAATAATCCTCAAAATAGAGGGGGGTTGGCACGGTCCCAATTCCAATCTCATGTATAGGATCAACCCCCCCATCGAGCATGTCGAGAGCCTCGGCCTTTTGCCGGAGATTTCCAAATTTACGAAGCCCATCCCCTTCAATGATATTGAGGGGGCCATCGAAGCAATCAGGAAAGATGCCGGGGATTTGGCTGGGGTTATTATAGAGCCTATTCCGGGAACCGGATTCATTCCGGCTGACCTCCATTACCTGAAGGCAGTGAGGGAAGAGACCTTACGGGTAGGGGCATTATTGATCTTCGATGAGGTCATCACGGGATTTAGGGTATCCCTCGGGGGCGCTCAAGGGGAATTCGGAATCGACCCCGATTTGTGTACCTTGGGGAAGATCGCTGGAGGCGGAATGCCCATAGGGATTGTTGCGGGAAAAAGAAATATCATGGACATGTGCGACCATGTGACAAGGCCTAACAAATGGGAACGCGTCAACATCGGAGGGGGAACTTTTTCGGGTACCCCCATAGCCATGACAACTGGGTTCCTTCAGATCCGATACCTAAGGGAAAACGCTCGTTGGATATACCCGAAGCTGAAAGAATTGGCCGAGAGAGCTAGGAAGGGAATGGAGGAGGCCTTTCGACAAAACGGCATCGTCGCCCAGTGTAATGGATACGGTTCCCTCTACCAGGTCACCTTCCCCCTCCAAAAGGATGCGAAGATACGAAGTCCGAGGGATGTCCTTGAGCGAACAGATTTGCGAAAGAGGGATGTTGAATTCAAACTCAGGATGATGAACGAAGGGATATTCGTGGTAAAGGGCGGGGGCGCCCTTTCCACGGAACATACGGAAGAGGATATCGAGAAGATCATCCGGGCAACTCACAAGGTGGCAAAGGAGATGGGATCATAGGAAAGACGGGGACATCTTATCTTCATACTTCGACCCTAGATACCTTCAGACTCCCGCCCTGTTCGAAACCATATACCCCATGGAAATCGCCATGGGTGGGATAACGGCAGGCCTCTCTAAAATCACCCTTTTGGTCACCGTAAACTCCCTTTACCAAAGAATACCTTTTCATAGGCCTCCATTGCCGCCAGAGCATTTTCATCCCTTTTGGCGGGAACGATATCCTTGATCGCCTTAATTACGGAATCAATGGTCACCACTTCCGTCACTCTGGCGAAGGCTCCCAAAATCGTCGTATTCACCACGGGAGCCACAGGAGTTCCTACACCGTGGCTCATGGCAATGGAGTCGGCATCTACCGTAGCCACCCTGTATTTATCGAAGCCCGGAAATCCCTGGAGGTCTTTTCGACTGTTCACCATAATCCAGCCACCATCCTTCAACCCCCCAGTCACATCAACTCCCTCGGTTAGCAGGGTTTGTTCAAGGACGATGATGTGATCGGGGATATAGATCTGAGTGCGGATGCGGATGGCTTTGTCGTCAATGCGGGTGAAGGCGGTGACCGGGGCCCCCCTCCTTTCAACCCCGAAGGCGGGGAAAGACTGGCAAAACTTCTTGTCATAAAAGGATGCAGTCGCCAAAATTTCCGATGCGATGACAGCTCCTTGACCTCCTCTCCCATGAATCCTGACCTCAAGCATGAAATCCCCCAAATTATCCGTTGCGGTTCTGCAGGTCCTTGAATGAAAATTTCAATCGACCTGACCGCAACACTGCAGCACTGCAACACCGCAGCACAGCATAATTTCGCGCTCAGAGCTTTTTCCCCAGTTTTTCAGGGATCTCATTAGAGGCGAGTACCTCACATTACCTTCTTGTTCAATGCTCCTTCGGGGCCGAACAGGACGCGAAAAACTGAATAAACCCATCTATGGCCTCTCCGATTTCCTCAAAGCAAGCCCTGTAAACCTCCACTGAGGACCCGTAGGGGTCCGCGATTTCTCCCCCTTCACCTTGGGAACGGCTGAAATTTCCGAGAAGGGCTACCTTCGCCGATTGCTGGGGAAATGCCATCGAAATGAATCCCCTTTGGCCGGATTCCATGACCAGAATGATATCGGCCCAGCTTAAGTTATCGTTATTCACCACCCTGGCCCTATACCCCGAAATATCAACCCCTGCCTCCCGTGCTACTTGGACTGCGAAACGTTCCGGGAGGTTCCCAGGAGTTGCAAAGATGCCAGCCGATGAAACGGATATATCCGGTCCTACCCCTTTTCTCAGCCTCTCGATCATCAGACCCTCGGCCATTGGGCTGCGGCAGATATTTCCCGTGCAGACGAATAATACCTTTTTTATCGTCTCGATTGATTTTAATGCTTCCTTCGCCACTGTCCTTCAGAAATCGATCCGAATCCTATCCCCTTCGATAGTCGTAAGGTGGCAGGTGTCGTTTAGACGACGAAGGGTAAACTCCTCCCCAAATTCCAAAAGGTCTATGCAACCCGTATCCTGACCGATCTGCCAGAAATGGGAATTATCCAATCCCAAAAGGCCGCAGAGTACCGTTTTATTGACCACCCGGTGGGAGACCATGACAAGGGTTTCGCCAGTATGGTCAGTTATAACCTCATCAATTGCCCTCAGGGCCCTTTCCCTTACATCTTCCAAGCTTTCTCCACCGGGAAACCTCACCAGATGGGGAGTATCCTTCCACTGCCGGTATAACTCCCCATATCTTTTTCTGACCTCCTCATGGGAAACTCCCTGCCACCGGCCAAAATCGATGTCGATCAAACCGTCCGAGATCTGAACCTCCTTGCCCTGGTAGCGGGCGATGGCCTCTGCCGTCTCAACGGCCCTGGAGAGGGGGCTGCTGTATAGTGAATCCACCTTTACCACTTTCAAATATTGCCCCGTCAAGAGCGCCTCCTTACGGCCGGTCTCGTTCAGGGGAATATCCGCCCTTCCCCGAAACACCTCCTCCTTATTCCAGGCCGTCTGTCCATGCCGAACCAGGTAGACGGTGGTCATATCCATCCTTCCCTTAGGGCTTCGCACACCCTTAAACCCCCTACGAACCGATTAAGTTGATCCCTCTGCCAGACTCCCTCCTCCGTAATCACCCCAGAGAGGAATTCGATGGGGGTGATATCGAAATAGTGGTTGATCACCTCCATTCCGGGATGAGGGGTTTGCAACACCTCTCCGGGATCCTTCTGCTCAATCCTCAACTTTTCGGCCAATCCCTCGGTCAAGATCTTATCCGTTCCGCAGAGGACATAGAAGGGAACACCATTGGCCCTGGCCGCGGTGGCGATGCCGTATGTCCCTATCTTGTTGACCAAGCCCAGAGGTGAAAGGGCATCACTCCCTGTAAGAAACAGGTCGACCCCCCTCAACAGGGAAGGAGCCGCCGAGTCGAGGATTAAATGGACTTTCACCCCCTCTGAGGCCAATTTTTTGGCCAGGTTCACCCCTTCAAGGGCGGGCCGTGATTCCGTACAGATGACATTCAGACTCCTACCCGCGTTCGACGCGAAACGGATCGCCTCAAAGACCGTGGAGCTATAGGAGTGGGTCAAAATCCCACCCTTACCGGATAAGAGACTGGCAGCATGGGTGGCAATCCGCCGTGGGATTTCCCTCAGCCCCCTTACGAAGGCTTTGGCCGCCTCCCCAATGGCCTCTTTTATCCCCTCGATGTCCTTCGCGTCTTCTATCCTCATCAATACCGCATTTCCTAAATTCAAAAAGGGTGCCATGGTGGGTTGAGAGGAGATGAGCCTTTGCATGAAGTCAAGGAGGTCTTTTTTGAAGCGAGATGGCGAGGGATTCTTCGATGTTTCGGAAAAGAGGATCAAGCACTGAACCGCTCTGTGAACCAATTCCGATGCACCTGAGGTATTGTCCTCCCGAATGGCTCTTAAGACATTCTCGTACTCTTCTATCATTGGATCACCTAAAAAATAGCACCTTACCCCTTATGTGGCAAGAAATTTGTTTTTCACGTTTTCTCAGTTTCCGGAGAACACCAGAGAACTAAAGCATAAACCTCTCATCTCTCCCACATTGAGCCACATATAGGGCTAAGATGGAGTGGAAAAAAGAACCTTCTTAAGGACTTCTGGGAGGTACTAGTTCCGTTTATTTGCGATCCAAATATGATAATCTATCGAGACTGGGCAAATCTGTATGTTTCAGTTAGATCCTATGTAGGCCTGAAGGCCTAAACAAAGTGGGTCGCTAGTGGTAAGCTCCTTTGAATAAAAAACAAAAGGAGGGAGCTATGGACCAGCTAACAGCCCACAAAAGGCAGTATACCAGGAATCGGGGTAATTTGTATCTTGCATTTGAGTTGGGCAGCAAGGAATGGAAGTTGGGGTTTTCGGTTGGATTTGGCCAGAGGCCTCGGGAGAGGACGGTTTTGG
>Ga0209636_10002800_pt1 | contig 17770 bp, 18 predicted proteins | sample DeeMarSWOR152_54_FD_187464 | JGI IMG/M metagenome (GOLD analysis project Ga0209636, IMG submission 187464) | Marine sediment microbial communities from White Oak River estuary, North Carolina - WOR-1-52-54 (SPAdes) (version 2) | ecosystem: Environmental > Aquatic > Marine > Intertidal zone >... | reverse complement strand
CGATGTATTTGCACCGATGCCTTGAGCCCTTCCGCAGCCACTGCTGATAAGCACGACCCAAGCTGTGAGCAGAATAAGAACTGGCAATGTGCCACATTGTTTCATAATGGTTTCCTTTTGAAAGAATTTCAAAGCATTCTGCAAAAAATTCTTTTTGGGAAAACGAAAGCGTGCAATATATTACGGCGAATCCGGCATGTCAATGATTAAAGACTTCCGGTAAAACGATTACGGTCAGGACCAAAAGGGAGTTCTCGAATAAGTAAAATAGCTGCGAAAGAATATGAATTGAAGACCGGCGAAAAGCTCATAATCCGAACGGCCGTGGCGGATGACGCAGAGGCCCTGCTGGAACATGCCCACATCATTCTCGTTGAAGACCTGTACAATATTACTACCCTTGATGAATTCGAAATGACCGTTAAAAAAGAACGGGAATGGATTCAAGCCCACTTTGACAATCCAGCTCATATCATTTTGCTTGCTGAGATTAATGGCTCGCTCGTAGGTTTACTTCATTTCGAGAACAGCTCTCGCAAAAGACTATCGCACCGGGGCAGCCTACATATGAGTGTTCGGCCAGAATCCAGGAGAAAAGGCATCGGCACAGCCCTGCTGCAATCGCTTATCGCCTGGGCAAAGGAACATCCTGTTATTGAAAAACTTACGCTTGCTGTTTTTGCTACGAATCAGCCGGCTATCAGCTTATATAAGAAAATGGGCTTTGTCGAAGAGGGCTGACGCATTCAGGGAATCAAGATGGAAGACGGAAGATATGTCGATGAAATTCTTATGTCGAGGTTTGTAGAAGACAAATAAAAGTGTGCAAAAACCGGGTGTCTCAAAATCGGACTATTTTGCCTGGTGGTTGTGTTAAATGGATTTCAAGGCGGTCGTTAAAACTGTGGCTGAATCAGCCGAAGGCTGAACACAAAAAGTCAGATGCTAATCGTTCTCCATAAGGACTCCTTAGGACTCCGTGGTACCGGTTGGTGGTTTGCGCCCGAGACCCCGGCAGCTCTCACAATCGCATGCCCCAACTTGCCTTAGGTGTGAGGTCCCGGCAAGCTTCTTAGTCTCAATCAACTTGGCACCTTTGGTCTCCATCTTGCGAAACGCCAGCTTTGCCTCTTTCTTATCATGTGAACCTATCGCATCAGCTACAACGGTAACTTTCTTACCCCGCTGCAGCAATCCCAGTGCCGTCGCTTCAACAGCACCTTCGACACTGGTACCAACCAGAATAAACTCATTGGCCCGCACCTCACTCAGCAGTCTGTCAATCCGAGGCTCATCAAACGGGTCAACGCACCGCTTGTGAAGGATGACCTGCTTGTGCTTGCGCAGCATGTCTCTCGGCAAATCAGTGCTGCCGTCCGCCGCAAAACTTATCCTGTTATTAAATAGTGTGTAGCGTACTTTTTTTTGCCCCTCTGTGCCGTCAATGCAGTAGCTGGTCGCTTCGTCACTGTTGTTGTTGGGGTGAACCTCACAGGTCGAGATTACCGGGACATTTCTGCACCTCGCCCAGGCCATCACCCTGCGAATATGTGCCAATACCCTCCTGTGGTTCCTTATACATGCCTTACCCCCAGCTAATAAAAAGTCCCTTTGGGTATCGATGTCAATAAGGACCTGCTTACGCCGTACTCTCACCAATTGTAGAATCATTTTTCAGATTTCCTTGGCTTCTGCGCTTCAGTCCTATAATCAATACGCATCAGAAAAAAATCGGTTCACAGCTTCTTATCGAACACTTTCCGCCTCCACTTTAATCGCATCATCGAAGACGCAGATCCGCTATAGGAGGTATCCACTAAGGTAGAAAGCGAAAAAGGATTTTCAATCTTCGCGTTGGTGGCCGGCTTTTTGTATAATAGAACGATTGAGCGGCTGCCATACTCCTTAACTTGGGTTTTTGGATTGAATTTTGACTAATGGCACGAATCTTAAGAGACTATCACTCAATTGCGCTAAAACCCGAAGATTTGGATGGGAAAATCGATTTTGACCGGATTTTCGGACGTTCCGGCCCAGTCCAAATCGAGGTCGGCACGGGTAAAGCGACGTTCCTTCTCAACGAGGCGATGGCAGAGCCGCAGGTCAATTTCCTCGGTATCGAACGGGCTAATAAATACTACCGTTACGGCGTTGACCGCATCGGCCGATGGGGCCTAACAAATGTGCGGATTATCCGCACGGATGCCGCTGCCTTTTTAGCCAATTCTGTGCCGGACAGCTCCGTTGACCGCTTCCACATCTATTTTCCAGACCCTTGGCCGAAAAGACGCCATCACAAAAGACGGTTTTTCTGCGCTACTAATTTGGAGCATCTCATTCGCTGTTTAAAGACCACCGGTCAGTTGAGAATTGCTACCGACCACGCCGACTACTTTGAACAGATACAGAAATTGATAGCCGCACATGGCAACAGACTTGAAGAAGTTGAATTTCTCCCCGCTGCCAGCGCCGAGGCCGGCGAATGGACCGGTACAAATTACGAACGAAAATACCTCAAAGACCAGAAATTAATCTATACTGCCGCCGTAAGAAAAAGATAGTACACCCCATATGTGTCTTTTTTGTCATCGCAAGCATGAGGAAACGACCCAGCACAACCGCATCGCCAACGGTCAATAATCAATTGCCAATCGAAGAAGCTTGCCGCCCAGCCAAACAACAGTCAGTGAGCAAAAAACCATACCCATTAATTACCTGGCGTATAACCCAATTTCCCCCACGCAGCCCTCTGCACTTTGTGCAAATCCGGGTTGCCCCGCGAGAAAGATACATCGCCGTGACGGCCCGTGTTTTGCCAGTAGTCGTAGTCCATCTTTGCAATCTCTATTGTACGCGGGTCTTTCCACTTCCAGTATTCGCTGCGTCCGTCCGCAAAAGAAAAATTCGTCCCGTCGCCGTGCCGAGCCGTGATTTGGTCCCACCATCGCTCCTGGTCATACCAAACAGTCCAGCTCGCCGGACTTAGTCGGCCTTCGTCAAGAAAAACGGCCCTGGCGTATGGCCTGCGAATCTCCATCCTGTTTTTGACTATTTTGCCCGCTCCAGGTATCGCGTCATAACCATTCATGGGATCAACTATAGCATACGTTACCAGCTCGTCGCGGATGCCCGTCGGGCATTTATAGAGTTTTACATTCGAGCAGTACGGATATAGCAACCCGGTTTGGATACCCTCTATTCGTTGCTCTTCTGAAGCACCCCGGCCGGGCCAATATACCCAACAAGTGCCATCTTTGTTGTGGCCGCCGGTGCTTGTGTTGCCGTTGACGATCTTGTTATCGTTTTCATCGGCGTATAGAATCCACGCAATAGTCAACTGGTGGAGATTGTTAAGACAAGCCGCCCGTTTGCCCTGCTCCCTGGCCCGATTCAGGGCCGGCATCAATATCGCCATCAATATTGCAATAATGGCAATTACCACCAAAAGTTCTATCAGTGTAAACCCTGTTAGAATTCCCGCCCGAAGCTCCGGCACTTTCCGAATTCGACTTATTTCTAACGGCATACATCCTTCAGTTGTCCGCCTGGAAATCTTCATTTGTGCTCCCGCACCTGCACTCGCGTTATCGCAGGTGCAAGCAAAGCGTGGTCCCTCTAACAGACTAAATGCTCTTGCTTTGTTCACGATAATACTCCTTCCTTTCCACCGTTCTCTCACTGCCGTCTATCTATGAGATAAACTGAACCCGGCTTTCATTGTCTTAATTTTACCTTCTTGACGTCACTTAGCCCTGGGTTGCTCAAAACAAATTATACATTAAATCTGATTTGCTTGCAATCTCTAAGCTAAAAAAAAAGCAGGTAATAAACAGGCACAATTCTTGATGTTCTTTTCAACCTTTTTCCTGTACAACATCCCCCTTCCGAGCAGTAAGCCTGTGGGCGGTTGCCTCCGGCTTCAATTTTAAGTCTTAAATCTGAAATTTGATTTCCCCCATCATTGCGACCATCGCAGCACTGAAAGTCCGCATTCGAACTTGTCCTTCGGCCTTGCTCAGGATGGTGAAGGCTGCGACTGAGCTCAGCCGAATGTCCCTGCCGAACCATTTCGAATTTCATTTTTCTCTTCCCGAAGCTTGACGAAGAGCCTTGAGAAATTCTGGAAGAACTTGCAAGCCCAAACTCTGTGTCTTATAGACATCCTCCCAGGCTTTGTCATATGCTTTCTTGTGGTAGTAGGCGATCGCGCGATTATTATAAGTCCTGGCATCTTGTGGATTTATCTCAAGGGCCTTGGTGTAATCTGCGATGGCCAGGTCATACTCGCCTTTATCGTCATAAACGTTGCCCCGGTTGTAATAGGCCCCATCATACGCTGGATTTATCGCAAGGGCCTTGGTGTAGTCTGAGATGGCGCGGTCATATTGGCCTTGAATCTGATAGGCATTGCCGCGATTGTTGTAGGCCTTAGCGTTCCTTGGGTCTATCTCAAGGGCCCTGGTGTAATCCGAGATGGCCAGGTCATACCGGCCTTTATAATCATAGGCGTTGCCCCGGTTGTAATATGCTCCATCATACCCTGGGTTTATCTCAAGGGCCTTATTGTAGTCTGAGATGGCTAAGTCATATTGGCCTTTAGCTTGAAAGGCATTGCCCCGATTGTTGTAGGCCTTAGCACGCGTTGGTTCTATCTCAAGGGTCTTGGTGTAATCTGAGATGGCCAAGTCATATTCGCCTTTAGCGGCGTAGGCAGCCCCACGATTGTTGTAGGCCATCGCATATTTTGGGTTTATCTCAAGGGCTTTGGTAAACTCTGAGATTGCCTGGTCATACGCGCCTTTCTTGGCGTAGGCAGTCCCGCGATTGTAGCAGTCAACGGATTCCTTTCTTTCTGCAGCTTCGCGAAGGGCCTTGAGAAATTCTGGGTGGACTTTCAAGCCCAAACTTTGTGCCTTATAGACATCCTCCCAGGCTCTGTCATATTCTCCCTTGTGGTAGTAGGCGATCGCACGATTATTGTGGGCCTTTGCATACTCCGGATTTATCTCAAGAGCCCTGGTGTAATCTGAGATGGCCTCGTCATATTCGCCTTTCCTGGCGTAGGCAATCCCCTGATTATAACAATCAACAGATTTTCTTCCTGGAGCCTCACGAAGAGCTTTGAGAAATTCTGGGTGAACTTGCAATCCCAAACTTCGTGCCTTAGAGACATCCTCCCATGCCTTGTCATATTCCCCTTTGTGGTAATAGGCGATCGCACGATTATTGTGAGCCTCTGCATACTCCGGATTTATCTTAAGAGCCCTGGTGTAATCTGAGATGGCCCGGTCATATTTGCCTTTTTTGGCATAGTCAGTCCCACGATTATAGCAGTGAACGTATTTCCTTCTTCCTGGAGCTTCGTAAAGAGCCTCAAGAAATTCTGGGTGGACTTGCAAGCCCAAACTCTGGGCCTGATAGACATCCTCCCAGGCTTTGTCATATTCCCCTTTGTGGTAGTAGGCGATAGCACGATTATTGTGGGCTTTAGCATACTTCGGATTTATCTCAAGGGCCCTGGTATAATCTGAGATGGCCAGGTCATACTCGCCTTTTTCGTCATAGGAGTTTGCCCGGTTGTAATAGGCTCCATCATACCTTGGATTTATCTCAAGTGTCTTATCGTAATCTGAGATAGCCTGGTCATACTCGCCTTTAATGGCATAGGCAGCCGCACGACTGTTGTAGGCCATATCATACTTTGGGTTTATCTCAATTGCCTTGGTGCAGTCTGATATCGCCCGGTCATATTGGCCTTTGTTATAATAGGCCAGCCCCCGTTCGAGGTAAGCTTCAGCACGCTCCGGGTTCATCTCGATGGCTTTGGTGTAATCTGAGATTGCTCGGTCATACAAGCTTTTACAATAATAAGCAGTCCCACGATTGAGGTAGGCTTTAGCATCCTCTGAGTTTATCTCAATGGCCTTGTTGTAATCTGAGATGGCCCGGCCATATTCGCCTTTAACGCCATACGCAAACCCGCGATTGAAGAAGGCTTCAGCATACCCTGGATTTATCTCAAGGGCCTTGTTGTAATCAGAGATGGCCTGGTCATATTCGCCTTTAGCATTATAGGCATTGCCGCGGTTGTTGTAGGCCGTAGAAAACCCTGGGTTTATCTCAAGGGCCTTGTCAAAGTCTGAGATCGCCAGGTCATATTCACCTTTAGCATTGTAGGCATTGCCGCGATTATTGTAGGCCGTAGCAAACTTTGGGTTTATCTCAAGAGCCTTGTTGAAGTCTGAGATAGCCAGGTCGTATTCGCCTTTAGCATTGTAGGCATTGCCGCGATTGTTGTAGGCCGTAGCAAACTTTGGGTTTATCTCAAGGGCCTTGTCGAAGTCTGAGATAGCCAGGTCATATTCGCCTTTGGCTCTGTAGGCAATGCCTCGATTGTTGTAGGCCGTAGCAGACGTTCGGTCTATCTCAAGGGCCTTGGTGTAATCTGAGATGGCTTGGTCAAATTCACCTTTAGCTCTGTAGGCATTAGCCCGGTTGTAATAGGCTGCATCATACCTTGGGTTTATCTCAATTGCCTTGTCGAAGTCTGCGATGGCCCGGTCATACTCACCCTTATCGTCGCAATAGGCAGCCCCCCGATTGTTGTAGGCCTTAGCATCCTTTGGGTTTCTCTCAATGGCCTTACTGAAGTACAGGATGGCCTCATCATATTCATCTTTATCGTAATGGCCAAGTCCCCGGCACAAGTAATTTTCGGACCTGGTTGCACATCCTGTGACTAACAGACAAACAACCATCCCCGACCTGAGCAGTATCCTCTTTAACGTTTCTTTTTTCTGAACCCGCATCATAACTAACCTCTCCTTCCTGCGGCCCCCGTCGACCGGCAAACCAACGAGGAAAAGCCGCCAAACCAATTTAATATGAGCTAAAATCTTACTGCGTACGCCTGTAAGAAGCGTATGTATCCATATTACGTCCTGCGTTCTATAGTAAATTGTAAATTAACGTCCTTCCAAGCGCTTCACCGTCGCGCGTGTTACCCGCTGTACGTAATCATCCGAATCCTTCAGTGCTGCCTTTATCTGGGGCAAAGCAGGCCGTGCCTTCTGGCCGATTTTCTTCAGAGCGATAATCGCGTACAGCCGCGCTTTATCCGTATCACACTTCAGCGCCTCAATCAGAACTGGCAGTGCGTCTTTCTCCCGGCCCCAGTCACAGAGTGCATGCGCTGCGGCGATGCGAACCACCGGCGCCGGATCTTTCAACATCTTCTTAATCGAAACTTTTGCTAGCTCCACGTCGGAAGATTCCTTGCAGTTATTGTGCAAGCCGACTACGGCCCAGTAACGAACAGAGGCGTATTCATCAGCCAATGCTTCAAAGTATTTGGGTATGGCCTTTTCACCTTTATGATCGGGTTTCTTGATTCTCCTGAGCCGCTTAAGCAGATCGGTCTTATTAAGCTTGTCTGTCCAATGCGGTATGGTTACGCCCGGCGGAACAACGAGTACGGTATCGCCGAGCTTGAACTTGACCTCCTCGCTATCTTTGAAGCCGATGCGACAGGCCTTGGCGTGTAGTATTTGCCCTGGTTTTAGCTGCACTGGTTTTGTGTACAGTTTCCAACCCGTTAAATTGTTTCCGGCGCCTTCGATTCTATACGCCATCGAGGCACCGGGTGTTGGACAATAGATTGTCAAAGCGGATTCAGTTGTCGTGCTCTCGGCGCCGCCGACCAACATTGGCTCGGCTGTTGTTTGCCATTTGCCGCCCGGCCGTTTCATTTCGTCAAACCCAGGTTCGGGAATCAGGCCTATATCGGAAGTCTGCTTCATCCATTTGGCGTGCACCTTACGCATTCGCTCGAGCACGTCCCTATATTTCGGGTCGTCTGCCAGGTTTACGACCTCGTGTGGGTCGTTGTGCGTGTCGTACAGTTCTTCGACCGGCTTTGTTTCCTCGAAATATTGTTTTTGGGGGCCTTTAAGTTCACCCTCAGCATTGAGCCTGCGCATCTCCTGCATTGTAGGCATCTGGTTCATATACTCGATGTCCTGGCCGCGGGTAAGGTGCGGCATATAGTTGCGAATGTATTTGTAGCGTTTGTCCCGCACCGCACGGATAAGATCGTAAGCCTCATCCATACGGTCACGCGCAGCGAAAATGTACTCGCGGGGCCTGGCCTTTTGGCTGCCGAGGAACGCCCTGCCCTGTATGTGGTCCGGTATCTTGACGCCAGCCAGCGAAAGCATGGTCGGCGCAAAATCAATGAAGGCTATCAGTTCATCGTTAATGGTTCCGGGTTTGACCGCATCGGGATTGTCTTGCATTGCGAGCTTTCGCAGCTTTTCCGGCACTTTGATAATCAGCGGAACGTGAATGCCCGAATCGTAAATCCATCGCTTGCCCCGCGGCAGGCCGCGCCCATGGTCGCCCCAGAACCACACTATTGTATCATCAGCAAGGCCATCGTCTTCGAGCTGTTTGAGAATGTCGCCAGCCTGCTTGTCCATCAGGGTAATAATATCGTAATACTGCGCCCAGTCTCTGCGAACTGTCGGCGTATCAGGATAATAAGGCGGCAGCACGACTTTGGCCGGGTCGTGCTTCTCGTGCGGCTGCAGACTCGCTAAACGCTTGAGCATATCTTTGCTTCTGTTGCGGATCTGGCTTTCGTGTGAAGTTGTAAAATTGAAGACAGCGAAAAAAGGCTGGTCTTTGGCGCGAGCTCGCCAGTGTGCCTTTCGGCTGGAATCGTCCCAGGCGGTCAGGGGTGGGTCGAACTGGTAATCGGTTTTGACGTTGTTGGTGCAATAATAACCTGCTGCTCTGAGGTATTCGCTGAAGCATTTTACATACGCCGGCGGCACGCCCTTACAGCGCATGTGGTGGGTGCCGATAGTGGTTGGATACATGCCGGTGATAATGCCCGACCGTGACGGGGCACAAACTCCTGCATTTGTATAAACATTGGTATAACGCACACCCTGGGCCGCAAGGGCATCGATGTTAGGCGAGACGGCGTAACTATCACCATAGCAGCCCAGGTCCGGGCTGATGTCCTCGCAACTGACCCAAAGGATGTTCGGCCGCTGTGTCTTTGGTATTTCACCAGCATCAAGGCGAATTTGTGGTATGAGCATCGCGGCTACTGAGCCTGAGCCAATCTGCAGGAACTGTCGTCGGTTTATGCCGTTTTTAGAACTTGCCATGAATCCTGCCTCCACACATTAGAGCATTAAAGCGGTTTTATAACTACCGTTAACCCAAGTACCTGCACGCTAACGAGAAAGTTTTCACAAGCAATATTTTTGATAATTTCTCCGGCTGCTGTTTTGCGATTTATGGCAAAATAAGACCCTTTTATTATAACCTCCAGATGTTGATTAGGCAAGTCAAATCTCAACGGGCCGGGACTTTAATAATTGATTATTGATTATTGATGATTTACTATCAGGACATTACCGCGTCGCTTCGCTCCTGGCAATGACCGCAGGGAATATCGAATGTCGAATATCGAAATTCGAAAGAAAGATTTAGCGAAGTAGAGGGATAGCCGAAATATGAGTTGGAATTGACAGAGTTTTGAGGTATGTTGAGGAAATATTGGAAGAAACAAAGCCCGCCAAATAAAGGAGAGCAGCGGTATGGGAAAAAAGAGGAAAGGAGTGCCACCCCTTCTATTATCAGCTATTGTCTGTGATAGAGTTATTTTCGACAGAATCTCGGGGGCGCCGAGTCTTATAAATATCGTTGAGCTTATCAACTCGCCAAAATATCCCACACGGTATGGTCAGCTCGTTTTCTTTTGTGAACTAACAAATGGATATGGCAAAACCAGGACGAAAATCAGATTAGTTGACCTCCAGGAAGACGATAGAACCATATTGGAGCAGGAAGGGACAGTAGAATTTAAGGACGTCAGGCAAATAGTCAGACTGGCGGTAGACCTGCATGGCGTACCTTTCCCTCACCCGGGAGAGTACCGTTTTCAACTCTTCGCGGAGGATGAATTACTCGGGGAAAGACGCATTGTCTGTAGAAAAGTTCAACCGCCGTCAAAAAGCGAACAGGAAAGATAGGGGATACGAGAAAGTGAAAGACGCAATGCGAAAAGCGAAAGGCCAGAGCACGCACTTGAAAAATGGATTTGAGACTGCTGCGCATCGCTTTACGCTGCTCGCGGTAACAAGGGAATATCAAATAGCGAATGTCGAAATCCAAAAGAAATTCAAATGGGGCAAATAAAGATTTAGTGGAGCACGTGAATGGCCGAAATATAAGTTGAAAGTTACAAGGATTTGGCTGTAGAATAAATTTTAAGCTTGATAAACGGGTTTAATTAGGAGAAATGAGATGAAGCGATATGTTTTGAGTATGGTGCTGGTGGCTATGCTCCTGCCCGCGTTCGCGGTTGCTCAGGAGTTTGAAGGGCCAGAGGACATCGAATGGCAGATGGAAATGCGCGAAAGGGAAATGGAGTTGGAACAGCGCAAAGCGGAAATGGATTTTGCGCGAAGAAAGCAGGAGCTTGAGCTGCAAGGATACAAGCAGAAGCTGGAGAATATGCGCAAACCGAAAGAGCATCCAGGTCCTGTGAAGCTCCACAAGAAAGATGGGCCTCATCCGTTACTGCTCCTGGTCCTGGTTGTCAATATACTCATGGCGGTCTGGGTGTACCAGGATATACGGCGGCGGAGTAGCGGGTCCGGCATATGGATAGTGATTGCACTTTTGACCGGCCTGCTCGGGACGTTGGTATATGCTGTCGTTCGGCTTGGTAACAACGAGAAAAAGAAGGCGTAAGCAGCTTTAACTGACTCCGCCAAAAGATGGCGGACCTTCAATATTGAAAATTGATTATTATCTTTTTAGACTCTTCGCTGCACTCGGGACGAGAGATTGTAAGAGGACACGCACAAGGTAGATATGGATATCTATAATCTTGTCAGTTTTGCAGGGATATTTGTTCTGATTGGTTTTGCGTGGATTCTATCGGCTGACAAGAAGAATATGAACTGGAGGGTTATCGGCTGGGGGGTTGGACTACAAATATTAATTGCTTTGTTCATCTTTATCGTTCCTGCGGGCTCAAAATTATTTCTGGCTGTCAATGATATAGTAGTAAAAATTCTGGATTCTGCGTCGGCTGGGGCGAAGTTTGTGTTTGGGCCGTTGGCTATTCCGCCGGGGCAGACAAGCGAAACGGGAGAGGAGTCACTTGGGTTTATTTTAGCTTTTCAGGCGTTTCCCACGATAATTTTCTTCTCGGCTCTGATAGCGATTTTATACTACTTCGGCATAATGTCTTTGGTTATCAGGGGGTTTGCTTACGTATTTACTAAGCTGATGAGAATATCCGGTGCGGAATCCTTGGTTACAGCCAGCAATATTTTTGTGGGGATTGAGTCCACTCTCACAGTTAAGCCGTACCTGAGCCGAACGACCGGCTCCGAAATCTGCACGATTCTGACCGCAGGGATGGCTACGGTTGCTTCTAATGTTTTGGCGCTTTATGTGTTTAGCTTAAAAGCTGTATTTCCTACCATCGCGGGGCATCTGGTCTCGGCATCTTTGCTGTCTGCACCGGCGGCACTTGTTATGTCAAAAATTATCTTCCCTGAGAAAGAAAAGCCGGAAACGCTGGGTATGAATATTCGGCCTTTTTACGAGAAAGAGAACAGTTTGTTTGAAGCGATTATCAACGGGGCAAATGCGGGGGTCAAGATGATTGTCGGGATTGTGGCGCTGCTTATAGCGGTCTTAGGTCTCGTTGCGCTTGTAGATTTGTTTCTATCTACTTTGGGTACAAGGGTCCTTGGCCTTGAGGCCGAGTTGTCCTTGAAAGTAATTTTCGGCTATATCTTTTACCCGTTTACGATAATCCTTGGTGTTCCCCTATCCGATGCGGGAATAATTTCCGAAATTATCGGGGAACGCGTGATTGTTACTGAAGTTGTAGCTTACAAGGACTTGGCAACTGCTTTGGAGCAAAATTTATTACAGCATCCACGTTCGGCAGTGATTACCACTTACGCGTTATGCGGATTTGCCCATCTTGCCTCAATGGCGATTTTTGTTGGGGGCGTTTGCGCATTGGCTCCTGATAGAACCCGTAATATAGGAAAGGCTGCACTTCGCGCACTGTTGGCAGCGACGTTGGCCTGTCTTTTAACCGCCTGTGTTGCCGGAACATTCTTTACAAAAGGGTCGATTCTATTGGGAAAGTGATTATGCTCGTAAAACGTTTAACAGATTGCAAAGAATTCGTAGCTGGTGACGGTTCAATGTTGCGTGAGGTTTTGCACCCTGGAAAAATGGATTTAGAAATTCGCTATAGTCTGGCACACGCAAAGGTTCCAGCAGGCCAGATGACCAGGCCGCATAAACTTCGAACCTGCGAAGTATACTACATAACCGAGGGACAAGGTTTGATGCATTTAGATGAAGAATCTTTCGAAGTCGCCCGTGATTGTGCCATTTACATTCCGCCGCACTCGACGCAATATATCGAAAATACAGGAAATTCAGATTTGAAATTTTTGTGCATAGTGGAACCTGCATGGCGAAAAGAGGATGAGGAGGTATTTGATAGCTGACATTTAAGTTTTGAACTTCGAGCGCGCTTGTAAGAAACGTCCGCCTTCGGCGAATTGAGTTTTGAGTTAACAAATGAGCGGATTGCTGTGTGCGCAGGACATGCTCTCGTGGTTAGCATAGTCTAAAAAGCGAAAAAGGCCGAATAGCAAAAAGAATCCATAAGACGCGTTACCACAACTGGATTCGGCCGTATAAGAAAGCTACGATTACTGCAAGTATGACCATAAACAAGGCCGCCTTGAGAAGACGCCTGTTCCTTGCTCGATTGGCAGCTTTCAACTGGCCTTTTAGCTTTTTTATCTGGTCTTTGATTTTTCTTCTGCTCATATTACACCATCACTTCGTTCCAGGCGGTCAACAAATAGTAACAATTTCGATACAGCCGCGTTGTGTCGCAATCATCACCTTTGTTTGTTCAGCTCACCCCGGAAAATGAATACGCAGTTGGAGACAAGTTTTACTCACGTCTTTAACCATTTAAAATATAAGAAAAGCCTGCAGAAAAACAACATAGCAGCAGTAATAGGTGTTCAAGAATATGCCGACTGTTGAGTGTCCTATAAAAGCGACTGTGTATCGCGATAGCTCATCTGTAAGCCCAGCCGGTCATTTCAGCCTGATTGTAAATCGTCGGCGTGAAAAGGAATCCCGGGTGAAAGCCAGGACCAAACATTCTTGAGAGGTAGAACTCTGCGCCCTACCTATGGCGGATTTCACTCTAAATACCGGGCTAAATACCAGACTCCTCAACTTCGTTTCCCCTTCGAACCTTCGGCTGCGCTCGAGGGAAGATTTCTTTCACTCAAGGCTACAGTATTTGCACTCGCAACGACCTATAAATGTCCGAATTTCGATTTACAATTTTGAGTCGAGAATTGAGTATGGCCACAGCGATAAAAAAATAAAAAATAGTGTGAAGAAAATCAGCGTTTTGAGTGTATATTACTGTGGAAATAGAGTTTTAAGAGCTGCGTTTGAATCGTAACAGCATGCTTTTGGAGCCGAAGAGAGTGCCAAGCGTGTGTCAAGAAGAAATAATGGCGATGCAGCGTTGTCGGCGGGGGTCAAGAAAGGCGTTCGAACTTTTTGTGAACAGGTATATGAAAGACGCATATTTTATCGCACTGGGGCTTGTGGGCAATCGGGAAGATGCGATGGACCTGTCACAGGAGGCATTTATTCGAGCATATCGGCATATAAAACATGTCAAGCCCGGCCGAAGCTTCTTTCCCTGGTTCTATCAAATATTGAAAAACCTATGTGTGAGCCATCTAAGAAAAAGAAGGTATAGGCAGGCCAGCTCTCTTGATGCTGATAACAGCCCGGAAGCGGCCGCTGCAGAGGATTGTTTTTCCCCCGATGTAGTGGCAGGAAGAAATGAGGTCAAAGACAAAGTTTGGCAGGCAATCGGCAAGCTCGACGATAAGCACCGTGAAGTGATTATATTGCGGCACTTTCAGAACATGTCGTACGAACAGATTGCCGGGGCCCTTTTTTGCAATAAAGGCACTGTAACAAGCAGGTTGTACTATGCCCGTAAAAGACTGAAAGAATTATTAGGCACAGAGAAAGGAGGTGGCACAAGTGACATGCAATGATTATAAAGATTTGCTGATGGGCTACCTGGACAATGAATTGAGCGACGAGCAGAGACAGCGGTTCGAAGAACATTTGGCCGGGTGCCCCGAATGTGCCAGCGAACTTGAAGAGTTCAGGAAACTCAAAACGATTACTGACGAGGTAACGTTGGTTGAGCCTGAGGACAAAATGTGGCAGGAGTACTGGGACGGAATCTATAACCGCATTGAACGCAGCGTCGGCTGGATTGTGTTTTCAGTGGCTGCTATCCTGCTGATAATCTACGGTGGGTTCAAAATGATAGAAGAGCTCATTAAAGATCCTACAGTAGGGATGATTTTGAAAGTAGGTCTGCTTGCACTAATAGTGGGGCTGGCGATTCTGTTTGTGTCGGTGTTGCGGGAGAGACTTTATTTCTGGCAAAGAGACCGCTATAAAAATGTAAGGAGATAAGACAATGATTTTGTCCACGACAGATACGATTCATGGCAAGAAGATTGTAAAGCACCTTGGACTTGTCCGAGGTAACACGATTCGCGCACGGCATATAGGCAGGGACATAATGGCGATAATACGTCACATAATCGGCGGCGAGATAACCGATTATACCAAGATGATGGCTGAATCCCGAGAACAGGCCATCGACAGAATGATAGAAGATGCTCAAAAATTAGGTGCCAATGCGATTGTGCGAGTGAGCTTTACGACACAAATGGTAATGGGAGGAGCATCGGAGATTTTAGCTTATGGAACAGCAGTTGTTGTCGAGTAGGTTCTCACGTTACTAATAGTAATTTTTCCTGGATTTGATGAAGGGAGACCAAATGGGCGCGATTAAAGACTTTTTGAAGCCGGAGTTAATATGGTTTTTGGTGGGGCTTGGGCTGCTGATTCTGGAGTTTGTAATGCCGGGATTAATCATATTTTTCTTCGGCGTCGGGGCGTGTATTGTGGCGCTTGTCTGCCTTATTACAGATATTGGGATAAATACCCAACTAATAATATTCATAGGCTCTTCAGTGTTGTCACTTGTGTGTCTGCGGAGATGGCTTAAGGGGACATTTTTAGGACATACTTTTTCGAAGCAGGATTTGAGAAAGAATCTTGAAGAATTTATAGGCCAAAAAGCAGTTGTCAAAGAAAAGATCGCGCCGAAGGCCGGCGGAAAAGTGGAATTTCACGGCACTAACTGGGAAGCGGAGGCAGAGGAGGAAATCGCAGAGGGAACTGTCGTTGAGATTATTGGAAAGGACAATATAACGCTCAAGGTAAAAACATTATAAGAAGAAAGGAGCTTTGGTATGGAATTGGTAATAATATCAGTCTGGCTTACAATAGTAATCGGCGCCATGGTCTTTTGGATCTGGGCGCTTATCGACTGCATAAATAACGAATCAACCGAGGGCAATGAAAGAATCGTCTGGGTAGTTGTTATTGCAGTGACCCATTGGATCGGTGCGCTTATTTACCTTGTTGCAAGAAGGCCGAGGCGAAAGGCATTACTCGGGCGATAGTTGTTGAAATGACAGAAGAGAATTTAAACTAAAACCATTATAAAGGAAAGGAATTAGTCATGTTAGCAGATGTAAACCCGGCCGTAGTGACAATTATCCTCGTAGGTATACTACTGTTTGCGTTAATTGTATTTTTCAAGACCATAAGAATAGTGCCTCAGAAAATGGCGTTTATCGTCCAGCGGCTTGGCAAGTATTCGACCACCCTCGAAGCAGGATTTCATATACTCGTTCCATTTCTTGACAAGATTGCATACAAACACACCTTGAAAGAGCAAGCGGTGGATGTTTCCCCTCAACAGTGTATCACAAAGGACAACATCGCAGTCGAAGTTGACGGCATTCTGTATATGCAGGTTGTCGATCCCAAGAAGGCCTCTTACGGAATAAACAATTACGCGTTTGCCTCCACACAATTGGCTCAGACAACTATGAGAAGCGTAATAGGTAAGCTCGACCTCGATAAGACCTTTGAGGAAAGAGAGACGATAAATAGTGCGATTGTCGATGCTGTGGACAAGGCCTCGGACCCGTGGGGAGTTAAAGTAACACGATATGAAGTGAAGAATATTCTGCCGCCTCAGAGCATCAAGGATGCGATGGAAAAACAGATGCGGGCTGAGCGTGAAAAGCGGGCGACTATCGCCGAATCGGAAGGTGACAGACAAGCAAAGATAAACAGGGCCGAGGGCGAAAAACAACAGATGATCGCCCAGTCGGAGGGCGAGAAGCAAAAACGGATAAACGAGGCCGAAGGCCGAGCTATAGAAATTCTGAAAGTTGCCGAAGCAACAGCAAACGGGATCAGGGAAATTGCAAAGGCGATAAACGAAAAAGGCGGTGTTAACGCTGTAAACCTGCGCATCGCCGAACAATACCTGAACGAATTCGGCAAACTTGCAAAGACCAACAACTCCATCATAATACCTTCCAATCTTTCCGACATAGCCGGTATGATTAAGGCAGCAGCGTCGGTTATCAAGGACCAGACACAAGCTGTGGGCCAGACGGAATAGGTTAATTAGCCAAAAAGAGACAATCTAACCCTCTAATCCTTGTAGAGATCAACAGCAGCTAAGAGTGCATCTTAGCGGCCTCAGCAGTGTGGCCGGTTATAAGTGGGTGATAGCAGTATGACTTTTTTAGAGAGAACACGTGAATGACAACACATAACGCTTTATTCCTGCACGAGGAGATCATGCTTTTGGCGTTGCGTGATGAGCAAGGCACTATTGCAACAGGAACTATGTATCAGTACGCAATCGGAGCAGCGGTACTTGCTGAGCTGTTGCTAAACAAGCGTATTACTGTCGAGCAATCCAGGAGGAAAAAGCTCGTCAACCTTGTCAGTTCAAAACCTCTCAGCGAGCCCTTGATCGACCAGTGCCTTGAAAAAATCAGCAATGCGAAAAGACGGGCATCGCTCCAGACGTGGGTATCGAAGTTCGCCAACGCAAGGAACCTTAAACACCGTGTGGCCCAACAACTGTGCAGGCGAGGCATTCTGAGAGCTGCGGAAGACAAGGTTCTGCTGATTTTCACGCGAAAGATATATCCCGAGGTCAACCCGGAACCGGAAAGGAAATTGATCGAACGGCTGAGACAGGCCATCTTTACAGAAAGCAGGGATGTCGACCCCCGTACTGTTGTTCTCGTGTCTCTGGCTAACAATACCGGTCTTCTGAAAGCAGTCTTTGATAACAAGAAGCTGAAAGGACGTAAAGCTCGAATTGAAGAAATTATCAACGGTGAGATAACGGGAAAGGCTGCGAAAGAAGCAATCGAAGCTATGCAGGCGGCTGTCATGGTAGCGTGTATTATGCCGGCCATTATGACAACGACCATCAGCCATTAACTTTTCTGCAGGGTATAGTGGTTAAGGAGTGAAAAAGTTTGTGAGTCGGTATTGCTTTTTTCCGGTCTAAAATGTGAAGCAAGTGAATATAGAAAGGAGCTGTGACACTATGCAAAGCGGAAAAGGACTTCAAAAGGTATTGCCATTTTCCTTACTTTTTATCACAGCGCACCTTTGGGTACCCACATCGGTGCACGCTTCGGATTACGCCATTGGCGCCGACCTTTCCTTTCTCAAGCAGGCTGAGGATCATGGTGTC
>Ga0209636_10002799_pt1 | contig 17781 bp, 14 predicted proteins | sample DeeMarSWOR152_54_FD_187464 | JGI IMG/M metagenome (GOLD analysis project Ga0209636, IMG submission 187464) | Marine sediment microbial communities from White Oak River estuary, North Carolina - WOR-1-52-54 (SPAdes) (version 2) | ecosystem: Environmental > Aquatic > Marine > Intertidal zone >... | reverse complement strand
TTCCTTTCGGACTCGTCCTTGAATCTCTCGATCGTGACGCCGACCGAATAGGGAATCTCCTGGTAGGTGTGCTCAAAGATTTTCTCCCTGATCATCTCCGCGGCCAAAAACCTCTCGGATTGGTCGGTAGTCATATCCTCGGGGAAGTATTTGGATCCAAAGGGAAGATACTGCTGAATGGTTCCATTCAATCCATCGACCCCCTCGCCACGGAGGGCAGACAAGGGAATGATTTCCTGAAATGGGTGGACGGCCCGGTATGTTTCTATGAGGGGAAGGATGCTTGGCTTCCTCACCAAGTCGACCTTGTTAATGATTAAAAAGATCGGGATCTCGCACGGAAAAAGATCCTCAAGAATCGATTTGTCCTCTTCGATCTGAGGCCGGTGTGCCTCAGTCAAGAGGAGAATGAGATCCGTATTCTTTCCTGCCTGGAAAGCGGCGCTGACCATTGATTCCTGGAACTTAGATCGGGACCTATGAATCCCAGGGGTGTCATAGAAGATGAGTTGGCCGTTCTCGAGGTTCTTGATTCCCAGAATACGGGTTCTGGTTGTCTGAGGCTTTCTGGAGATAATGGCGATCTTTTCACCCAGGATCCGATTGAGAAGGGTCGATTTCCCCACATTTGGCCTGCCAAGGATGGAAATGAAACCAGACTTGAATGAGTTCATCGAAAGGAAGCGTTGAGATGTTAGATGGTCACTCTCTTCTGCACGCGGAGGTGCCCGATGGGTTATAGGGCTGAACTCTCGGATCCATGAAAAGGTTCGGGTTCGAAACGAGGGTCATAGATTCCCTATTCTAGCAAGGCTTCTCTGAAGACCTCATTGATGTCGTTAACAAAAGTGATCTTGATGTTCTTGAGGAGATCGTCCGGTACATCCTCCAGGTGCCCCTGGTTTTTCTTGGGGAGAATGACTTTTCTCAGCTCCGCCCTCAGGGCAGCGTGAATCTTTTCCTTTACCCCTCCAACAGGAAGGATTTTCCCAGATAGCGTGAGCTCTCCGGTCATGGCGACGTCGTGCCTAACCGGCTTTTCGGCCAGTAGGGAGAGAAGGGCCACTGCGATTGTTGCTCCTGCGGAGGGCCCATCCTTTGGAACGGCTCCCGCCGGAAAATGAACGTGGAAACCATAATCACGGAATACACTTTGAGAGATCCCATGGTCCCCTCCATGACTCCGGATATAGCTGAGCGCAGCCTGGACGGATTCCTTCATGACGTCTCCGAGGGATCCAGTCAGAATCAATCCTTTTTCTCCTTTTATTCGTGAAACTTCCACGAACATGATGTCCCCCCCGCTTTCTGTCCAGGCTAGTCCGGTGGCAATCCCCACACGAGCCTTTTCTTCCTTCACCTCCCTAAAGATCTTCTGGGGGCCGAGGAATTCTTCGACCGTTTTCATATCGATTACGCGTCTTCTCTTCTTCCCTTGGGTCAATTCCCGGGCGACCTTTCGACAGACTGTAGCGATTTCTCTCTCTAGGTTTCTAACGCCTGCCTCCCGGGTATACTCCCGGATGATCTTGTGAATCGCCAACCCCTCAAAGGCAATGGGATATCTACCGAGCCCGTTGTCTTTAATCTGATGAGGAATGAGAAAAGTGCTGGCGATCTTTTCCTTCTCTTCGTCCGTATACCCCGGAATGTTGATGACCTCCATTCTATCTCTTAGGGCAGGGGGGATGGGGGTGACGCTATTGGCGGTGGTGAGAAACATGACGCCCGACAGGTCAAACGGGACGTCCAGGTAGTGGTCGGTGAATGAAAAGTTCTGCTCGGGATCCAGAACCTCCAAAAGCGCGGCCGCTGGATCTCCCCGGAAATCCTGTCCGATCTTGTCGACTTCGTCCAGCATGAACACGGGGTTACTGGATCCACTACGCCTGATTTCCTGAATGATTCTTCCCGGAAGCGCTCCAACATACGTCCTTCTGTGCCCTCTGATCTCTGCCTCGTCTCTCATGCCCCCGAGTGAAATACGGATAAACTTCCTTCCAAGGGCCCGAGCAATTGATCTTCCAAGGGAGGTCTTCCCAACACCAGGAGGGCCGACAAAACAGAGAATTGGGCCCTTCAGCGTTTTTTTCATCTTTTTCACGGCCAGATATTCGAGAATCCGATCCTTGACTTTCTCAAGATCGTAGTGGTCTTCGTTGAGGATTCTCTCACAACGGTTGATATCGAGGTTATCCCTGGTGCTTCGATTCCACGGCAGTGTGACCAGGTAGTCAACATAGGTTCTGGAGACGGTATATTCTGCGGATGTAGGATTCATTCGTTCCAGCCGACTGATCTCCCGTTCAGCAACCTCCTCGACCTTCTTTGGCATTTCGGCCGACCGGAGCTTCTCTCTTAGTTCGTTGATTTCTGCCACATGGGGATCGTCTTCGCCAAGCTGTTTCTGAATCGACTTCATCTGCTGCCAGACCGGGTGGCCTTTCTGTCCCTTTGAAGTGTCTCTTACCGACCCCGTTGGGAGAGACGACTTTGTTTCGAGGTTTTGGATCTCCCTGCTCAAGAATAGGAAGACTTTCCTGAGCCGTTCCAGTGGGTCAAGGCATTCAAGGATCTCTTGCCTTTCCGCTAATTCGAGGTTAAGGTATGTTGTGACAAGATCTGCGAGCCGCCCAGGTCTGTCCAATTGATCGAGGAGCTGATTCACCTCTTCAGGCATGGGCTTTCCCAGAGAGATAGACAGCCTGATGAGGGAGCGGGTGCTCTGTACCAGAGTACTCGAAATCATGGATTTCTTGTTATGGTCGCTGATTTCTTCTACATGAGCCAGGGGAAAGGGTTTCTGGGAAACGAGTCTTCCTATGCGGATACGGGAGAGGCCCTCCACGAGAACCTGTACCCCGCCTCCACGAAGCTTGACAACTTGAAGGATTCGGCCAGCCGTACCCACAGGATAGATATGATCGAGGTCCGGGCCTGCAACCGTGTCAGTCTTCTGAGATACCAAGCCCACGATGTAGTTGGGTGAAATTCCTTCCAACAAATCCACGACCGTATCTGATCGGAAGAAAAGCGGTAGGATCATATGGGGGAAGAGGACGGCTCCCTGCAATGGAATAATGGGCAGCCTTTCTGGAACGGGAAATACCTTGGCTTTGGTCGCGTAGCTCACATCAAGAACTCCAGGACTATCGTCCCTTTCCCGTGGAGGATGCTGTATGTTATATAAAAATTATTGCCCTGTCAACAGAGAGGCCGAGGTTTCCAGCGCCGTCCTTTTGCCTTGAAAAGTCTCCTCCTCCGTGCTAAGGTATGGTCATTCACCATCTGGAGAATCTAGGGAAGAGGGGGGTATTGCTTTTCAATTAGATAGCGAGGAAGGGTCATGGCAGGGATAAACAAGGTGATTCTGATTGGTCGGCTGGGAGCCGATCCCGAGATAAGGTATACCAACACCGGGACTGCGGTCGCTAACTTTTCGTTGGCCACCAGTACCAATTGGGTTAACAAGGATGGCGAGCGAGAAGAGAGGACAGAATGGCACCGCATCGTGGCTTTTGGGCGCCTAGGGGAGATTTCCGGCGAATATCTAAGCAAGGGCAAACAGGTCTACGTCGAGGGTAGGTTGCAGACCCGCTCCTGGGAGGATAAGGACGGCAACAGGCGGAAGACAACCGAGGTGGTGGCCCTTCAGCTTCAGATGTTGGGGGCTCCTCCAGGAGACCGTCCTCCTGTGGAAGAGGAGCTAGAAGCCCCGCAGGATGAACCGATCCAGGAAGACGATATCCCCTTCTGAGTTTAGCCGTTCAAACCTTCCGGTCTTTCAACCACGTACTGGATTGTTCTAAGGGGCAGGCTGACGGAGGAGTCGGTCAATGTGTCTGTCCTCTGACCTGTTCGAAAACTTCGATGATCTTCGGTGAGACATAGACCGGATCGAGTGTCAGTTTGGGATCCGCGGTAAGGGCTTTGCGAAAAGAATCGTGGGCCTTCTTGCGCTCATTGAGGGCCACGTAGGAGTATGCAAGGAAGCGGTGGGCCTTGGAAATGTCGTCTTTGTCTTTCAATCCCAATGTCACCGACCTTTGAAGATTCTTGACCGCCCCACGATAGTCACCCATAAAGTATTCACTGATCCCCCTTTCTAAAAGGGCCTCTCCCTCTCTCTTGGGGGGCTGTGTCTTGACTTGGCGAGGGCCCTGAGATCGGCTCTTCTTCCTGATGATCTTCAGATCTGCAATGGGCAGAATCAGGCGCGTTCCAGGCGTAAGACTGGCGGGATTCTTGATATCGTTATACAGGGCAATAAGACCCGTGGTATCGATATCGCCGTAGTATCTCTTGGCAATCCCGGAGAGAGAGTCCCCCTTTCTTACCGTGTGGAGTATTTCAACGGGGATAACAATGGTCATACCTGGAGAAATGGATTTGGGATCCTTGATTCGATTCAGTTTTGCTAGGCCTCGAGACTTCCGCGCATCATTGAGGTATCTTTTTGCAATGAGGGCGAGTGTGTCCCCCCTTCTAACACGATGAATCTTCACCTCAGGAATGACAATCCGTCGACCGGGGTTGACATTGCGTGGATCTCTGACCCCATTGTACTCGATAAGGAGCATCGCCTTTGCAGGATCCCCATAGTAGTGTTTAGCCACCAGGGCGAGGCTTTCTCCTTTTCGAATGGTATGATAAGTCGTTGCCTGACAAGGGGTTGTCAGACTCATGAACACGGCGATAATAATACCGATGCGTCTCATTATGGTTGGCCCATTCAGTTTCAAGATCCCATTCTTACAATGATCAGACGCTCTTCTCCCGGTCGTAGGTCGATCTCCATGGTTCGGGAACCGAATTTGGAATGGGTAAAAAGGAGGCGGTGTTTTCCAGGGGCCAACACAATCGGGTCTGCCGTGGGAGTCGTGTCCACGTATTTGCCGTCGACATGGATTTTGGCCCAAGGGTACGCCACTATCCTCAGTCGGCCGCGATCTCCGGGCTTGTAATGTGCGGCCGTTTTCTGGATCTTGGTGAGCCACCTGCCAGGATGAATAATGCCACGACTTTTTAGAGGGACATAAGCGAAGATAGCCGCCACCACAGCAGTCGCCGCGATGGCCCACTTCCATTTTCTGAAAAGGATAAAAGACTTTTTTGGAATGTTCTGTTCATCAGAGAAGATGGTGGTAACAAACTGTGAGAAGATTTGGTCTCTCCTGGTACTTGTCTTGGGGAGAATTTTCTCCAGGACTATCCTTAGGTCCTCCATGTTCTGAAACCGACGGCGCGGATTCTTTCTCAAACATCGGAGAATGATCCATTGAAGGCGCCAGGAGATATCGCCATTGATCATTTTGGGCCATCGCGGTCTTTTTTCTAGGATCTTGGTGATCACCCCTTCCTCGTCGTCTGCCACGAAGGGGCGGGTTTTCGTCACAAGTTCGTAAAGAACCATAGCAAGAGAGAAGATGTCGGACCGCTGATCTGGCCGCTGGCCCTTAATCTGTTCGGGCGACATGTAGGCTGGGGTTCCAATGGCAATTCCCTTCTGAGTCAGCGTTGGCTCCTGGGGTGTATAGGCAATCCCAAAGTCTGTCAGCTTTACATCTCCTCGGCGAGTGATGAAAATATTACTCGGTTTGACATCCCTGTGGATGATTCCCCGCTGGTGGGAATAGTGCAAGGCATCGGCGACTCGGACGGCAATCATCACAGCCGCCGAGATCGGCAGAGGGCCAATGGCCTCGAGGATCTCGTCGAGGTCCTTCCCCTCCAGATACTCCATGGCGAGATAGAAGGATTTCTGGTCCTTCCAGAAATCATAGACGTTAACGATTCCCTCGTGTGTGAGTGAAGCGGAGGCCTTGCCCTCTCTCTTGAACCTTTCAACCATCTCCTGGTCATGAATAAGGGAGGGCATCAGTTCTTTGATCGCCACTTTTCGATCCAAGGAGATCTGAATCCCTAGGTAGACCGTTGCCATCCCTCCTTGTCCCAGTTCCTTGAGGATCTTATAGTTCCCGATCTTTTTTCTCATGGTCTCCTGACCAGAAAGACTGTGGTCGTGCTCGTTGGGTTGGTGACGTGCAAATTCTATTCCCAAAGCCTCGAACTTCCAAAAGGATGAGAAGACTCGCGTCAAATTAGCACGATATTTCTCTGGATGTCAATTCGTGACAGAAGCCAGGAAGCCAGAAGACAGGAGTCAGAAGTCAGAATAGAACCGAAAGGACCAAGAACCTGTAGAGACGTGTTTTTTTTGCATAGAACTCATTACTTCGTTTTTCCTGCTTGCCGAACTGATCACTGTTTCCAAAGGAAAGTGCATAACGATTCACTCCTAATTCGGCAAACTGTCAAGGCTCCCTTTCGCTCATTTCACGCTCATTCTGACTCCTGACTTCTGTCTTCTGACTCCTGATGGGGTCCTTTTGACATTTCAGACACCCGATGATAGATTGAGGCTCTTATGAAGGAGAAGACGACCCGCAAAATGAGGGGCAGGCATGTCCCATCACACCCCTATTATGTTCTTCGGGGGAAACTGGTGGTCGTCTCGGGCCCGGACAAGGGAAAGACCCTTGTAGCCGATCGGCCGGAGTTGACCATCGGCTGCAAGGGCGACAATCATCTGGTTCTATCGGATCCCACAGTATCCAGGCTTCATGCCGTCCTGTTGGAATCAGGCGGTGGGTATCTCATCAGGGATCTGAATAGCACCAACGGAACCTATCTCGATGGAGTGCTCATAAGAGAGGCCGTTCTGGAATTTGGAAGGACCATCACTCTCGGTGAGACCGAGATCAAGTTCATCCCCTTCGAGGAAAGGATCGAGGTATTTCCTAGCTCAAGAAATGCCTTCGGCGATGTTTACGGCCAATCCTTGGCGATGCGTAGCATATTTGGCATCCTCGAGAAGGTGGCGGCCACCGATGCGACCGTTGTTCTGGAGGGAGAGACGGGAACGGGAAAGGAGCTTTTGGCGAAGGCTATTCATGCCAACAGTTCAAGAGCGAAGGCCCCCTTTGTGGTGTTTGACTGTAGCTCCGTTGCCGAGAACCTTATTGAAAGCGAACTCTTTGGTCATGAAAGGGGTGCCTTTACGGGGGCCACCTATTCCCGCCAGGGAGTGTTTGAAATTGGGCGGGGGGGAACCCTGTTCCTCGATGAGATCGGAGAACTGGGGCTGGACCTCCAACCTAAACTGTTGAGGGTTCTAGAGGCGAGGGAGGTGAAACGGGTCGGGGGAAGCCGGACAATGCACATCAATGTGCGTTTGATTGCTGCCACCCATCGGGACCTGGCAATGGAAGTCAGAGAGAGAAGGTTTCGAGAGGATCTCTTCTATCGCCTGTCGGTGTTCAGACTCCGCATTCCACCTCTTCGGGAGAGGAAGGAGGATGTTTTACTCGTCACACAGCAGCTTCTCCGTAGGCTTTCCCTCGAATACGGCGTCTCACCTGTTCCTGAGGTTGCCCAAGAGACCTTGGAGATCCTTAATTCGTATGATTGGCCCGGGAACGTAAGGGAACTGCGAAACGTCTTGAGCAGGGCCCTGGCCATGGGAAGGCGAACGGTGATTCGGCCCGGGGATCTCCTGTTGTCGTCAGATTCAGAATCCTCTAACAAGACGATGGACTCTCTTATTGGACGGTCTCTTGAGGAGATTGAAACCGCTGCCATTGTTCAAACCCTTAATGCTCACCATGGTAACAAGACACAGACCGCGAAAGCATTGGGAATCGCTTATTCAACCCTCTATGAGAAGATCAAGAAATACGGTATTCAATAGTCTCGATCCAACCCCTCGTTGACCCGTCGTGAAGGCTTTCCATCCTATTGAATCCGGAAGTCCCTATTCGATTTTCGAATAGTCAGGGCTGTCTATGTTCGGGATTCACCTCTTTCCATCGTCCAGTCATCACCATAATTCATTATTGATTTCAAGATGTTATACTAACGAATCTCATGGCCACGAATCGGCTATGCGATGGCACGGCCATTGCTCTATGTCACGGAAAAAAGCGGGAGGAAGCGAAGTGCATTTCTCATTCCAGCAGATTCAAAGCACCATGAAATCTTTGGTCCATGACGGGCTGGCCGGATGGAGACCGGAAATCGGCGGAGATTCTCTGGTGGCTGGAACGATTATCGATGATCGCTACCGAATAGAGGACTGCCTCGGACGCGACGGAACGCGGAGCCTGTACACCGTACGTTTCATCAAGGATGAGGAGCCTTGCCAATCATACTGCAGGGAAGCGGAGCAGACTCATAATCTCTCTCATGACAAATGTGGAACGACAGCGGGAGAGAAGACATTCCAGATGGAAGTCTTCCCTGGACAGATGGATCCAGGACTGATTCCAAAACTGCTAGAGATTTCCCATCCCGGGATTTCCCATGTTTTTGAAGTCTTTTCCATAGGACCCACCACCTATGTCATCTCTGAATATACTCGAGGTGTGACTCTCGATCGGTTGGAAGGAATGCTTACCGCCGCACAGATTCGAACGGTGGGGATCTGCCTGGCGGAAACCGTGGAGTTCCTCCATGGTCAGGGAGTTTCCCGGATGAGTCTTCAGCCACGTGATCTTAAACTGTTGGGTGACAGGCCAAGACTGATCAGCCTGAGTGCATGCAGGCTAAGAAGCGATTTGCCACGGAAGGATCTGGAGCGATCTGATTGCGAGGATTATAGGAGACTCGTGGAGACGCTGGAGAAACTCGCGGCCGAATATGTGGGGCAAAACGAGGACGACATGCTCTGCCATCTCCTCCTAACATTTGAGGAAATGATAGGAAGAGATCGCCTTTCGGCAAGGGATGTTCGGGAGGCATTGAGTCCTCGGTAATTGGAGTCTTGTGGGAAGACTTTGCCTTGTAGGGACTTATCGCCTGTTTCTTCAGAATACATACCGCCGCATGCTGATGTTCAGGAGTAATCCCATTCCTGCCATCATTGTGATTGCAGATGATCCGCCGTAGCTAAGGAAGGGGAGGGGGATTCCCACCACAGGCATCATCCCTAGAACCATCCCCATGTTTATGAAGATGTGCCAGAATACCATGGCCACAACCCCGAATGCCGCGATGGCGCCAAAACGGTCTTTTGAACGGAGGCTGATCTGGAGCCCCAACAGTAGAAGAAGGAATAGGAGAACCAGCAGAACAACGAAGCCTAAGAACCCCCACTCCTCTGCCAGATTGCAGAGAATGAAATCGGTGTGACGGGCTGGGATAAATCCAAGCTTTGTGTATGCTCCGGCGAGAAAACCCTTTCCTGCCAATCCTCCTGAGCCGATGGCAATTTTTGACTGCTGAATATGATAGCCCGCACCAAGGGGGTCCAGTCGGGGGTTGAGAAAAGTCAGGATTCTCACCTTCTGGTAATCTTTGAGAAAGTAATTCCATAGAAGGGGTAGAGCAGCCAGGCCGCTCAGAGCGAGGATCAGAAACGATTTGAGCTGGATTCTCTCGAACAGAAGGATGGAGAGGAGAATGAGGAACAGGATTATTGCGGTCCCGAGGTCCGGTTGAAGGAGAATCAGACTCGCTGCGGCAACCGTACCCAGGAACGGAACGATAAGATCCCGGAGCAGGTATCCATCTGTCTTTGGATTCTTGCTAAAGAACCTTGCCAGAGCGAGGACAAGACAGATCTTGACACCTTCCGAAGGTTGGAATGAGACCGGGCCGAATCGAATCCAACGTTGAACCCCTCCGGTCACGAGATGGTAGATCAGGAGAATTGCCAGGGGGATTAGGGAAGCGGCGAAAATTGCATAGGCAAAGGTCCGATAATGTCGGTAGTCGATAAAGGCTACCAGGAACATCACAAGGAACCCCAAGGCGTACCACAGGATCTGTCTAAGATATATCGGAATCCCATGGATTCTCTCTCCGAGAGTCGTACTGTATAGATTCAGCGCGCCGATCGCCATGAGAGAGGCGATAAGAATAACGAGGGACCAATCAAAATGGTCTATGAGCCTTCGGTCAATGATACTAATCACGATTTCTTTCCTCTAGGGCGACTCTTCTGGGAGTTGGTTGTATTCGTCTGATGGCTGTCTCAATGATTTTCCGAGCAACAGGGGCTGCTGCGGAGGCCCCGTGCCCTCCGTGTTGGATAAGGACAGCAACGGCAATGGAAGGATTTCCCTGAGGTGCATAGGCGATAAACCACGCATGGTCTCGATACCGCAAGGGAATCTCTTCCTCATCTTTTATGTCCTCAGATACTTCTAGCTTCACTACTTGGGCCGTGCCCGTCTTTCCGCATACCGGAATATCCTTAATTCTGCAGGCCTTTCCCGTTCCTTTCGGATCAGCCACTACCCCCCTTAGGGCCTCTCGGATCAATTCAAGGGTTTTCTCAGACACGGACACGCGTCTGAGTACAGTGCTGGGATATTCCTCTATGGTATTTCCATCTATGTCTTCGACACGTTGGACTACATGAGGGCGGTAGAGGATGCCTCCGTTGGCAATGGCTGACACCATGGAGGCCATCTGAATGGGTGTAACCAGAATCGCCCCCTGGCCGATGCCCGAGACCACGGTCTCCCCATCATACCATACTTCATTGTACCTTTTCCGTTTCCACTCGGTGGTTGGGATGAGACCCGGTTTCTCATCGCCAAGCTCGATTCCTGTTTCCTCCCCGAAACCCAATTCCCTCGCATACCGGGCAATCTTGTCGATTCCTAATCTGAGAGCAACGTTGTAGAAATAGACGTCACAGGATTCCACAAGAGCCCTTCGGAGATCCACACTGCCGTGGCCTCCCTTTCTCCAGCAGCGATAGGTTTTCCTTCCCAGCCGGAAGAACCCAGGACAAGTGAAGGGCTCTTCGGGCGTAATTACCTCCTCTTCCAGTGCGGCGATAGCAGTAATGATTTTGAAGACCGAACCAGGAGGGTACTGTCCCTGGATCACTTTGTTCTGGAGCGGATCGAAGGGTGTGTTCAAAAGGTTGAGCCAATCCTCCTCCCGAATGCCAGACGCGAAGAGGTCGGGATTGAAGGGGGGGGAACTAGCCATGGCGAGAATCCTTCCCGACCGTGGGTCCATGGCAACGGCGGCGCCGATCTTACCAACCAGCAAATCTTCCACCACCTTCTGAACTCTGAGGTCAAGGGTGAGAACCACGTTGTGACCAGGACGGGGGTTGACACTGCTAAGGATTCTGATTTCTCGGCCAACAGAATCAACCTCGACCTGGCGGCCTCCGTCGACTTTCCGAAGAGTGGCCTCCCATTGCCTCTCGACGCCATCTTTGCCAATGAAGTCCCCCAGATGATATCCACGGGACCCCATTTCCTCTAATTCACCGGGATCGATCTCGCCAAGGTATCCAATCAAATGGGAGGCAAGAGAGTTGTAGGGGTAGGATCGGCGAGGAACTGTGTCAATAACCATCGCTGGAAGATCCAGCTTGTGGGTTTCCAGGATGGCCAGTTCCTTCCTGGAGATGTCTCCCTTGATCAAGACGGGATGAAAAGGCCGACGACTGTTCTGATGCGTTATCCGGGATTTTAGTTCCACGGGTTGCAGGTTCAGAATCTCGGCCGTTCTGAACACAAGCTGATTAACGTCCTCGATGTCTTCCGGAATCAGGGAAACCTGAAAAGATTGACGGTTGTCGACAAGGATCTCTTTGTTCTGGTCCAGGATCATCCCGCGAGAGCCAGGAAGCCTTCGAATTCGAATGCGGTTGTTTTTTGCAAGGTAGGAGAATTCCTCTCCTTGCATGAGTTGAAGATACCAGAGGCGGGAAAGGATAAAAACAAAGAAAATGGAGAGAGCGATGATGAAGTATCTGTACCGAGGCCTCAGATCAATCATATGGTTAGAGGAGAACCTCATTCGAGCCCCTCGCTCAAAACAAGGATTCTGGTCCGTTTCAATAAGGCAAAACAGAAGGGGGCAACCAGAGTCGTGAAGAGGATAGGGCCAATAATCAATCGGCCCACCGAAGGAGGAAGAATCGACGAATCCGATGTGAACCTGAGTAGAAGGAAGATCATGGTCGTTTCGATGGAGACGGCTATAAGAACGAGTCCTGCCTTGGCCAGATGAGAATCGAAGTACAAACGCCCTCTCGTGCTGTACACAAGGAAGAAGACGAGAGTCTTTGTCAATGCGAAGAATCCCAGTGTGGTTCCAGCGAACACATCCATGAGGCAACCCAGAAGGAAGGCAAGCAAGGCCCCGGCAAACGGGGTGTGGAAGAGGCCGAGACACACCACCAACACCAGGACGAGGTCGGGCTTGACAGGGAGGTGGGAAAAAATGGTCGTTTGGAGGAAAAGAGCCACAAGACCTGCTGCAAGATAGATTATCGCATTCTTCATATTCGAGTGTTCGGATTCCCCTATTGATTGACAGGCTGATCCGTGTCTAGGATCACAAAGGCCTCTTCCAGTTTCTTGAAGTCAACCGCCGGAGTAACCTCGACCTTCTGAGAGACCCCGTAAGGTTTTTTCTCGACCCCTGTCACGGTCCCGACAACGAGGCCCTTGGGAAAACGGCCGCCAAGGCCGGACGTGATTATTCGCTCTCCGACCGATACATTCTCCTGGCGCGATACGTAGTTGAGATCACAAAGATCCTGGCTTTTGCCCTGGACAATGCCCCTGGCCCGGCTGATCTGGCAGATTCCGTCGATGGAGGAATTGTAATCGGTAATCAGCAGGATTCTTGACACGTCTCGGGAGGTATTGATGACATGACCGACAAGCCCGGCGCCAGCAACGACCACCATTCCCTTTCTTACTCCGTCGATGCTTCCCTTGTTCACGGTAATGGTTCGAAACCAACTTGAAGCATCCTTTCCGATGATCTCCGCCGGCAATGTGGGTTTAGGAATCTCTTTCTTGAAGTTCAGGAATCTTCTCAATCGCTCATTCGCAATAGCCATCTCGGCTAGTTCAGCATTCTTTCGCTCCAGGTCAACGACGAGCTTTCTTAACTTCTCATTCTCTTGGTGCAGATGGACGAGAAAAACGTACCTCCGGACGAGATCCCTAACGGCCCTCGCACTCCCGTAATAGACTCGCTGAAAGGGGGAGAGAATCTCCATGAAAAGACCGGGAAACAGGGGGAGTCTGAAAGGCTGGCCCGTGCTCGAGGATATCATGACAAAAGAGGTCAGTAGAAGAACCAACGCCAGGATCAGCAGACGATATTTCTTCCCAAATGTGGCATTTTTCGAATTCATGGCCTAAGAGGCAATGGTTGCGTTTTTGAGCAGCTCGATGTCATCCAAAACTCGGCCCGCTCCCATAACGACGGCCGAAAGGGGATCGTCCGCGATGGTGATGGGGACACTGGTCACCTCTCTCAAAAGCATATCCAGGTTCTTCAGAAGGGCTCCCCCGCCGACAAGAACGATTCCCTTATCCACGATATCTGCAGCCAGTTCAGGAGGGGTTTTTTCCAAGGTAATCCGGACTGTCTCGACGATCGTATTTATCGGTTCCACGAGGGCTTCCCTGACTTCTTCGCCGGTGATTTCAAGCGTCTTTGGAATCCCTGTTACCAAGTCTCTTCCTTTGACTTCCATGGATTGAGGGTTATCATCCGGATAGGCTGTTCCGATCGTCATCTTAATGATTTCGGCCGTTCGATCGCCTACCAGAAGGCTGTACTTCCGCTTCACATACTGGACAAGGGCTTCATCCATCTTGTCACCTGCCACGCGAATGGACTGGCTCGTCACAGTGCCTGATAAGGAGATGACAGCAACCTCGGTCGTTCCACCACCTATGTCGATGATCATGTTTCCCGTGGCATCTTTGATGGGAAGATCCGCCCCAATGGCAGCTGCCATGGGTTCCTCGATCAGATAGATCTCTCTTGCTCCTGCGGACTCAGCCGATTCTCGAACCGCCCGCTTTTCCACCGGTGTGATGCCTGAAGGAACACCAATAACGACCCGCGGACGGACAAGGGTTTTTCGGTTGTGGGCCCGGAGGATGAAAAAACGAAGCATCTCCTCGGTAATTTCGAAATCGGCGATAACACCGTCTTTCATTGGGCGAATGGCAATGATCGAACCCGGGGTTTTCCCCAGCATGTCTTTGGCAGCTTTTCCAACGGCAACGACATTCTGCTCTCCCCGAGAGTTTTTCTGAACTGCCACAACGGACGGCTCTCTGAAGACGATGCCTTTGCCTTTGAGATAGACGAGGGTGTTGGCCGTTCCAAGATCAATGGCCAAATCATTTGAAAAGGCTCCCAGTAGTTGATTGAAGACCATGGAATTCTCCTCATGCTAAAGCGAAAGGGTGGGTGTGATTTTGGATCGACTGTCTATTTGATCATACACTTAGCCAGCGAGAATTAAATGTGCTATATTATCAGAGCCTCTGGAATAGATCAAGACCGTTGACACGGGGAGTTTCCCGCAATTGTCTCTTTGGATTTTGGGTTCAGACGTTTCACTTTCGGCATCCTGGGGAGTTAGTCTCGCAGCTCGTGTGTTCTGACCCCGTCTAGGGTGCCGTGATAGGTTGTGTCCCTGAGATTGCATGGGTCTATTATACAGTGGGGCCGAGGGCTTGAATTGCAAATTCTGGACCAAGGAGAGTAAGAAATGCTGAGCTTGATGAGAAAAAAGGCTCAATCATGGATGATTAAGGTACTCTTTGGCATTATCATCATCGTGTTTGTCTTCTTTTATGGCTACGGCCGCAGACTGGGTAGGAGAAGAGTCATCGCCGAAGTCAACGGGACAAAGATCATGGATACCCTTTTCACAAGTGAGTATCAAAAGGCCTATCAGAACCTGGCCAGGTTATATCAGAGCATATACAAGGACCGATTCGATGAAGGAATGATCGACCGTCTGGCTCTGAGAGAGAGAGTTTTGAACGACCTTATCGATGAAACCCTGGTGACCCAAGAAGCAGAGAGACTCTCCCTTCGCGTGAGTCGTGAGGAGATGCAGGCCGCCGTCCATTCCACCCCTGCGTTCCAAGTGGATGGGAAGTTCAGTCAGCAAAAATTCCTGGCGATTCTTCAAATGAACGAGATGAGTGTCGAGGAATTTGAGGAGAAGGAAGAGCGGGGTCGTCTCATCACAAAGCTCACAGACTTGATAGGCCTGGGAGGAGTTGAAGTATTGGACCAGGAGGTTCTGGATGCCTATGCGCTGGAGAACGAGAAGATCAACCTTCAGTTCGTAAGGTTCGATCCGACCACCTACGAGAAGTAGAAGTCTGTCTCTGTAGATGAGTCCGAGATGGAGGCTTACTATTCCGAGAACAACTTCCTCTTTGAAACGCCCCCCAGGGTCCAGGTCCAGTACCTCGTGTTTGCGACCGAGGACTATCTTGAGGGTGTCGAGATCAGTCCAGAAGAGATTCGGGAGGAATATGAGTACAATCTTGAGGAGTACCAGGTTCCCAAAAGGGTCGAGGTGAGCCATATTCTTCTGAAGGTGGAGGGTGAAAATGGGGAAGAGGCGGCGGAGGAGACAAGGAAAAGAGCGGAGCAGGTTCTTGAAAAGGCTACCAAGGGGGATGATTTTGCTGCTCTTGCCGAAGAGTATTCAGAGGACCCTGTTTCCGCGAAGAAGGGCGGCTCTATTGGATGGCTGAGAAAAGGGGACAAGGTCCCGGAATTCGCGGAGGTCGCATTTTCTCTGGAGAAGGGAGAAATCGCTCCCCTCATAGAGAGTGACGAGGGGTTTCATATTGTCAAAGTGGAGGACGTGGAGGAGGAACGGGTAAAAGGCCTCGAGGAGGTGAAGGAAAAGATTAGAAATGAACTTTCCAGGGCCAAAAGTCGCCAGTTGGCCGAAGAGGAGGCCCAGGAGGCATTCTTTGCCATCTTTGAGACAAAGGATCTGGAAATCTATGCAACCCAACAGGGAAAACCTCTCAAAACGACAGGACTATTCTCGAAAGATGAACGTGTAAAGGAAGTCGGAGGAAACTTGGACTTCAATCGCCAGGCCTTTTCTCTGCAGGAGGGCGAGGTTTCATCGCCATTAGAAATCGGGGGGAAAGACTATCTCATGAAGGTGGTCAAGCGAGAGATCCCTCGGATCCCAGAGCTCGAAGAAGTCAAAGAGAAAGTTCGAGAGAAGCTTCTCGAGGAGAAAGCTACCGAGAAGGCCAAATCTGCTGCCGAAGGGCTGTTACAGGAAGTGAAGGCTGGCACATCTCTCGCCGGATCCGCCACGGCCGGGGGATTGAAGATGGAGGAGACAGGTTTCTTCAAGAGGGGTTCTGGCTATGTCCCAAAGGTGGGTCCCACCGAGGCTTTGGGAACGGAGGTCTTGTCGCTCTCGCCGGATAGTCCACTTGTGGACAAGGTGATGTCCTATGGGAGAGTGTTCTTTGTCATGGAGTTGAAAGAAGAAGAGAAGATCGGTATGGAGAAATTCGAGTCCGAAAAAGAAGAGTATAGAAGAAAGCTCTATGCCGAGAAAAGGTCCCGACTTCTCCAACAGTGGCTCGACGGCCTCAGGAAAAAATCGAACATCAAGATCAGGGAGGCCAATCTCGGTGTCTAGATGCATTCATGGCAGGTTACAGCCCTTTTTCCTGTCTGATTCTTAACTTCGGGATCCACACACCAAAGGAGAGGCGGTAGACCGATTGACCGCCCGAGAAATCGAGATGGTAGTGTTTTACGACTCCCCGTCTCGCAAATGACTTCCCCTCCGCAGAATACCTCACCCGTACGGGACACTCGTCACTCTTGAGGAGGCTTCTCAGAACCTTTCGAATATTGTCGCGGGCAAAAGATGACTCAATGACCATTCCATCGTCCGAGAGGTTGGCCGTAGTCCCAAAAAAGTTCCTCCTGCCAATCTCGAAGGTAACGGGCGTCTCGATCTTTACCCTCTTGGAGCTTCGCCTTTCTCCTTCCACGAGTGAGGTCCTCGAAGTCTTCCTCTCCCCACGCCCTGAAAAATCGTGGGAACGAGGTGATCTTAGGGCGCTACCACCATTAAATCCAGATCCAGAGACAAAGTCAAGAGAATCGGCGCTGAACCCCACACTCGCGGCTTCGTTTCGGCTTTACATGTCTTGGAATTTGCCTCATAATGAATCTCTGTGATCGTGAGTTTAGGGGGACGGCTCAGGCGATACACCTGCACAGAAGGACCACAAAAGCAATTGCGAGCTATCCGCCTCGGAGGAGAAACCTCTTGGATAGAGTCCAACTCGAAATCAGAAAAGGGCTTGCAATCATTACGATAAATCGTCCGGAAAAGCGCAACGCATTGAATCAAGAACTCCGGTCCGACTTATACAGAATCCTTATACACGTTGATTCGAGAGATGATGTCCGGGTTGCAATCATCACCGGTGTCGGGGACGCCTTCGTGGCAGGCGCTGATATTGCTGCCATGAAAGAATATCAACCTGAGGATGCACGAAAGGCATCAGAGCATGGTTGCGAGGTTTTCTCGTTTATTGAAAACATGAGGATTCCGGTGATCGCCGCCATAAACGGGTGGGCATTGGGTGGCGGATGCGAGCTCGCTTTCGCCTGTGATATTCGCATTTGTAGTGATAACGCCATGCTTGGCCAACCCGAAGTTGGAGTAGGTATCTTCCCTGGATATGGGGCAACCGTGAGACTTCCCCGCCTTGTCGGGATAGGACGGGCAAAGGAGATGATTTACACGGGACGCCCGATGGGTGCCGCAGAGGCGGAAAGAATCGGACTCGTTAACATGGTCGTCTCAAGGGATAATCTCATGGACGAAGCGATAAAACTTGCGAAGAAAATCTCAGAAGGGCCTGCGGCAATTGGTTTTGCGAAAAAGGCGATCAACAAATCATTTGATCTTGACAC
>Ga0209636_10002798_pt1 | contig 17784 bp, 13 predicted proteins | sample DeeMarSWOR152_54_FD_187464 | JGI IMG/M metagenome (GOLD analysis project Ga0209636, IMG submission 187464) | Marine sediment microbial communities from White Oak River estuary, North Carolina - WOR-1-52-54 (SPAdes) (version 2) | ecosystem: Environmental > Aquatic > Marine > Intertidal zone >... | reverse complement strand
ATTCATCCGCAGAGGCTTTTGTCCATTGGGACGAAGACGGAGAAATCCCCACACGGTGTGCAAAATGTCACAGCGCAGAAGGCTACCAAGATTTTATAGCTGACGGAAGCGTAGATGTTGGTGTGCCTGCTGGGCCAAGTGTTGAAAACAACATTGGTTGTGAAGCCTGCCACACAAACCCTGAACAAGGGATTGTTCGGGACCACACCTCTGTTAAGTTTCCCTCTGGTGTTCTGGTAGAGGACCTTGGTCCTGAAGCTCTCTGTATGGAATGTCATCAGGGCAGAGCTTCAAAAAAATCCGTGGATGATGACATTGCTGATGCGGGCGTGGATGATGATACTGTCAGTTCTGATTTGAGCTTTATCAACATCCATTACTACGCTGCTGCTGCCGATCAATTCGGGACCGTGGTTAAGGCGGGATACGAGTATGCTGGAAAAACCTATGATGCCCGGTTCTCGCACGTCACAGGTTATAACGCCTGCATCACCTGTCACAATCCTCACTCCTTGGAAATAGAACTTCACCGCTGCAACACCTGTCACACCGGTATCACCGATCCCAAGGATATCCGGTTTTACGGCTCCTTCACAGATTATGATGGGGATGGTGATATGGAAGAGGGCATGTATTATGAGATTGAAGGCTTCGAGGAAAAACTCTATGCTGCCATTCGCAGATATGCAAAAAACATAATAGGTGTTCCCATTGTGTATGATGCCCACTTTCATCCTTACTTCTTTATCGATACCAATGATAACGGTGTGGCCGATCCTGACGAGGAGAGCTATTCCTCTTTCACTCCGCGCCTCCTCAGAGCGGCCTATAACTACCAGGTCGCACAGAAGGATCCCAACGCCTTTGCACACGGCGGAAAATATGTCATTCAGTTCCTGTATGACTCTATCGAGGACTTGAATTCGAAATTTCTTGAGCCCATCAGCACGACCAGGATGTCCCGAGTCGATGAAGGACATTTCGATGGCTCAGCAGAAGCCTGGAGGCATTGGGATGAGGATGGAGAGGTCTCAAGCAGCTGCGCCAAATGTCACAGTGCGGACGGCTTGGCCTATTTCCTCGAGAACGGGAATAATGTGAGCATTGAAATAGCCAACGGTATGCTCTGCACAACATGCCACACAACGCCACCACATGTTCGAAGTTCTCCTTTGGTTAAATTCCCTTCTGGTGCGGTCAAAGATCTGGGTGACAGCAGCAATCTTTGTATGAACTGTCATCAAGGAAGAGAATCCATGTTCTCAATCGTAAATAAGATCAATTCCTCAGATCCTCCCTGGAGTTTCACCAACATCCACTATTTTCCGGCTGCGGCTATCTTTCTTGGCACAGAGGTAAAAGGAGGATTCGAGTTCCAAGGAAAAATATATGCAGGACAAAAAATCTATCCCAACCACATGGGCCTGTTCGATACTTGTGTCGAATGCCACATGGGAACCGAAAGCCCGCATAAACCCTATGATATGACCGGTGAACTCCACAACGTTCACAAACCGAATCCGGAAGACTGTGTCTACTGCCACGGCCAGGATGTCTCTCAACCAAATCCGGGATCAGATCCTTCGAAGTTCAAATTCAGCGGAATTCGTCCGGCATCAACCCTTGATTATGACGGAGACGGGAACAAAAAAGAATCTCTCGAAGACGAGATAAAAGGACTTGAAGAAGCCCTGTACGCAGAAATCCAAGCTTTTGGGTTCAAAATAGGAACTCCAATTGCCTACGATTCACTTAATTATCCTTACTTCTTCAACGATCTCAACGGAAATGGAATCGTCGATGCTGAGGAAGCCAATCGAGACAACGGGTACCAATTCACCAGGGCAGGACTGCTGAAAACAGCCTATAATTACCAAGTGAGCAAGAAAGAACCCCATGGATTCATCCACAACTCCAGATATATTGCACAGCTGCTGGTTGATTCTATAGAGCATCTCGGTGGAAACGTCAGCAAATACACGTGGAGGTAAAAAAAGGGATCTCTAAGACTAGGCTTATAAGAGGCGGTATCCAAGAGATGCCGCCTTTTTTTTTACTCAAAATCCGTTGAAAAACATTCACAAATCCTATATTATTAGTAGTTATTAAAATCCCTTAAATCGAGAGCGAGATGAAATCCATCATACGATTTTTCAGTTCAGTGAAGCTGGCCATCTTCCTGATCATCATCATCACCCTGACTTCGATTCTCGGCACGTTCATACCCCAGCAGAGGAGCGTTGCTGAATACGCAGCCAGATATGATCAATATTCAAACCTCCTGATCCGGTTGGAAGTGACCGATCTCTACCATTCTTGGTGGTACATCAGTTTACTGTTTCTTTTCTCTTTAAATATTTTGATCTGTACCTTGAGTCGTTTTACTCCGAAATTCAGAAGAGCTTTTCGACCCAAACTTGAATTCGAAAAGAAAAATCTGCTCAGTGCCAAGATAAATGACCGCATCAAAAAGAGCTGGTCTATTGATAGTTCAGAAGAAGGAGTGAAAAAAGAGCTCTCTTCCCGACACTATCGAATAAAAGTAAACAAAAAGGACGGCAGAACACATCTCCTTGCCCGGAAAAAGATTCTTGGACTCTTTGGCTCAGACATCGTCCATCTTGGCTTGCTTGTCATTCTCTTGGGAGCGATATTCAGTGGAATGGGCGGTTTCCGGACGAGTATCAACATCTCTGAAGGACAAATCGTACCGGTTCTTAATGCCGATTTTAAACTCCAACTGGATAAGTTCGAAACAGAATACTGGCCTAACGGGAGCGTCAAGGACTGGAAAAGTACCCTCACTGTCCTCGAAAACGATAATCCTATCCTCACAAAAACAGTCGAGGTCAATCACCCTCTTTCCTACAAGGGATTCGTCTTCTATCAGAGCAGTTATGGGTGGGATTGGGAAAATCCGACTCTAGAAATCCGGGCCACAAAGAACACAGACCCTTCCTTTACAGAAATCATGAGGCTTAAGCTGGGGGAAAAGGTCAAGATGAATGAGGGGAACATAGAGATATCCCTCCTCCATTTTGTTCCGGATTTCATCCTAAACGAAAGGAATGAAGTCGCCACCCGTTCTCTCGAGCCGAACAATCCCGCAGCTTTCCTCGAAGGCTGGCAGGATGGAGAGAAAATATTTTCCGGCTGGATATTTGCCAAGTATCCGGATTTTGCGAGAATGCACTCTAACGTTGAAACCGACCTCAAATTTGAACTCAAAGGTTACGAAGCAGCTCAATACTCGGGCATACAGATGTCAAAAGATCCAGGAGTGAACTACATCTGGGCAGGATGTGTCATCCTGATGTTGGGGCTATGCCTTGCCTTCTTCTGGTTTTCGAGAGAAATTAAGATCATCCTTGAGGATGACCAAGGGAAAGCTGAGATTATTGCTAGCGGACTTGCTGCTAAAAGTAAAGAAGCCTTCACATTCGAATTCGAAAATATTTTCACGTCGCTTAGGAGATCGAAATGAACGAGTCGACTCTATTTCTTATAACATTTATCCTGTACATATTAGCAGCTTTCTTCTACTTCATCTTTCTTTTTGCAAAGAGAGAAAAATCGGCTAATACGGGTTTCAGAATAGCCTGTCTTGGGCTCCTCGTACACACCTTAGCGCTCATCTGGAGAACCATCGAAAGCGGTCATGCTCCTTTTACCAATATGTACGAGTCTCTCTCCTTCCTAGCATGGGCTTCTATTCTTGCCTATGTCATTATCGAGGGAAAATACAAGATTCGAAAGGCCGGTCCCTATTTTATGCTGATCGTCATCGGTATCATGGCTCTGGCATCTTCACCTTTGATGCCCAAAGAAGCCACGCCTCTCGTGCCTGCCCTCCAGAGCTACTGGTTATGGCTCCATGTCTCGGTGACTCTGCTGGGTGAGGCCTTTTTTGCTGTTGCCTTCATCACCAGCATCATGTACATCATCGCCGACTCGAGAGAAAAAAAGGGAATAGCCAAAGGATCAGGCCTCACATCCGAAAAACTGGATTCCATAAGCTACCGATGCGTTGCCGTGGGGTTCCCACTGTTCACGTTGGGAGGATTGGTTTTTGGCATGGTATGGGCCTACAAAGCCTGGGGAACCTACTGGAGTTGGGATCCCAAGGAAACATGGAGCTTGATAACCTGGTTTGTGTTTGCTCTGTATCTACATACCCGAATCGTGATGGGATGGAAAGGGGGTCGTTCTGCCTTTATTAATATTCTGGGATTTCTGGCTGCTTTATTCACTTACTTCGGAGTAAATTATCTTCTTGCTGGCCTGCACACTTATGCCTGATAAGTTTCTGTGCTTTCAGGTTACAATAAAACACCTTCTTGCTGAGAGATCGTGATGGCAAAGACCAAGAAAAGAAAAAAAAGATTCATCATTTTTATTAGCTTGTTAGCTTTTATTGTTGTGGTGCTTTTGGGCTCTATCGAATTTACATCACACTCACAATTTTGTTCCACCTGCCATTACATGAAGCCCTTCTTTAAAAGCTGGGAAGAATCCTCACACAAAGATTTTGAGTGCAGTGTATGTCATTATCCTCCAGGCGGAGGCTTAAAGTCGAAACTGAGGAAAAAGATCGAAGGGTTGGTCATGGTCGGACGGTATTGGACCAAACTCTATGTCAAATCCAAGCCCTGGGCTGAGATTCGAGACGAAAGCTGCCTCAGGGAAGGCTGCCATGACAAAAGACTCCTCGAAGGCCAGGTACAGTTCAACAAAGTCGCCTTTGACCATAAAATCCATTTTGATGATCTTAAAAGAGGAAAACAGCTTCAATGCACAAGCTGCCATTCCCAGATTGTCCAGGGAGAACACATCACCGTAACCGAGAGTTCTTGCTTTATTTGTCATTTCAAGAAAAGCGAGCATTATCCGCAAATCGATGACTGTAATCATTGCCATATAAAAGAAACTCTCATCGGAGAACAATCTCCTCGTTATAACCACACTCTGGTGTTTGATAACGGTTTCTCCTGTGACAAATGTCACAGCAATACCGTTTTTGGAGATGGCGAAGTTCCCAGAGAGAACTGTTATAAATGTCACTGGGAACAGGATAGACTCGAGAAATTTGAGGATACAGATCTCATGCATTCCATGCATATCTTTGAGAACAAAATCGAATGCAACCAATGCCACATGGAAATCCAGCACAAGATCGTAAAGGATATAGAGGCTATAGCAGACTGTGGGTCATGCCACATTGATTTCCACAAGGCTCAGAAAATCCTGTATACCGGAGAAGGTGGCAAGGGAATTTCACATCCCATGCCTAACATCATGTTGGAAAAGGGATTGAGCTGCAAGGGTTGTCATATCTTCCATGAGGGGAAAGGTGGGCGATTGATTGAAAGTGACACCTATTTTTCTAAGGCAGAGGCCTGTGAATCTTGTCACGGACAAGGTTTTTCCCGAATTCTCAAGGATTGGGAAATCTCCACTACTAAAAAATTGAGGCAAATCAAATCCATTTATAGCCGGGTTAACCAGGAAATCAATCGAACAAAACACAGCAGCCAGAATAAAGCCAAGCATATGCTTGAAGACGCGCTTTTTAACATCGAGATTGTCGATAAAGGCAAAAGTGTCCACAATGTATCCTTTTCACTGGAGCTTCTCCTCGCCGCGTATAACAAAATGCTCGATGCTCTTAGAGTCGTCGACTCTCGGTATAAGCCCCAATCCTTTCAAGTTGCTTCTGATGAGATTCCCACCCAGTGTTCAAATTGTCATGCCGGAATCGAAGAAATAAGCGCCGAAATTTTCGGCTTAAATTTCCCTCACAAGGATCATCTGATCGTGCAGAAAATCGACTGTTCCTCCTGCCACTCCAATGTGCGCAAACACGGCGAATTTGTCGCCACTAAACAGAGCTGTGCGACTTGCCATCATAAAGATACAGATAAAGACTGCGGGATCTGTCATCGGTTACAGACACTCTTCTATCAAGGAGGGAAAATCAATGGCCAAGACATCCCGAAAGATATCATGGCCGAGGCTGAAGTGGAATGTTTGGATTGTCATCTTGGAGACAATAAGCAGATATATCGTTCTGAAAAAGACAGATGTGCAGAATGCCATGATGAGGATTACTCGGAGATGTATTCTGAATGGCAAACGACGGTAAAAGAGCTTCTTCAATCGCTAAACTCCTCTTTGGAACAGAAGAAAAAACAGGAGTTGTCAGAGCAAGATAAGAACTTTTTATCCGGTATAGAGGAGTTCCTTCAAAAAATCAAGACAGACGGGAGTAATGGGATACACAATTACATGTTCATCGAAGATGTATTGACAAACTTCGATAAACGCATAAAATCTATAGGTAAAATAATTTAATGAAGAGGAGAACTTTCACAAACTTATTCTTGGGGGGAAGCCTCGCGGGTACTATCGGGTCCTTCCTCTATCCTGTGATCCGCTATCTGCTCCCACCGAAGCAGAGTGAAGCTGGTGTAGCGAGCATAACAGCGGCAAAATCGGGCGAACTTGCACCCAACACATCCAAAATTTTCAAGTTCGGATCCACACCAGGAATACTGGTCAATACGCCAGAAGGAGAGTTGAGGGCTTTCGTTGCCATCTGCACGCATCTCACATGTACAGTGGTCTATGAGAGCGATTCGGAGAGCCTTTTCTGTCCATGTCATAACGGAAGGTTCGACTTATCGGGCAATGTCATCTCAGGGCCTCCCCCAGCTCCTCTGGAAGCTTTAGAAGTCAAAATTGTAGGGGAAGACATCATCGTATCAAAGAAAAGTTAAGATGAGAAACCTTACCCAAAAAATCTTTGTTTACCTGGATTCACGACTGATGCTATCCAAGATAGGAGAATTTGCCCAAAAAAAGAAAGTCCCAGAGCACAAGCACTCATTCTGGTACTATTTTGGCGGAATCTGTCTGTTCCTCTTTATCATCCAGGTTATAACCGGAATCCTTCTTCTCCTCTATTATAAGCCCACCATGGATTCTGCCTACGAAAGCATCCAGTTCATTATGAGTCAGGTCAAGTTCGGCTGGCTGATTCGTTCTGTCCACAGCTGGACAGCCAACATATTGATCGGGGCCATATTCATCCATATGTTTAGTGCCTTTTTTATAAAGGCTTACCGGCCGCCGCGTGATCTCACCTGGATAACAGGATTTTTCCTTTTGCTCATCTTCATGGCCTTCGGTTTTAGCGGATATCTCTTGCCTTGGAATGAACTCTCCTTTTTTGCCACACGCGTAGGAACAGACATCGCTGGAACCCTCCCTTTGATCGGAAAGACCTTAAAAACTTTTATCTTAGGGGGGCCGGATGTCTCCGGAGCAACCATCACACGATTTTTCTGGCTTCACATCGCCATTCTTCCTTTTTTCACACTGGTATTTCTTGGACTGCACATCTTACTTGTTCAAATACTGGGGATGAGCAAACCCATCGGCTTATCAGAAGCAAAAGTGAGAGAGGTTCCTTTTTTCCCCAACTTCATTCTTAAGGATGCACTCGGATGGATGCTCATCCTTACTCTCGTAGGGATTTTGTGCGTTTTCTTTCCGTGGGAGTTGGGAAAGAAGGCGGATATTTTCGCCACAACTCCCTTAGGGATAAAACCTGAATGGTACTTTACTTTTATGTTTACAACTTTAAAGCTCGTGCCTGCTCATTTCCTCTTTGTCGAGGGTGAGATGCTAGCTATCTTCGGCTTCTTGATCGGAGGCCTTATCTGGTTGTTGGTTCCATATCTTGATCGTAAAGCGGGAATGGAGAAAAAAAGCCCGGGATTTTCTCTCCTCGGGCTCATCGTTCTTCTGTATATTATTATCATGACAGCTTTGACATATTTGTATCCAAATCTTTAGAAGAATGAAGAAAATATATATTGAGAGAATTCTAAGCGGATTGTTTATTCCTCTGTCACTTGTCTTTTTCCTTCAATCAAAGGCTCTGGCTGATGAATGTATCAACTGCCATCGAGAACTAGATGACGAACTCAAGGTCCCAGCAGAAGCATTCCAGATGGACGTTCACCAGAAATTTGGACTCAATTGCACAACCTGTCATGGGGGAAATGCTGAGGAAGGGGACATCGATGTTGCTAAAGATAAGTCATTCAAGGGAGTTCCCTTGCGTAAAGACATCCCTGAATTCTGCGGTTCCTGTCATTCTAATTCCCTTTACATGCGTAAATTCAACCCAAATCTCCGATTTGATCAACTGGAATTGTATTGGACCAGCCAGCATGGTCAGCTTTTAAAGACCGGAGACACGAAAGCCGCTGTTTGCACAGACTGTCACGGTATCCATGGAATCCTCGAACCCTCTCACCCGAAATCATGGGTTTTTCCCTGGAATGTTCCTGCCACATGTGGTCACTGTCATTCGAATAAAGAGTACATGAAGGACTACAGCATTTCGGTTTCACAGACAGAAGATTACAAGCAAAGTGTCCATGCCAAAGCTCTGCTTGAAAAAAAAGACCTTTCTGCACCCGTATGTAACGACTGCCATGGCAACCATGGAGCTGCGCCGCCTGAAGTAACATCCATTGGATTTGTCTGCCGCCAGTGCCATCCCAGTGCAGGAGAGCTCTTTTCTGAAAGCCCTCATAAAGCCGCATACGATGAGCTCGGAATTTCTGAGTGCGAGGCCTGCCATGGAAATCACAAAATCCTTCCCCCTTCAGATGAAATGTTGGGGACAGGAGAGGGGGCTGTATGCATCGAATGTCATGATCCCGAATCCGAAGCCTACAAGATAGCAACCACGATCAAGGATGAATTGGATGATTTTAAATCTAAAATGTTGAATGCGGAGAACAAACTGGAACGGGCGGACAAGCAGGGAGTGGAAGTCAGTGATGCAAAATTCCGGCTGCAGGAAGCCCATACCGCGCTCATTCAAGTCAGAAATCTAACCCACAGTTTCTCACTCGATAAGATCGAAGAAAAAATCAAAGAAGGCACCAACATTATCGCAGAGGTATCCGAAGCTGGTGATTCTGCCTTAAGAGAAGCCACATTCCGGAAAAGGGGTTTGATCATTGCCACCTTTTTTATCTTTCTTCTCGCCATCGCTCTTCTGTTCAAGATTAAGCAAATCGAAAAAAAAATTCCTCAATAATCATTTCTAAGTGAATTGCAAATCCCTACTCAAGACATAATATCTTAAAGGAGAAATCTCTGCAAAAAAGGACACTGTGCTGGCAAAATTTTCGTTTTTAATAGTTCTAAATCTATCAATTCTATTATTATTATAGATATTCTATTGACAGATCTGCGTTAACTATCTATGATAGTTAGCTAATTCAATAAAAAATCGAACAAATTGGAGGACAGGATGAAAAAAGCACTTCTCTCGATGGTTGTTGTCATCGGCATCATATTCATCTCAAGCTTATTTAGTCAGGAATTCACTTATGTCGGCGCTGGGAAGTGCAAAGTTTGCCACAAAACCGCCAAACAGGGCGAACAGTATCCCAAATGGGAAGCAAGCAAGCATTCAAAATCTTTTCTGGCATTAACGACTGAAGAGGCAAAAGCAAACGTTGCTGATGCGCCTGACAATCCTCAATGCCTCAAATGCCATGGACCTCTTCACGAAAAGGCTGCTGAGCTGAAAGAAGAAGGAATCACTTGCGAAGTCTGCCACGGTCCTGGTAGTGCCTACAAGAAATTGAGCGTCATGAAAAACAGGGAAGAATCAGTGAAAAATGGATTAATTGTTTATGGTTCCCCAGATGAAATCAAGAAGCAGTGTTTAACCTGTCACGAAAGTGCTCACGACAAACCCTTTGACTTTGCTGCAGCCTGGGATAAAATCAAACACCCCAGACCTGAAGGAGACTAAGCCTTTTAATCAAATCCGAAAATTGAGAATGTTTTCTCCAGCAACTCTATAGGCTGTAATCTTATCCCTCTATAATTCCTCAGGCCTTGCCTCCGGATGCTCGTGCTCAAACATTTCTGCAGGCATTTTTCCTGTAAGCCAAGAGGGATTCATCGGATACACTTGGGGGCTGAAAACCGTGGAATAGAAATGCCAGATGGCGACGGCCAGCGTTGCCAAAATGGCTTCATAATAGTGGACCACTAAAGCAACATCCAATACACCTTTGGGAAGGAATTGCACAAAGTAATTATCGAACCAAAGAAGTATGCCTGTAATTATCATCACAGCCGTTCCCCAAATGAGGGCCCAATATTCAGCCTTCTCTATATAGCTGAATCTTTTGAAACGGGGAGTCTTCTTCGATAAGCCCAGGTTGAACAAAATCCTCTGAACAAAATCCCTGAAATCATAGAACTTTGGCATCATATCCATGAGGAATGTCCTCCCTCTGCGAGTGAAAAGATAGATGATGTGCCAGAGAGTGACAAAAATCAACACCACTGCGGCCACACGGTGAATCGTTCCTCTTAGTTCAAATCCTCCCTCCCAGCCAAAGAAGAGGGTGGTGATCCATGATTCGTCAAATCGCAACGCAAATCCTGTGATAGCCAAAACAATGAAGCTAACCATAAGAAGGGTATGTTGCCAGAGTTCGCCTATCCTCATCCTCTTAACCTGAGGTCTCTTGGTCACTAAAACAATCTGCCTGATTAGATCTATCAGCCAATGCAAGGCCATCAAACCGATGATAACGACGATGGCCACAATGTAGACTGTCTTGACGATACCAGCCGCTTTGGTCTGGAGGCCCCCATCTCCAACTCCGTGTATTGGCGTCGAAGCTAGCGCCACCGAAATGCCTGGATGACAATCTCCGCAGGTCCTTTGGAGATTATCAGGATGAATGGAAGAATTAGGATCAGAGCTGGGAAGAATCGTGTGAACCCCATGGCATGAGGCACAGTTAGCTACATGAGTGTCTCCAGCTTTAGTCTTCAGGCCGTGGTAACTGTCGATAAAAGAGGTCAATCGTCCGGTAGGTAACCCATACTTCTCTGTCAGAGTTATGGATTCGTGACAAGGTGAACAGGTGGCTTCAGCCAATCTCGCCTTAGAGACAGGCGAGCGGGGATCGTTCGGAGAGATGATGCCATGTTCGCCGTGGCAGTTTGTGCAGACAGGCGAATCGGTCTCCCCCCTTGCCACTAACTGCCCATGGATTCCCTCCCAGAATTCTGTCTCGATGCCCTCGTGGCACTTTCCACATGTTTTGGGAATGTTGAAATGGTTGATGGTTGAATCAGGATCTCCGGGAGAGAGGATCCGGTGAGCTGTACCTCCAGTCGAATGACAGTCATTACAGGTGGCGGCAACATCAACTCCTGATTCCGTCGCTAGGCCATGTACACTGCTCTTGTAAATTTCTATGGGATGTTCGATCAGAATCTGATACTTTTGGGTGAGATTGATATCTTCGTGGCACTTCGCACAGGTCCCAGGTACGTTGGATGGATGACTCTTGGAATGCTTCACTGATGAGGGCAGCACGTCGTGATCCCCGTGACAGTCCGAACATGTGGGAATATCCATGCACTCCTCAACGCTCATCCTGCCATGGTATCCATATTGCTCTTTGGCCTCTTCGTGGCAGCTTCCACATCCCTCGCAAGCAACGACAAAATCAGAGTCCTCCTTGTGTGGGATCGTATCTTTATCTGTATGGCAGTCCAAACACTCCAGTCCCTCATGTATGGAATGAGAGAGATCCTCGGTGATTACTGTATCGTGTTTGCTTTTTTCATGGCACTCAATACAGGCAGCACTGTCAATCTTCTCGTATTCTTCATCTGTTTCCTGTGTCAAAGCAAAGGAAAAAATAAAAGCACACGCGAGGAGAGCGAAAAAAATCTTTAAAACCTTGTAATCCTTTTCAAAGGATTTGGACATGATTATTCTCCTATTTTTATCAAAACTTGATCTTTTCTAATCCTTCAAAGAAAGCCGGCCAGAAGGGATCTTGGTCTGGTATGGATAAGGGGATCACCATTCCATTTCTCCTTTTTATTGTTCTTGATTCCGGGTTTTCCAATACCTTGCCGATAACAGATGCCCGGATGCCAGCTTTCTCTAATTTCTGAATGATTTCATCAGAATATTCAGGTTTTGAGGCTATGAGCAAAGAACCTTCGGCAATCGCAGCAAGAGGATCGATGCTGAAAGACTCGCATACCATACTAACTTCGGAAGGATAAATAAAAAGAGCTTCATCAATCTCCATGCCGACCTTGCTGGCGTTGGCCATCTCAAAAAGGCCTCCAATCACTCCACCTTCTGTGGCATCATGCATGGCCGCAACTCCACCTGTTTCCATAGCCACGAGGGCATCCTTTACAACAGTCATTTGTTTTGATAGTGCCTTGGCTCTATTCACAAGATCAGAGGGATAGTCTTTTAAAAGCTCTCTTTCACGCACAACAGAGAGGATGGCTCCCGTCTCAATAGCAGGCCCCTTTGTCAATAGAACATCATTCCCGGGTTGGGCGCCGGCAGGAGTAACGTATTGGCTCCTATCGGCAACGGCAAAAACCGTAATTCCTCCTATCGTGGGAGCTGCAAATCCGGGATAATAACCAGTATGCCCTCCAACAATGGCGATTTCCAACTCTGCGGCTGTTTTATGGATGGAATCGATGATGGTTTTAAAATCTTGCTCAGATGTCTCAGGGGGCATCAATAATGTGTACGTCATGTATCTGGGCTTCACTCCCATTACGGCCACATCGCTGGCTCCAATATGAACGGTATACCAACCGAACATCTCAAGAGGGAGCCCTGGAATGGTGAAAATAGGATCCTCTGCAACAACCAGCACCTTGGTATTCCCGATATCAATGACGCCGGCATCCACACCAGTTAAAGGAGGAACAATCACAGATTTGTCTTTTGAACCAAGGCGTTTGAGCAGGAATCTATCAAAGGTATCTGCATTTATCTTGCCGATTTTCAAACCGACCTCTTTTTTCTTACCTTCTTCAGCTCTCATTTTTTGAATGTAAAATTAATATCCTATTTTACCAATAGCATTTATAGAGATTAATAGTATTAGATGGGACAGACTTTGTCAATGCGACTCTGCCACAAGTTGACAGGTGAGAAGCTCCTGAAATTGTGGCAGAGGGACGGCTTTTTCTATAAGTTAACACAATATTCTCCTGAGTACCCATCCTAATATTTATCAATTCTATCTATACAATATAAATAGTAGTATAATAATTGACATGGCTGGTACTCTTCGGCTATCAAACGGCTCCCAAATAGCTATAATTGGAGGCGGTCCGGCAGGTGCATTTTTTGCCCACTTCGCCATGAAGTATGCACAAGAATTGGGAATAGACCTTTCTATAACACTTTTCGATGGGAAAGACTTTCTACAGAAAGGGCCTAAGGGCTGCAATCTTTGTGCTGGGGTCATTGCCGAAAGTCTCAATCACAAGCTTAAAAAAGAAGGCATCTGTCTTCCTGAAAAAAGAATAATCAACCGAGTGGAAGGGTATTCTCTCCATTGGGGTCAAGAAATCCTTCACCTTTCCTTCGATGAGTATGGAAGAGACACAATAGCCACTGTATTTCGAGGCAACGGGCCGCGATATTCCACATTCCCGGATATCATCAGCTTTGATGACTTCTTGTTAAGCTGGGCTCAAGATAGAGGAGCACAGATTATCGCATCCCCTGTGTGGGACATCAAAAAATCCAAAGACAAAAACGAGCCGATTTCAGTGTACTACGGAAAAAATAATAACCAGGATAAATATGAGGCCGATTTAGTCATCGTAGCCTGCGGCGTGAACACAAATCTCATAAAGAAAATTCAAGGACTCGGCTTCGGCTACAAACCTCCCTCCACAATCCTTACCTATCAGGCTGAAGTAAAGATGGGTCGGGATGAGGTTCAACGGCACTTCGGAAACACGATCCATGTTTATATGCCTAAAGCAACACATCTAAGGTATGTCACGATCATTCCAAAGGGGGACTTCATCACGATAACGCTCATCGGAAAGCAAAGTGTAAACGAGGAGGTTTTTTCTGAACTCTCCCTCATCACGAATCTTCAAGCAATCGTCCCCCTCCTTAAACCCAGTTGTTTTTGCTATCCGAGGATTGCCGTTTCTCCAGCAAAAAAACCTTTCACGGACAGGATGGTCATAATCGGAGACGCCAGCTTCTCCAGACACTACAAAAACGGGATAGAATCAGCTTTTTTGACAGCAAAATTGGCTGCAGAAACAGCCTGCTTTAAAGGAAGCGATGCTTCTTCTTTTTCGTCCTTCTACTACAAAAATGCAAAAAAGTTGATTATCCATGATAACTACTATGGACGGCTTCTTTTTACACTGAATGATGTCATATTCTCACTTCCGCCTCTGGCCCAGATCCATTTCACACTTGCTAAAAAAGAAAGAAAGAATTCGCCCTCGAAAAAAATAAGGACCATCTTATGGTACATGTTTACGGGGGGTATCTCTTACAAAGATATCTTCAAAATCTCTCTGGATTTAAAATTGCAAATTTCTCTGCTGTCGCATACAATGATCATTCTCATCGAGAAATTAAAAAAATCCATACACAAAACTGCTAATGAGCACAAGGATATCGATCCCCCTCGGCCCTATAAAGAGTGATGATGTTGTGGTTATCATAGGGGCAGGACCCGCTGGAACAAGCTGTGCGATTAAACTGAGAAAGCTTTCAGAACAGAGAGGCATCTCTCCAAAAATTATCCTCTACGAAGGCAAAAGGTTCGAGAAAAAAAGCTATTACAATCAATGCCTCGGAGTGCTATCGCCACCTCTGGAAAAACTCATTGAGGAAGATCTAGGCGTCCCATTTCCCTGGGATATCATTCAAAAAAAAATCGAGGGTTATTATGTCTATTCAGAGAATAACGTCATAAAACTTTTCGGTGAGCATCATCCCTCTTATGCCTGTCGACGGGTTGAATTCGATAACTACCTTTTCCAGGAAGCAAAAAAATTGGGGATTGAAGCGGTTCCTGCCAGAGTTACAGATCTGGATTTCAACTCTAAAGGAATCATGGTCTACAGCGAAAGCAACAACATAAAAGCAGATGTTGTGATAGGAGCATTTGGTCTAGATGATGGCATGGCTAAGATTTTTGAGCGACTGACACCCTATCGTCAGCCATCGTTTCTCTCCTCTATCGTGACAAAAATTCACCCGGGAGAAAAAGCTATGGTGGAGTTTGGTCGTTACATCCATGCTTTTCTTCCTTCCTCACTCACACAAGTCGAATTTGGTGCCATTACCCCTAAAGGGAACCATCTCACAGTTAATATTGCAGGAAAGAAGATCGATTCTGATTTGATGGACAGATTCCTCAAGCTGCCAACTGTCAAAAAAACGTTGCCTGAAGGAATCGATAATTTGCTGCCTCATCTGTATTACTTCAAAGGCAAATTTCCTACACTCCCTGCCAAAGGAACCTTTGGGGATCGCTACGTCATGGTCGGAGATGCCGCAGGATTAAACCGGCCGTTCAAGGGAAAGGGCATCAATTCGGCTGTCCTCACAGGGATAAAAGCTGCCGAAACCCTTGATCAGCACGGGATATCAAGAGAGGCCTTTGACAAGTACATGGACAGTTGCTGTGAGTTAACGGATGATTTCCCCTATGGTAAGGTGCTCAGATCCTTGACTATCATGGGAACAAGATATCGGCTTCTGGATAGTTTCTTTGAGATAGCCAAAAGAGAGCCTCTTTTAAAGCAGACTCTTTTTAACATCGTGTCCGGTCAAGAAACCTATAAAAAGACGTGGCAGGATATCAGAAAATTCAGGTTCCTGTTTGGAGTGGGATTCAAAACGCTATACAGAAAAATCTTCAAAACTTGATTGTTGCCTGAAAAGCATGAAAGCCATTAAACGTTTTTCTCTAAATTTCAATTATTAAAGAGAAAGATCCTTTTCAGCTTTGGACCTCTTTTGGCGAGAGGAAAAGGGATTCTTAGGATTGAGATTCCAAACATAGCTGGAACATTGATCAGGCCTTAACCAACTTATCGAAGAAGCAGAGAAGACCATAGAGAGAATCAGAACAAGATGTTAGAATATCTGACATATTGATGCGAGATTCTCCAATTGATAGAATCATCCAAAACCATAAAAAGTAGGTGAGAAAATGATCATTGCTTCCTTAGCCATATTCCCAACGAGTGAGGGAGTATCTGTCAGCAAGCATGTCAAAGAAGCCATAAAGGTGATCGAGAGTTCGGGATTGAAAAGCGTCACTGGTGGCATGAACACAACGATTGAGGCTCCTGATCTTGGAACTCTATTCAAGGTCGTCGAAAAGGCCCATCAGGCAATCGCAGGCATGGGAGCCAGACGCATCCATATCGACCTTCACGTGGACCATCGTTTGGATACAGACGCCACCATCGAAAGCAAACTCAAGGCTGTGAATAAAGCCTAGTTTTAAACGAGGCTCTCAACTCTGGACTCTAAAGGTGTCGGAGGCTAGTCTTCAATACGCCACAGAGGCCGGATTAGACACGTCGGTCCGCCGGCTCCCTTCTTGGAAATCTCATCGCCTTTGTATTCCCACACCTCTGCTCCTTCCTGCTCCAGCATCTGCTTCGTCTGGGGATTTCCGGCAAGAAGGATGCATTTTCGTGGGGCGACAGCCAACACATTGCACCCCATCGTCTCAAATTCAGCATCGGGAACTTCGATCAGCTTGACCCCTCGGCGAATGAGCCATTCCCGAAAACTCACAGGCATCAATCGAGAGTAGACGACAGCCAGATCGTGATCCACAGGACTGATTATGGACATCAAGTGCAAGACATCATCCGGCCCTTGCCAGTGGGGCAAAGACACAACCTGAAATTCGGTTATGAATCCTTTGGTCAGTTCACGCAATTGGTCGATGCCTTTGCGGTTGGTGCGGTACCCTTCTGCAACGGCCAAGGTGCGGGCATCGAAAAGCACGACATCTCCTCCTTCTAGGTAGCCTTCCCCTGTTATGGAGCCTAAAATCGGAATATCCAGTCCAAACAGGAACTCGCGCAAAGCGGCCGGTTCGCCTCTTCTCTGCTCTTTTCCCATGTTGCACAGAACGGCTCCCTTAGGAGTCATAACCACGGGATCATGGACATAGATCGAATCCAAGCTGGTGTGATCATGAAGCGGCAAGTAATGAATCTCAGGAACATGCTTTTCCAGGAGCTCAACAAAGCTGTCGTACTCCTTTATGGCTCGATTAAAATCTGGACAACCTAGATAATTAAGGTCAGCCCACTGCTCTCCGATGTTCTCATCACTGATAAAGGCCTCGCTTGGATGTTTCAACAGCAGGCGTTTGATGGAACCAACTTCTGATTGGCAACCGAATTCCATCCTCCGCATCCTCTGCCCATATTATAAAGACAAAGTCAAAACTTTAACAAGGAAAAAGGGATTCTTGTTGACACCTGCAATACTTGGTCTATAAAATAAATAATTCTTTTTTCCATCTTTTAAATAGCGAAACTTCGGAGCAGATAAAATGAAAAAGGAGTATCTGCCAGGTTGGGCGCTGATGTTCGTCGTGGGTACGGCGGCCATGTTTCTCTCCAACCTGGTTGTGGTTGGAGGGAAAAATCCCATCGAAGCCGCCGTCATTGCCATCCTGCTCGGTATTCTCATCAGAAATTCTGGAATCCTGCCAAGCCTCTTTCTTCCGGGGATAAAAGCCTTCGAGAAAATCCTGATCCTGGGTATTGTCCTGATTGGGGCTTCACTCAATTTCCGGGACATCGCGTCTCAGGGACCAAACATGCTGGCCATTATCCTAGTAACTATGATCATCAGCTTTTTCGTAATCTACTTTCTTG
>Ga0209636_10002796_pt1 | contig 17787 bp, 18 predicted proteins | sample DeeMarSWOR152_54_FD_187464 | JGI IMG/M metagenome (GOLD analysis project Ga0209636, IMG submission 187464) | Marine sediment microbial communities from White Oak River estuary, North Carolina - WOR-1-52-54 (SPAdes) (version 2) | ecosystem: Environmental > Aquatic > Marine > Intertidal zone >... | reverse complement strand
CAGAAATTTCTTTTAAAACAGCAAAAACTACTCCGCAAACTGTGCACTGATAGCAGTTGTCTTTACTGTTCTCCACCCTCGATCTCCCGAATAGTTTTGGATGTCTCCATCAAATGATTGAGTTCGTCGCGGAGGGTAATTAAATTCCATAATAAAGCTGGCTGGGGATCTTTGTGATAGTTCTCTCTGAAGAAAGCAATAGTCTTATTTAAGTATTCGATAGGAGTAGAATCTCCTTCTTTGATTCTTTCTTTCATAGAAGATACCATTCTTTCCCAGTCGTCCATGCATTTAGTTGTTTTTACTCCTATATAAAGCTATGTTTTCTGTGAAAGGTGGAAACAAAAATGTGATGTATGAAGAGAGAAAAATCATTTTAAATATCGTATAATATCATCTTCTTCATAACGCAGCATTACTCTTCTGGTTCGCCCCACTTTTTTCACGTATGGAGCATCAATGAGGCGTAAGGCTTCCAATTTCTTCACCACAGCACTGTACTTTTTTAATTTGTGACCTGTTCTGTCCTCAAACTGATTGTACAGATCTTTGGAGAGCATTTCTCCCCGATTTTTAGCTAGAATCTTTAGCAAAGTCTTTTCTGCAGAATCTAGCCCCTGGAGTATTCGTTTTAAATGGATGGTCTTGGCTTCTGCAGTGTACGCTCGATCCACATGCTCCTTCTTCATTCTTCGAGATGCATCTGCTTCAGCTTCCAAAGCACTTCTGTATACTAATTCGATACCCACCCGCAGATCACCTGCCTCAATGGCTAAATCTGTTATGTACTCCAGTAATTCATCAGAAAGGACACTGGTAATGATCCCTTCCCGGACTCTATCTCGCAAAATCCGGTAGGTCTCAGAGCGTGTATAGGGCTGGAAAAATACTTCACTGGGGTGAAAGATGGTGTTCACCTTGGTGGCCAGAACAAACCGAAATTCATTTTCAGACAAAATGCCGAAGACGCCAGTTCTCACCCCCTCGTACTTTTCATGAGCCCTCAAAATATCGTAGAGAATATCGTCTGCATACTTGTCGTAAAACAGGTGGTCGATATCGTCTAAGGCTACCACCAGGCATTGGTTTTTTCTCTGCAGCTTTTTCATTACCTCATTCTGCACCCGGATTAAGGGAACGCCTGTTTCTGGAGGAGAGTGGCCCACCACTTTTTTATAGATCTGGGAAAAAATCTGAAAGGGCGTGGCATTGAACTGACAGTTGATGTACACAGGTATCACCTTATTTGAGGACTGTTCCACATCCTCAAATACCAATTTTACTGATGTGGTTTTTCCAGTACCGCATGGGCCCAGAATTAAAGTATTTATGGGAGTTCTCCCTCTGAGTCCTGGCTTCAAATGGAGTGAAAGCTGCCGCAGCTGGGAACTTCTAAATTCAAACCGTTCTGGAGTGTATTCTGGATCAAAAACCTGGTCATTCTTGACCAAAGTTTCGTCATAGAGGAGAATGTCCTTGATTTCCCTACGCTTCATTACATTGTTTTGGAAAAAGGGTCTTATAAAGGTTGGTTGATACAAGGAGTTCACTAATTGATTGTTCAGTGTCTAGTTATTTATTTCCATTAACAGTGTATACCCTCTGTTCCAGTGAATTCAATTAAGTACGAAAAAATGGTGAATCTTTACTGTGAAAGCCAGATTCCATTAACTGAACAAAGAAGTACTACCCCTTTAGGGTTCAATGTTCAATACATAGAGCGCATGTACAGGACAGGCTTCCACGCACTTCTGGCAATGAATGCACTTGATAGGTTCAATCAGATCATGATGAGTGAACAGCGCACCTGGAGGACAGGCTTCCACACAGACATAACATCCTGTGCATTTACTGACATTTACTTTGACAATATCTTGTTCTGTATATATGGCACCTTCAGGGCACACTGCTTCACATTCGCCGCATTGGCTGCATACGCATATATCAAAGCCTTGAGGCTGGGTGTAGATTCTAATGGCTGACTTTTCCGGGTCGCTCTCATTGAATAAGGATAATGCGCACACAATCTCACATATTCTGCAGCCGATACAGAGTTCCTCATCACCTTCTATCATGGAGGTGACTGCATAGGGGAGGATATAAATTTATTGCTTTCTCGTTCTCGGTTCTCTGTCATCCACCTTCTGACCTAGAAGTATGCCTGCAGAAACTCCAGGACACAGTCTGGAAATTCCACGCCATATCCTCCTTCCAGGACAGCAAAACTGGGAACGCCAAGAGATTTGATCTTTTCACCAATTTTGTGGTATGTCTCTTTCCTGAATCTCAGCATGGTGAGTGGATCTCCAATATAACTATCAAACCCTGCAGAAACAGCGATCAATTCTGGATCAAATGATTTTATTTTCTGTAATCCTTTTTCAAACAGACTCATGAATACGTCATGATCAGCACCTGGAGCCATTGGATAATTCAGACAGTTCAACTGACTTTCGTAGCCAGTTCCTGGATAGATATGAATCTGGTGCCAGGACACATAGAGAACTTCTTCACTGCCCAGAAAAATGTCCTGGGTTCCATTTCCATGGTGACAGTCAAAATCTAAAATAGCAATTCTCTCCACCTGAGTTAATGCTTTAGCCACTGCTATGGCAATATTATTGAAGTAGCAGAATCCACCCAACCGGGTCTTGGTCACATGGTGTCCTGGAGGACGCATCAAAGAAAAGCTCCTTCCTTCAGAAAGGGATAAATTCATGGCCAGAAGAGATCCCCCCACAGCCAACGTTGCATACTCATAAATATAAGGAAGGTTGGGAGAATCAAAGTCGTAAAAGTCATTATTCTGTACACTTTCCACCAGTTCATGGGTGTGTACCAGTAAGAGATCTTCTTTGGTACAGGGAGTGGGTTCTGAAAATGTGTACCCATGTTCTTTCAGCATCTGGTGAGCCTTTTTAACTCGTTCTGGTGATTCAGGATGACCCGGCGACCCAAATTCCAAACATCGAGGCGAAAAGATCACGGTCATGTTTGGAAGATTTCGCCTGAGTATTTAAGTGTTTACTGGATGATGTCTGCTGTGCATTCTTTTGGCATCATGAATATCCATGTGTGCAGATATTATTTCTTCTACTTCTTCAATTTCTTTCATAGGGTTCCATCAATTATTTCGCTAGACAGTTTCCTATTAAATCTTTTGCTTACAAATACATTTTGTTAGTCAGAGATTCATTGGAGCATGGTTTACCTTTCATGTATGGTCATCACCAGATATTGTCAAAAGATTGCGTTCTCTATACACAATCTACCATGTATATCTTTTTGGATCAGCAGCTGAAAATGCATTACACGAAGGAAGTGACATCGATCTGATCATTGTCGGAGATTTCAAAGGACGATTCTTCCAGAGAATTGCTGACGTATTAAACCTCACCTCTCTACCTATTGAACCTTTGGAATATACGTATGAAGAGTTTGAAGAAATGAAACAGGGACCTTTCATACAGGAAATTCTCAAGAGAGCAAAGGAGTTGTAAGTATTTTTTGCAATCAGATACATTTTGGAATTAAGTGGTTAAAAGGAAACTGCAAAGGTCTCTTCCAAGCAAAAAAGGTACATAAGGGAAAGAATCAAGCCTAAGATAGTTCTCCCCTTCTTCTACCAGTTTTAGGAGATTCAAACAGCTGTTTTTATCATCTTGTTCCAAAAGGACTTCCAGAAAGATATTTGTATCAATTAGATACTCTCCCTCCACCACTTCATCGCCTCTTCCTGTAATTCAACAGAGGTATACTTATTCTTATACTCCTTTAGCATTCCAACTAATGCTTCAACTCCCTTTCCTTTTCTTTTGTTTCCCATTTTGACCAGGACTCTCACAGATTGGGGAACGACTATAGTGTTATCCATGTTGTGTATGTGTCTTGATTCTATTTTAACCTTTGCATTCTAAAGGTTGTCAATGCATTTCTAGAGAACATAGGGAAGTCGATGATTCCAAGTATTAGACAATATGCAGATTCGGAAATTAAGCCTGAATAATATCTTTACTGTAATTCAGGTATTGGAATTGCCTTATTTAAGAAAAAGGATTAGATACAGAGAAATTGGAGGGAACTGGTATTTCTTTGAGGATATACGGAATCCTATTCTCAAAAAATCTCATACATTGCATCACTTGGTTATGTATTTCTCTTCGTATTCTTCTAGAGAAATTATCCTACCTTCTTCAATATCCTTTTTGCCTCTTGCCAGGCTTTCCATCAATTCCTTGTCAAAGAGCATGCTGATAATCTCTTCCATTTCCTCTACTTTTTCTTTCAATTTTTCAAACTTTTCTTTTGCTATTTGTACAGACATGATCTATACTCTGTGTGATCATATTTAAATCTGTCTTGGTATACAGATGTTGGCAAGGGTTTACAGAATTGTACCATCACATATATTTCTAGATATACTGCCGTTATTCATGGACATAGTTCTCCTTTATGAAATGATAATACTCTTCAAACGTGTATGCACAATCGATATAATCTATGAACTGCTGATTAGACATTTGGAGTTGCTTTGCCATCTTAGAAATTAGCTTCTTACCTGTTTCTCTACGAGAGGAACCTCTGCTCAACACAGTGCTCACAGCCACTCTCCCATCAACTCTCATGGAGTAGATCTCATGCTTACTGCCTTCAGTTCTTTCGAAACCTTTGCTGTTCAAGGCAGATCTTATCTTACGAATCTTCATCCGAATACACACTCAATTTCATTATCCAAAAATTTGTATAAGCTTCTTTTTTATTCTCATTGTTCTTTCAGTTAGTTCATTGTCTGGTATCCCCTTATAAAATTGATAATACTCATATAAATCTTCTTCAAATACTGTTCTTGCCTTTTCAACCGTATCATCGACTCCTACTACTCCCAACTCTTTATTGCCAACTACCCAGAAATCATCTTTGTCATCGTACTTCTCAAATGATACTTCAGCTGCTATTGGTTCTTTCAACGGGTTATCACCAACAGAATCAATTATGAGTTCTCTTTTTTCCTCAATCTCATCTATCTCTACGATTTCAGCATGTTTCTTCTTTGTTCCCACTCCAAATAATCTGATCGGAACTCTTTCAGACAAATATTTAATTACTTTGGGCCTTCGTTCCCTTGGCAAAGTAACCTTTGAAAGTTTGCTGTCAAATGTCTTTACCCAGAAAACAGGATCTGGTGAGTCATCTTTCAATCTGACAATGACACCTTCAATTTCTATTCTGTCTTTTTCAGCTTCTTCTCTCAAGACGCTTGAAATACGATTCTTGAGAATTGCTTTATCCATCAAAATGGTAGTAGTCTGCTCTGGCGAATCAAAAAACGTCATATTCACTTGGATATTATTCTTAGGGAGCAGCTCATTCAGATAATTAAAGATCTTGAATCTAGCTATATGATTTGGTACAAGATTTTCGACTTTAGATCGATAATCCTCCTCTTCACCCTGCAAGGAAACTAGAAGCTCTCGCAGTTTGTAAAACACGTACTCTTGTTTAGTCTTCAAGTGAGGCAGACCCTCAGGCGGATACAATACGGGGTGATCATAATAGGGAGACATTCTTAGGGCTATGCTGCCTTTCTCAAAAGAAACTTTTAGAGTATATTTCTCTTCTATGCGTTTTGCTCTTCTGCCATACATGGGCCCCTCATGATCAAAGTATTGTCCCAAGGAAAAGATCAACCCCTGAAAATTCAACAAGACGTTCCCGATAAGTTCTGCGGGAGCTTTGTCAATGGATATATCATCTCCCTTAATTTCAAACAATACAGTCGAAATATCATTTCTTTCCATGTGAAGACCCTAACGAAATATTATTGAGAGGATATATAAACTTGTTGGTGTGCAACGTGTGCAACAGATTTTTACTCATTAGCTTTCAGCAGATGTAAATGCATGAAAGAATTACTCACTCGTGAGTCTGCTGGAAAAAAGGAAAAAACTAGAGCAAGAACTCACACACTGAACAGTACACTGTTGACGATCCGCAACTACCATCAAGATCAATTCATGCACTAAATGATGTCTAACTCTTTTCCGCACGTTTCAAAAGCACCGAGTGCTTCATCCAGGTCCTCATCTGTTAGCCCAGCATTCATTATAGTTCTAATCCGTGCTTTGTCTTTAGCCACCATGGGGAACACAATGGGAAGAGCGAATACACCGTTCTCAAACAGCTTGTCAGAGAGAGCTTTGGCTACACTGGATTCTCCCACAATAACTGGCGTAATAGGAGTTTCTGACTCTCCAGTATCAAAGCCCATGCTGTTCAATTCCTTCTTGAAGTAGTTCGTGCTATCCCACAGTCTTCTCCAGTGTTCAGGTTCATTTTCTAGAATTTCAATAGCTGCTAATTGGACTGCCGCCACCTGAGGGGGATGGGACCCGGACAGCAGCCAGGTTCTGGATTTATTATACGCAAAATTGATTAGATCCTGACTGCCAGCAACCAACCCCCCTATTGAACCATATGCTTTGGAGAAGGTTCCCATTTCCACGTGAACCCTTCCTTCTACATTGAAGTGGTTGGCAATCCCCTTTCCATTTTCGCCGAGCACTCCTTCACCATGGGCATCATCCACATAGGTCATGGCACCATGCTCTTCTCCCAGGTTAACAATGGCATCCATCTGGGCAATGTCTCCATCCATGGAGAAGACTCCATCTGTAATAATGAGAATCCGGCGGTAATCCTTTTTTTCGGCCTCGTTTAATACATCTTCCAGGTTTCCATAGTCTCTGTGTTTGTAAATTGCTCTATCTGCTGAGGTCAATCTCACTCCATCGATAATAGAACCATGATTTAGCTCATCAGATATTATTAGATCTCCCTTACCCACCAATTGGGGAATCAACCCTGAATTGGCTGCAAATCCAGTCTGATACACTAAGGCAGCTTCTGTTCCCTTGAACCGAGCTAGTGCTTTCTCCACTTCAACGTGAATATCCATATTCCCTGCAATTGCCCGCACTGAGCCAGAACCTGCTCCGTGGGTATCGATAATGTTCTTGGCAGCTTCTTTCAACTTGGGGTGGTTGGATAAATTCAGATAATTGTTTGAGCAGAGCATGATCACCTCTTTCCCTTCCACAGTACACCGGGGAGCAGATGGTCCTTCCAACACTCGCAGCTTCCAGTTCAGATCCTGGTCCACCAGCTTCTGGTACTCTCCTTTCAAAAATTTTGTAGGATCTCTCTTCATTCTATCTCCTCCTAGTCCATGTATAAAACAACTTTTCCGGAATTTCCGGATCGCATGACATCCATTGCTTCGAAAAACTTACTGAATTTAAAGGTATGGGTTATGATAGGGTCCACATTTAACCCTGCTTTGAACAGTCCTCTCATCCTGTACCAGGTGTCCCAGATTAATCGGCCAGTAATTCCCTGTATGGTCACATACTTGAATACCACATTATCTGTTAAATCTGTGCAAAATTCCCTGGAAAAAACACCCAGCAGCACCATTGTGCCGCCAATCCGCAGCAATTTCAACCCCTGATTGACAGCTACCGGGCTTCCGGTGAACTCCAAAACCACATCGACGCCCACACCATCTGTAGCCTCCATTATTTTGCTGTATGCATCTGCATCTTTGAAAAAGACCTTGTCTGCTCCCACCTGTGTGGCAATATTCGCTCTGTATTCATAGTTTTTCTCTGTACAAAAGATTTTGGCTGCACCGATTTTCCTGCACACTGCAGTGGCGAATAGTCCAATGGGCCCGCATCCTAGAATGAGTACATTCTTTGTGGGTATATCTGCTGCAAACACAGTATGTATTGCGTTTCCTAGAGGATCCTGTATACTGGCATACTCCAATTTTAGATCAGGATCATTCTTCCACACATTCTGAGCAGGAATCCGAGCGTATTCAGCAAAGATACCTGCTGTATCAACACCTAGAATTTCTAAATTGCCACAGATATGACGCATCCCCATGTTGCACTGGTAGCAGTGACTGCAAAAAAAATGACCTTCTGCAGAGACGTAGTCTCCCACTTTGATGTGCTCCACATTGTTCCCTACTTCCACCACTTCTCCTGCAAATTCATGACCGTACAACAACGGTGGGCGAATCCTGTTCTGGGCCCAGGAATCCCAGTTGTAGATATGGACATCAGTGCCGCAGATGGAACAGATTTTCACCTTGATTAACACATCGTCTGGCCCTGGCTCAGGTACTGGCACTTTTCTGAATTCAGTTCCTCCTGGTTCAGGCGAGGTCTTAAAGACTGCCAGCATTGTGTCTGTCATTTCATTCCTCCTTTCAGTTTCTATGATTTTATACTATTTAAGGTTGTAGATGAACATTGAATATTTCTCACTGCCATGGTATGATATCCCATAATGACCCGCATGTATTTCTTCTCCAAAAATGCTTCATCTAGTCCTTTGTCCTGGGTATCCACCCGTAGTGCATCCAGCTGCTGTAATTTAGCTGGTGTGGCCACCACAATAATGTTGTCCAGCCCAATTCTTTTCAGCACATCCGGGCTTAATTGGAGGTTTCCCCTCCCCAACATGAATCCCTGCGCTCCAATGGGGCTCACAATTAATCTGACCTTATCATATTTCGACAAAAGGGTTAGAAGGTCCTTTTCGTTCCCATCTTTTAGTACCAATTTCTTGTTATAGACCGCATCGATTCCCAGTAATGTTTTTTTGATACCCAGGGTTTCGCCAATCGTTTTTAATGTACTTCCAGGCCCCAGAATATACAGAGTATCTTCTTCCATTTCTTCAATGATATAGTCTGCAATCTCTTTTTTTGATTCTTCCTCAGAGGGTCCTTTGATCATCATTTTTGCACTCTGTATGTACGTATCTTCAAAGGGAGTTTTTGCAATGCCATGGAGCTTGATGGTCCATTCCCCCTTTCGGTACAGCTCTTCATCCAAATCCATGATCTCAACTTCACTGACACTTAAAGTTCCTTCAATGAAAGCTAAAATTACTTCAGCCACACTTTCTGGGTTGACTCCAAACACACCTGAATGCATTTTCACCCCTGAAGGAATGCCCAGCATAGGTGTAGACGCATCTACCACTTCATAAATGTCTCTGGCTGTACCATCCCCACCGCAGAAGACGATTAATTCCACATTTTTATCCTGAAATGCTCTGCATGCATGCCGGGTATCTTCTCGGGTAGTTTCATTTGGACAGTGATACACAATCTCGTATTCATCTTTGGTGAATCCTGCTTCTTCTAAAACATGTACACCCATTTTGCCAGAAACAGTTAACCAGGTTATGGGAAGTTCTCGAGCGTACTGATCCCGAGCTCGCACCAGTATACCCAGCATCTGCAGAGCTCTCTTTCCGGATACAGGGGTTGCTCCTCTCTTGATAGCTTCTTCTACCACATTGTCTGTTCCCTTTAGCCCGACACGACCACCCATTCCCGCAATCGGGTTCACCACAAAGCCAAAGAAATGCATTGCATACCCTTTTTTTACCAACTTTTAAAGGTTGGGATAATCAGTGATCAGCCAGATCATGCTGTGGTACTACCTTTTTTGGGCTTAGTGTTCACCGGTTGAATGCCATTCCTGTGTCCCACCGTAGTGTGTACAGCTTCTTATTTTCACAGATGGTAGTACACTGCTAGTTCATAGGGATGCACTTTCTTCCTGTAGTGAGCCCATTCTTCTGCTTTCAATGCAATCCATTTGTCCAGCGCAAAATCTCCCAGTGTTTCTCTCACCAGTCTTGACTGCTCCACTTCTTGTAACGCTTCCCCCAGGCTTCCTGGCAACTCAATAATCCCTCGTTTCTTCCGTTCCTGGTATCCCACATTGTATAAATTATCCTTCTGGGAAGGTTCTAATTCCAGTTTTTCTTCAATGCCAGCTAATCCCGCTCTTAATAGCACTGCAAATGCCAGATATGGATTACAGGCCGGATCTGCACATCTAATTTCAGCCCTGGTAGCTGTTTCCCTGTTCTTCAATGATAAAGGAACTCTGATCAACGCAGAACGATTTACCACTGACCAGGACACATAGGTAGGTGCTTCAAAGTTGGGGATTAATCGTTTATATGAATTAACCCATTGAGCTAATATGCCGCAGCTCTCTCGTGCATATTTTAGCTGCCCTGCAATAAATTGGCGTGCAACCTCTGATAGTCCGTAATCACCGTGAAGATCGTAAAACAGGTTTTCACCCGATTCATTTGATAGACTCTGGTGGATGTGCATGCCTGATCCATTTACTCCCTCAATAGGCTTGGGCATGAAAGTGGCTACCATACTGTTCTCTCCCGCAATAAATTTGACAATCCACTTATAGAGCAGTGAGAAATCTGCCATATTCAAGGCTTCTGAGTAGTTCAAATTGATCTCGTGCTGAGAAAAGGCTGATTCATGATGGGAGTATTCAGCCTCAATTCCAGTCTGCTTTCCCAGTTCAGATAACACTTTTATGATGCGTTCTCTCACTTTTTCTCCTCGATCTCTGAAAGGCGAAGCAAAGTACCCTCCTGAATCAGTTGTCTGAGCAATACCTTCCTTTTCAAACATGAAGAATTCTAGTTCTGGACCTACATGGTACAAAAATCCTTTCTCTCTGGCATACTCCAGATTCTTCTGCAGGATGTATCTTGAGTCTCCAGGATGTCTGGTCAGATTACCGTTTTTGGGTTCGTAGATATTACAGAGCACTCTGGCCACCCGGCTTCCAAAGGGCAACTCCACAAAGGTGGTTAAATCAGGTTTCACCACCAAATCGCTTTCTTCAATAGGATTCATCCCGGTCACACTGGATCCATCAAAACTCAATCCCTCCTCCATGGCTTTGGGAAAGATCTTTAAGGGGATCTCGAATTGTTTTAACTCCCCCAGTATATCTGCAAACTGCATCTTGATCAACAAGATCTTCTTTTCCTCGCAGTATTGCAAAACATTTTCTGGTGTGTGCATAGTAACATTGATCAATGCTGCATATAAAGGTTTCTTTCCCCTTTGAGTAATTCGAGAAAACCATGCATTTTCTGCTATTTTTGGAAATTCAGTAAATGTTATTCTGAGAAGATCTGTCCCTGAAACTTATAGACAATGGTTTCTCCATCCAGCCAGCAGTCTGGAGGTAATCCTGCTTTTATGCATGTCTGACATAAAAATTCTTCTGCATTCCATTCCCATTCTACTGGCACCTGAGGGAGTAATATTCCCTTGAACATGCCTTTCTCCACCATGAGGCCATCTTTTCCAATTGTCACATTTTGAGGATCAGGATCTATTTTTTGTGGTGTGGTGAGTACAGTCACTTCTACAGTAATGTCATCCATTTCCTCTGCTGTAACTGGCGGAAATCGCGGATCACGGACAGCTGCAGAAATAGAAGAATCCAGTAAGGCAGCCATCAGTGGATAGACAGGTTCAGGGTAACCAATGCATCCCCTGAGGGTTTCATGCTTCTTTAAGGTGACAAAAACGCCCTGTTTTTCTTGGAATTCAAAAAGCACATCATTTACAGACAGCATTTGACGATTCTTCAAGTAATATATGATGTTCTGTCTGGCAATCTGGATGAGTCTCTGGCCTTGCTCTTCAGTAAGCATGGGTTTACTTCTGCCAGAAGTATAAAAGGTTTTAGGAATTGGAATTGGGGAATTGAGGAATTGTTCAAATCACCAGTATAAACCAGCAAGAATGTCAAAAGGAAGGCAGCTGGAATATGGGCTCTCCGCTGAGAGGCCTCAGTGTTTGAGAAGAAGGTTATGGGGGCAATGGTTTGTTGAGCCTCGGGGGGATTTACCCTTCCAACCAATACCTTCCAACTACTATAACAGTGTCATTAGAATATATAAAGTTTCCGGAATTGCAGATTTCGCAACATTTGATGAAGTTTAGATTACGAGTTTGTCTTAAGTGAGAGAAATTTCTTTCCTCATTTCATTCTATCCTCTTAAATATTTGAAATAGTTGAAAATCAATAAAAATAGAAAAGATCAAACATGAGACAATTGGACAAACAGTTTAGCAGTCCCTGAATACAGGTCACAATGTAAGAGAAGGGATATGTTCGAAGCTCCAGCCAGTAGGACAGGTCATGATCTGATCCTGACTCCTCCTGAAAGAAGTGGACTTCACCCACTGACAACCGAAACCTTATAAAGTCTTTGATAAGGGTTAACCATGAATCTCACCCACGTTTTCATCGATGTGCTGCTTCCCATTTTCTTGATCTTTGGAGTGGGATTTCTCCTGGGTAAGAGAAAAAATCCAGATCCCCGGCCCATTGCCCATGTCAGTATTTATGTTCTCCTTCCTTCATTGGTGTTTATTTCCTTTCTGGACAAAGATGTACTGAGCAGTTTAGCCGTTACCGGAATGTACATTGTGCTGTTCACTGGGATCATGTATGTGCTGGCTGTGATGGTGTGCAGGATTCTGAAATTTGGAAGAACCCTGGAGAGTGGATTCTTGCTTTCTGTTTTGTTTACCAATTCTGGTAACTATGGTGTCCCCTTGTGTACGTTCGCCTTTGGTGAAGAGGGAATGGTCAATGCATTGGCCTACATGATGTATGGATCAGTGATCATGTATACATTTGCAGTTTTCATAGCTTCTCGAGGTAAATTAAATGTAAAAGAATCCTTTGCTAATATTTTTAAGATACCATTGGTCTATGCAGTAGTAATAGCTGGTGTATGTAGTTATTATGCTGTGAATGTTCCCTCATTTGTCAGTGTCCCTCTAGACCTGCTGGGCAGTGCTGCCATCCCCGTGGCCATGGTTTTACTGGGAATACAACTGTCTCGCACCAGCATGCACAGTGAATTCAAACCATTACTGGTGTCAAATGTGTTCCGGTTGTGCGTTTCTCCTCTGGTGGGGATTTTACTTACCCATGTCATGGGAGTGGAGGGATTGCTGAGGAATGTATTAATTATTGAATGTTCCATGCCCACTGCGGTGAATTCAGCATTAATTGCCATAGAGTTTGATGCAGAACCCGGATTTGTATCCAGTACAGTGCTGACCAGTACAGTGTTGAGTATTCTTTCTGTGGCTGCCCTCTTGGTGTACCTGACATAGTGGCCAGGACTACTTATTCGTAGTATTGTAATGCTGTAAACCAGAGAGTTTATTAACATTTGAAGTAATGTACTGATGATGAGAACAGTGATACTGCTTTCACTTCTTTTGGGTACTGTCCTTTCTTCTCTTATACTGGGTTATCCTCCCATGTACTACATCTATGTGGTTCATGAAATCCTCTTTTTGTTGTTATTTTTCTGGTTTTTTGGTACCATCATTCTAAAAAAGTATGTGAACCTTCTGGAAGTGTTTACTCTGTTCTTAATTTTTTTCTTTCTAATTTTATCCCCAGTTACCAAGGGGTTAGCCCCTGGCTACAATAGCCAGTATACAGGTGATCCCATCACCCATGTGGATTATCTAGCTGCAGAAATTGGGGAACGGCCTTACATGAGTGACAATGAGAGGAAAGCTGCTCACTACATCCAGCAGGTTTTACAAGAAAAAGGGTTTTCACCAACAGTAGATGAGAATGTGATCGTTCTTACCGAAGGGTTCAAAAAAGAAGCAGTCATTTTCTGTGCCCATTATGATACAGTTCCCGGTTCTCCGGGAGCAGACGATAATGCATCAGGAGTTTCAGTCTTGCTGGAATTGAGCCTGGTTGAATCCCCTGAATATACCATTGTGCTGGCATTTTTTTCTGGGGAAGAGTGCGGGCTTGTGGAATCTGGATACTTTTCGTATGCCTTTGACAGGAAAATCGCAGGGGTCATCTGTGTGGATACGGTAGGAGTAGGGGAAGATTTTCATATCTCCTCATTGAAAGAGAATAGATTCACTTCTTTCTTTCTGTCACAGGTAGTGTACGGATTATCTGATACAGGTATCCCTTCTATTGGTCCTTTGTACAGCGACCATGTTCCTTTCAACAGAAGAGGGATACGAGCGATTGGATTGACAAGGTCTGTAAACAGGAAGTATCCCCACATTCATTCAGAAAAGGATGTCACTGCAGACAATGCCAAGCTGGTAGAGACAGGTGAAGCAGTACAGAAAGTGTTGTATCATTTTTCATATTCAGAAACCCCCTATTTATTTGTGTATGAAGCATTACTCCTGGCAGCAACTATTTCCGGAGGATTAGCATTGGGGCTTCACAAAGCAATGGATCGGCTGAAAGTACGAAAGGAGTACTCCTGATAATTGGTCCACAGACATTAGTTACTGATAAGCAGCAAGCAGCAAGCAGATAAACCATTTAAAGCTTAGCCACTATCTAAAGGTGAGGAACCTTCTGGAAAAGGAAGGGGTTCTAAGTGAGCTGATTAATATGATACAGTCAGATACAATTTCAAAGTGCTGCCTGGTTTGGATGATGGCAATGTTGACAATGGTATCTACAGGATGCATCTTTCAGAATGGATCAGATTATGTAAGTGGGGGAACAATCTTAGATCTTCGTGCAAATACCCTCATTGGAACAGACGAACATCTGTACGTTTTGACTGGAAAAGCTGTCTGTCTCGATTGGGAAGGCACTACAATATGGGAGAGTCAAAAGCTGGGCGGCTGGGGCATGGTATTTCTGGGAGATGGGTTTTTTGCCAAAACCTATGACCAATCCTCGAAAAAAGGCGGTGTTGCGTTTTTAAACCTTAATGGAGAGATACTCTGGCAGGAAGAAACACGACTCATATCTACTATAGCAATTGATGCTTCCCAGAATTTACTGGCCGCGGGAACCAGAGATGGAGTTCTCTGGGTCTTCTCTAAAGCAGGCGATGTCCTGTGGACGTACACTAACTATGTGGAGATTGATCAAGTTGTGGTGGCTCTTGACAGCTCCTGTGTCATATTCACTGATTACCATCGTTATCTAACCTGTGTACGTGAGGGCGAAGTGGTCTGGTCAAAAACGGTCAAAGGAATTTATGAAGGAGGCAGCAACCGAATCATGGCCTGTTCTCCTGACAGCTCGTACTTTGTGTATAGATCTGAGGAGGGCAGATCGAAAATGGTGGCCTCTACACTTGAGGGGAAAGAAATATGGTCTGTTCCTCTGGAAAGTGAACTCAGATCAGTTGCTGTCACCAGTGATGGCACTGCTATTATTGCAGGATGTCGTGGAGCTGTGTATAAATTCACCTCTGCAGGCATCCTGGTGTGGAAAATCGATGTTGGTGCAGATAATCAATACATAGCTATCACGCCTGAAGCTGATTACATTGCTGTTGGAAGTGCTTCACCATTTTCTCATTTGATCCTTCTGAGTGGAGAGGGTGAAGTATTGTGGAAAGCTAGAAGTTCTGACAACATTTTTGCAGTGGGCATCAGTCCCAATGGGAAGTATGTGGTTTTCAGCAACCGTTTGGGAAAGCTCTACATATATTCAAATCCTCCTGAGACCTCTGAGACTGAAAGTTCTTACTATTACACAGCAAGAATACAATAATGCAGAAAAGAAGTCAAAAACTATAGAGAAAAAATTCAAGGAAGACAGGGCTACCAGTCCTCATCTTCTTCCAAGTCTTCCTCACCAACTTCTAAAAGGTCCCATTCGTCATCGAACTGGACCAGTTCAAATTCTGTGTCGCATTCTTCACAGACAATGATATTACCCTCTTTTGGGCTCTTTACTGTGATAACGGCGTCACAGATAGGACATTCTAATTTCATGTACACCACCTCGCCTTCCGATCATGTGCTCCCTTATAAAACACTTTCTGTCTGAAAAAAGAAAGAAAAAGGTATATTAAAAAGAAAATAATATTACTTTTGTATTTTAAGTGTTGAAATATTAAAAAATACGTTCTTTATATATTCTAAATTCTATAATGCAGCATAAATCACCCTTTAAAGCTGTTCAGTTCCTTTTTGTGTCTGTCCCATTTTTGTCCATTTCAGAATGAGAGTATATGTCCTTCTTTCGAGCCTACCCACCTCTATTCCTAGAATTGCAGACAAGACATTACTTTTCTCCTTCAGTTTTTTATATTCTTGGCGAATCTCACTGCGGGTTTTTCTATCGTACGGAGCTTTTGAAGTTCGTTTCATTAATTGTCTGTACTTTCTCTTCATGTACTGCTCTGCTCTGTCGGTGATGCGCTCTTCAGTCTTTCCCAGAGGAGCTACTACACCCATTTTGGAGATGGTTATCCCCAGCTGCTGTGCTCGGGAGAAAATTTTCTGGGGAGGTAAAAAAGACATGTCAGGCACGTAATGAATATAGGGGAAGATATACAGAGAGGGAGCTAATGGAATCCCTAAAGACTTGGTAATCATGCGGTGCAATACCTTTCGATCTCTGCCAGCATCCTTTCTGATGCGATACCACATCAGTACGTACCCAATCCGTTTTTTTCTCTGCTGCAGCCGGTACTTGCGGATTTTCCTCTTTTGGAACCACAAGGCCTCAGGGTATTCCTTCAACTTTTCAGGGGGACAGTAGTACACAGAACGGGCTACTCTTTTCAGTCCTTCCTTTTTGGCCTGGGAATCAAGGATGATGTACGGCATGTAACCCTCTCCTCACCTGAACGGCAGCACCCTTTTTAAAGGATTTCGCTTCTTCCGGAGACAGCAACAGTTTTCCCACCCCTAAGAGAATGTCATCTCTATCTACGATGAGAACTTCCTCGTAGGGGCGAAGGGTTTCATCCATATCTACCACAAATTTGGCGAACAAATCTTTCCCCTCTTTGATAAAAGGAACTGCTTCTTCATCTGCTATGACCCTCCTCTCAGGGAAAGGTAGCAATCTGTGCAGCTTTTCAGCTCCTTCAAAAGTCAGCACAAATAACCCATCCACGGGTCGCAAGGTAGCTAATAGGGTTTGATCGCAGTATAAATGGCGTACTTTGCCTGTCCTTCCGTGTTTTATGGTAACATTATCGAACAGTGACTCAGCTTCTGGACCAAACTGGTAACTGCAGATACCGTGAATTAACTCTTCTTCTGGAATAGTAAATACTGCATCTGTATGAAAGGGATAGGTCTGGCTCAGCGAAACAGGCACTTCCCCAAATACAGGGTGAGTGAAGGTATCACCTCTTACCAGGGTTATTCGGCGTTTTACCCTTTTATACAAGGGCCTGAATGTAGTTTCTGCCCCTGTATAAGAAAACCCACTTCTCTTGGTGAAGGGTTCATATTTCTCCATGAATGCAGCATACTTTTTGACAATTTTATACGATTCATATAAATTGGGATGGTTCCGTATTCTGGATTCTACCAATTCCCATAAGGAGCCTTCGTGGATGGCCTGTTTTATCACTTGGAGCTCTCTGAAGGTGACATACAGGTTGTGCCTGATCAAAAATTGTATTCTCTCTTCCAGAGACCACATAGATACAGTTTCAGGATCAGTTTCAGTGCATACAGGACATTCACAGGGGAAATAAAGGAGATCTTCCATATTTTTGGTGCCAAAAGGAGTTAAGTACCTGTTTCCTTTCGCATACAGTACGTAAGCTGCTGAATCAAAGAGATCACACCCTAGTAATACTGCAAAGGCCAACAATAAAGGGTGGCCTGCCCCAAACAGGTGGACCGGCCTTTCCACAGGTAATCCCATCTTGCAGGTCAGAATAATATCTACCAGGGAAGTGAAATCGTATTTTAACAAAAAGGGGACCACAGCCCCAAGAGGATGAATGTCAAAATCCATCTCCCCTAATTGTGCGCACGCTGTCTCTCTCAGGGGGAGGAATCGTCCTCCCTGGATTGTACCATTCATGGCACCTTTTTTTAGATCTTGCGCTTCTCTTGCTCTTTCTATAGTTATTTCCAGG
>Ga0209636_10002794_pt1 | contig 17788 bp, 20 predicted proteins | sample DeeMarSWOR152_54_FD_187464 | JGI IMG/M metagenome (GOLD analysis project Ga0209636, IMG submission 187464) | Marine sediment microbial communities from White Oak River estuary, North Carolina - WOR-1-52-54 (SPAdes) (version 2) | ecosystem: Environmental > Aquatic > Marine > Intertidal zone >... | reverse complement strand
CCTTGAAGCAACAAAATTGCCTATTTTCCCACACTCATAAAGACTTTTACCCGATATTAAGCCGTAAAGGAAACCTGCACAGAAGGCATCTCCTGCACCTGTAGTGTCAACCACGTTCGCCTTAAACGCCTCTATAAAGTGTTCTTCTTTACCGTCTATTACATAACAGCCTTTGCTACCGTGTTTAACTGCAATTATTTTCGCACCTTTTTTCAGTAGAACCTGTGCACCTTTCCTATAATCAGTTGTGCCTGTTAATATTTCAAGTTCTTTCGCGTTTGGCATAAAAACAAATGTCTTTTTTATTATCGGTTCCAACACTGTTCTTTTTCTTGCGTACAATTCTCCGGGGTCAAGGCTTACTTTGACGTTTGCAGGAAGTATCTCAACAAGTTTTTTCTGAGTTTGAAAGGATTTTTCTCCAATGAAAGATGTTAGATGTAGAAATTCAGTTTTGAAGGCATATTCCTTGTTTATTTCGTCAAATTCTATTGTGTCGTTAATGCCTGGATCCACATATAGTGCCCTTTCGCCTTTTTTATCCACGAAACCTATGACAATTCCACTTCGTCCATGCTTCGCTATTGTTATGCCGTTTGTGTCAACATCTTCTCTGCGGAAGCCATCAAGCAGCATTTTGCCTTCTCTATCATCAGCCATTTTTCCTATGACACCCACCTTGCAGCCAAGCCTAGCCAAGCCTACTATGGTGTTGGCTGCGGACCCCCCACAAGCTTCTTTAAAATCTACTACGAAAGTTTCCTCATTTGCTGTGGCTATTTTGTCGACTTTGAAGAGTTTGTCCACGTTAAGGCCACCGAATCCAACAACATCAAAACGAGTCATGGAAACAACTCGTATAAATAAATCTTATACTCACCAAGTTTTCCATCGTAATTTCCGGCTGAGATCCTTACTACACCGTCAACGCTTAAGACTGCTTCTATACCCGCTTTCATGGCGTCTTTCACCGCTTGGATTGAAGTTCCGTTGATTACTATTTCTGGAATATAGTTCACGTTTTCAGGCACTTTCGATGCATTGCCTAGTTTCTCTTTTAGGGATGGGCAGTATGGATGGTTTGTGGTTGGTCCTATCAATGGGAAACGTGTTTCAGGTTTTGAACCAGCCGAACAAACGTCAAAGGGTGTTATTACTCCTCCAATTTGGCTTATGGCTTCCAGCGCTTTTTTCCCAGCATCCAGTACCGCTTTCTTCGTTTCACACATGTACCAGAAGTTGCCCCCAGATATTCCTTGTGCATAGCCAATGTATCGCTCTATAAGAAAGTCAGGCACCATAATTGGGACAACAATCATGTTACGTCCGTAAAGTTGTTCTTCCCACTCAAATCCGTCTCCACAATGCCCAACTCTTTCCATCATATCTATTTTTCCTTCAAGTTTCACAGATAAAGCATCAAAGACCGCGGTGAAAGGCTTAACGAGAATGTCTTGACGAATCCTATAAGAAAGCTCTTTTTCAAAACGCCTAATCAAATCTTCTAAAGACTTCCCTTTATCTAAACCTTTCCAAAATTGGAAAATTGCTCCTTTTCGCCTATCTGGCGTTTCTTTTTCACTTAGCCATTTTTCGATTCCGCTGTCAAGCCTGCCTATAACTCCTGATGGTGTTGCGGTGGCGTCCTCAGATGCTCTCTTCAATGTTTCTTCGTCATCTGCAGTGACGATAACTCGGCAGTAAAGACCGTCAAAGGCTTCTGCATATGTGTCTTCTATTTGGGCTTTCTTAATCATATTTATCCCAGTCTCCCAATGGCTTCTCCTCTAACCTTTTTTCTAAATTCGCCACTTTCCTTTCCAATAATCTCCATATTTTTGTTCGTTATTATTTTAACTTTAGGCAATTCTCTTGGGTAAAGTTCGAAAAGACTGTTAAGCAAGGTTTGGCTAACTTGGCTTTTCTTTAGTGCCTCACGGCCCCAGTTTTCCACTAAGCATAGGGTTTCTTGTTTTCCAAACCTGTAGAAAACATCTGCAATTATTGCGGTTACAATGCTGTTTTCGGATAAAACTGATATTTCAGCGTTTTTTATAGCATATTGGTTGCCGTTGAATGAAACTGCTAAGCCTCCGTTTTCTTTTACAAGCCTGAAGGCTTCTACATCAGTTATGCTGTCGCCAACATACATGACACTTGACAAATCAACGCCTACTCGTTCAGCCGCATCCTTAACAGCATCAGCTTTCTCTCTGCCGCCCAGAGGATTAATCTCATGGAAAATTTTCCCAGATTTCATGTTTGATATTTCCTTCCAGAAGATCTCGTCAAGTCTCTGGATTGTTTTTCGGTGTTCTTCTGGGAAATCGTTTAGGGATTTTGCACCTGAGCGAATTTCGATTATGGGCATTTGTGCAATTCTTTTTGCAATCTCTTTCAATCTGTTTTTCTCTTCTCTTGTTATGTCATACTTGTCTATTCTGACTTTTGTGCAGTAAGTGTTTTCGTATGGAAAGTTTAGGGCTTGGCACAGGGCTTTTATGTAGTGCTCGTAGCTTGTGCTGACGATAAAGGCGTGAGCTATATTTCTAACATATCTTAGTGTGTCCCTTATGTTTGGGATTAAAATGAGATTTTGAGTTGAAAACTTCCACATTTTCTGGTCTGTAACATCATAAGCCTTAAGAAAAGGCAGAACAAACTTTAAGGTGCTGCCAGCCTTATAGCCTGACCTTTTTAAAACATCTGCAAGCACATCATCATATCTGCTTATAACTGAGAAAAGTTTGTCTCCGTTTGGAACGAAATGGGATGTTATTTCGAAGGCATTATCGTTTTTGGAAATGGGGCCTTCACAGTCTGAGATAAAAGCTCTTTTCACTGTTTACGCCGCCTTAGCTCTTCCATGTGCCTTACGCTCTTTTCTATGTGTTGTTTGGAGGCTATGTCTGTTCTATGCCACAGTGCACCGCCTGTAATTGCGTTTATGCCTTCTAAAGAGATTTTTCTGGCTGCCTCAATGTTTTCACCTATGCCTACTATACATGCGGCTCTGGATTTGAGGGCGTAAGTTTCGCTGTCGCGAAGTTCCATAGACGCGGGATAAACACGGATTCTTTCACCGTATTTTCTAGTCAGCTCATAAGCCTTTGTCAAGTCAACTGGCTTACCTATTTCATCCTTGGTTACAAGGTTTGGAAAAGTGCTTGCGTATCCGCCATAGTTTGGTGGAACTTTGTAGGTTACGACTGTTGCAGCTTTTTCTAATTCGATGTGTGTTAGGTTTCCTTCTAGAATTTTGAAGCAGACGTCAACGAAATCGTCTTTTAGGATTGGTAGGATATTCTGTATTTCTGGGTCTCCTGGGCGGCTGTTGTTTTCGAGGATTTTGGGTCCTTTGCCCGTGTGGATGAAGGCTACGTAGAAGGGTATCCCTCTTAGGGCTTGGTTGTCTGCGGCTTTCCATTTTTCAAAAATTTTGGTGACAATTTCTATTTCCTTAGTTCTGTCGATATCCCTCATAAAGGGCAACACATCACTAACGTCTTTGTATGAGCCCATGCCGCCGGTGTTTGGTCCGCTGTCGCCGTCGAAGGCTCTTTTATAGTCTCTTGTTTCTGGCAGAGGCACTAGGTGCCTACCATCGCAAAAAGCTTGAAAGCTGGATTCTTCTCCTTCAATTTTTTCTTCTATGATGACTGAGCCGTGTTGGAAGTTTGCTAGGAAATGTTCGAAGAGTTGTTCGCGGGTTGTGAAGTGGTCTCCCCATACGCCTACTCCTTTTCCAGCCGCTGGCTTGTCTGGTTTGACAACAGTCTTGTTTTCAAGTTCGTTAAGCCAATTGTAAACAGCTTTTTTCAATTCTTCTTGGCTTTTGTAGTCTTTCGGGTTGAAAATTTGGAATTTTGGATTTACTTCCGGCACGATTTCTTGAAACAATAGTCGCTGGGCAACTTTGCTTGCTTCTATGGCGTATTCCTTTGTTGGGCAGATCATGGGTATGCTTGTTCGCTTTTCGACAAGGTCGCGTACGCCGTTTATTATGGGTTTTTCTGGACCTACTATGCAGAAGTCTATTTTGTCTTTGTTTGCTTCTGCGAATTTGCATATTTCGTTTACGTTCAAATCTGGGATGACTACATGCTTTACTGCTTTTTTCACGTTGAAGGGGTTTCGCTGTTTATCAGCAACATAGATTTCCACTTCGTAGTTTATGCTTCGTTTGAAAGAGTCAACCATTGCTACGGCTCTTGCCCCATAAGAAACAACCAGTATGCCTACTTTCTCCATGACCAACCCATCAAATTACAAGAATAAACATAACCCTAATTTATTTTGCCGCTATGCTTTTTCGACAGTCTCAGCTATCTCGTAGAGTCTTCCTGTTTCCTCATAACCTTTCAGGAATCGCTCTTTCATTTCACCCGCTATTTTTTGGGCTAGTGGTGTTGGATATTTGCCTGTTAGGCATGCTAGGCATAGTTGATCTCGGCTGAAGCCTGTTGCTTCAATGAAGCCCTCTATTGATTGGTAGCGTACGGCGTCTGCGCCTATGATTTTTGTTATTTCTTCTGGGATGTGTTTTGAGCCTATTAGTTGGCTGTATGTTGCCATGTCTATTCCGTAAAAGCATGGCCCAATTATTCGTGGAAAAGTTATGAATAGGTACACTTTTCTGGCTCCCATTTTACACAGTTTCTCTATTGTGACTTTTGTTGTGTCTCCTCTGACTATGCTGTCGTCTGTTACTATGACCCGTTTTCCCTTAATTTTTGGTGCTAAGATGTTGATTTTCTTGTCGATTGTTGAATATCGCTCTCTATTTAGCAGAATAAAAGCCCTTTCAGTCACGTAACGATGTCTGCGGGATGCCCTCTCCCATTTTAGCCCAGATTCTTCATGAACCCCTAAGGCTGAATCATCACCAGTTTCAGGCAGAGAAAGAATCACGTCTGCATCCTTAACAATATCTGGATTCTCACGGACAAGGTTTCTCCCGAATTCTTCGCGGATTTCATAAACGTATTTTTCGTCAAAGCGGGAGTCTGGCCTCGCGAAATACGCGAATTCAAAGGCACAGAAGGCTCTTTTTCGGCTATTTACGAGTTTTTCTCTTTTGAACCCATCCTTTGAAACTGTTACAAGTTCGCCGGGTTCTATTTCGAAATCTCTTTCGAGTTCGTTTATATTTAGGCCAACTGTTTCTGATGAGAAGGCGTAGGTTGAGTGATCTTTGCTGTGGCCAGCACATAATGGTCTTATTCCGTAGGGGTCTTTGAAGGAGAAAAATTCACCGCCTCTTGTTATGCCAGCTACCGAAAAGGCTCCTTCAATTTCTCGCATGCACGTTTTGACGGCTGAGGCTAGATTATTGTCTTTTGTTAATTCGATTAGGAGTTTGTGGCAGATTAAATCTGCATCGCATTCATAAGAGAAATCGGCAAATTCTTTGTTTATTTCTTTTTTAAGTTGGATTGTGTTGACGACATTGCCATTGAAGGAAACGGCTAGTTTTAAACCGTTTTTTGATGCTGTGACTGGTTGTGTGCCCTTTATTAGTGATTTTTCGTCTGTTTTTCCAGAGGTTGTGTATCTGACGTTTCCGATGCCTATGTATCCAGGCAATCGCCCGAACCATTCTTGGATTGCGTTTGTTTTTAGTTTTGGAACTAGGTCTAACTTTCTGTGAGCGTGAAATTTTCCGTTGTTGTAGGTTAGGAAGCCGTGGGACTGGTGGCCCCTATGGTTTTGCGCCCTTAAGCCCCAGTATATGTAGGGGAATATGGGCTGCTTTTGGAAGTTTACTGCGCCGAATACTCCGCATGCGATTTTTAACTGCTCTCCCATATTTGGGAGTAGAAGACGGTTATTTATCAAGTTTTATAACATTTTTAACTAAAAACGGCATTGTTTTGGGAAGTGTTGAAAAGTAATATATTTTGGTCGGCTCATAATGTTTGGTGAGGTTTATGCTTTGGTTGAGGTTTTACTTATTGATAAGAAGACGTTTGATGAAATGGTTAGGTTTGTGATGAAGGCTATGAGGGAGGGGATTCCTGAGGACGAAATCTAGGCTACTCTAGAGTTTATGTCTAGCAAAGAGCTTCAGACGGACATTGCTGAAAGTTTGAAGGAGATTCGCGAAGGAAAAGTGATGCGCTTCAAAAACTCCAAAGAAGGACTGGAATGGCTTAGATCCTAACAGGCTTTTCAGAGTAAAGATTAATCTTAGAAGCTTTGGAATTTTCATACAATCAGCTTTCAAAAGCTCACATGAAACTTAGCACCCTTTATTAGTAGAAACTGGCTATTCTACCGTGCTTGATGTTATTGTTAGTTCTGCGCCGTCAATTATGTGTATCCACCAGTCCAGCGGCTCGAAAGAATCATCGTAATAGACTATGAGCCTTGCCACCGAGTCTATTGGAGCGTCCTGTGGAACATTTCCATTCCAAGTTAAAGTTTTCTTATGACAAGGCTTAAGAGTTAATGTTTTTGGTGTTCCGCTCCAAGTCCACGCTTCATCTTCAAAAGCTATGTTAACAGACCACGTACCGCTAGTTTTTCCAGTGTTTTTGAATTCGATTTTCACCGTGAAGGCCTCGCATGGTGTTTTGTCAACTACATCACCATAGCCACCACATGCTAAACAAGCCGAGGATTGATAGTCTGAACCTACAGCCGAAAAACCAACAATAACGATTAGAGTAGCCAATGCAAGAGACAACAAAGCATACCTTCTCTTCATTCTCCTTTTCTCCTTTAAAAAAGATAAGGGGAGCGGTCTGCTTTATCCCTTCTGTAGAATACTTCTATAAAACAAAAATAGAGTATTCTATGCATAGGTTTCAATGTAAAAATCCATAGGGGGTCTAGTTTTTTGGTTTACTAAAAAATTTTACGGCGTAAGCCTAAACTTGTCTCTCGGATAAAGCGTGACTTCCCTTATGTTCTTTTTTCCAGTCAACATCATTGTCAATCTTTCCAAGCCTATAGCCCATCCTGCATGAGGTGGCATACCATAATCAAAGGCTTGCAAATGATGTTTGAAGGATTCTGTGCTTAGACCCTTCTCTTTCAACCGTTTTATCAGAAGCTCTTTAGATGCTATTCTTGTTCCGCCAGAAGCCAGTTCTATCCAACTCCACATCAGGTCGAAGCCTTCACAAATTTCTGGATTATCATCACATGGCTTAATGTAGAACGCTTTTGAATGCGTAGGCCAGTCAACTATGAAGTAGAAGTACGGGTGAATTTTTCCTAAAGTTCTGAAGGCTGGTGTTGGTATGTCCTCGCCCCACGGGATTTCTATATCTTCACGCTTCAAGTCCTCCAGCACATCATCATATTTTAGGCGTTTAAAGGGAACTTCCGGCACTTCTATGCTGTTTTTCAGCGTTGCCAGTTCCTTTTGGCATTTTTCATTAATAAAGCTGCAGACGTGTTGGATTAGTTGTTCAAGCAGCTGCATCACATTCTCAGCTGTGGCAAAAGCCTGCTCGATATCTATTGAAACAAACTCGCTTAAGTGATGCCGTGTATGGGACTCTTCAGCCCTGAAAAACGGTCCTACTTCAAAAACCTTTTCGAAACTCATGACAAGCTCTTCTTTATACAATTGCGGGCTCTGAGCAAGAAACGCCTTCCTTTCGAAGTATTCAACAGGAAACAGGGCTGCACCGCCTTCAGTTGACGAAGCAATAATGCGTGGAGTATGGGCTTCTATGAATTCTCTTTCAAATAGGAAATTTCGTATCGCCTCTACGGCTGTGTGCTGAATCTTGAAAACAGTTACATTATTTTCTTGGCAAAGGTCCAACGCCCGCGCATCCAGTCGAACATCTATGTGTGCTGGCGTTTTTCCAGTTATGTCAATTGGCAAACGAAGTGCAGCTTTGCTGAAAATCCTAATTTCCTTCGGCATCACTTCGACGCCTCTAGTCGTCATCTCAGTCTTCTTCACGACGCCTTTCACACCAATGCTGTATCTTTTCTGTAAAACGTCAGACTTCGACAACACTTCGTTGCTCACTTTTTTACGTGGTACAGTGACTTGTGTTGTTCCTTCCCTATCTTGCAATATTACGAAGCGTATTCCACCCAAGTCTCTTATCTCTTGAACCCAACCGAAAAGCGTAACTTCTTGGTCGTCAAGCTCTGGTTTAACATCACTAGAATAGTGTGTTCTACGCCAATCACCAATGGAATCTAAATTCATAAGTTCACGCTCTCAACTAGTCTGTAAACTCCACACGCAGAGTCATATTGCGAACTTTACGGGCAATCTCCTTTAAAGCATTTACATTAAAAGGCGGCCGCCTTCCACGCCTCTTCCTCAAAATAACCCTAGTCTCAGTTGTTCCATCAGGCAGCCAAATAGTGTTTATCGTAACTATGCTTAAGGGAGCAAACAAATCCTCCAAAAACTTCCGATCGTCAACCCGATACTCCAAAACACGAATAGCCTTACCAGTTTCTTCCCCCAAAGCCTTAATGATTTTTCCGCCATAACCCAAAAGACGAGGGACATCACCCTGCCCAACAATAACAGCCAACGTCCGGTCAACATCCACAGCCTTATGAAAATAAACATTCTGAAGAGAAGGGTATTTCTCCTCCAATGACAGAAGTAAGCGGGCGATTTTTAAGTCTAATTCGCTTATCTCTCCAGACTTAACTTTCGCCAAACACTTTTGGCATAGTATTCCACTTTTTAAACAGAAGTTGCATAGTACAGTTTTCACCTAGAAAAGTACCCTCCACAAATAAAGGAGGGGCGGCGGAGCTTTACACGTTCATGCGGAATCGGCGTTTAGTGTTCCAGCGTTATCTCGATTGTGCTAACGTTTGTGGGCGAGCCACCCTCTTCTCTGGGTGTCAATTGCTCAGTTCCGATTCCAATCTTTTTGATTTTTGCGTCTGGTAGGAATCGTCGTCTTACGACTTCAACAACGTCAACTGCTCGGCTGATTGCTCTTCCTCTCGCCTTAACATTTACTTCTTTTGCTCCGCCGTGAAAGAGGGTTATGCAAGCCAGTACATAGTTCATTACTGGCTTTCTCCCGATCAACACTGAGTTGCTTTCAGACATTTTGTACCGCCTCACTCCTCGTTTTCACTTTTTCTATGGCTTCATAACGATTTTTATCGTTGAATAAATAAGTTTTGGTTTTTAGTTCTACCCAAAACTTCCAAACGTTAAAATCACAGATGTTTATCGTGTTTGTCTTTGCCAAACGTTTAAATAACTCATACTATTGTAAAATTCAAACTTAACAAAAGCCATTACAAGTGAAACATCTTGGAAGCTCTTACTAGACGTTCAATGCAGCTTCTCCGAATGTTATATGAAAAAGGCAAAGCCACAAACACATACTCCTTACACATGAAGCAAAACGACCTAGCAAAACAACTAGGCATAAGCAGACAAGCACTAAACGTCCACCTACGAAAACTCAGAGACCTAAACTATATACGAACCGGCAGAGGCTTCATAGACGTAACCGAAAAAGGACAAAGCGTACTTGGAGTATCCTCAACCCCAGCATTCATATTCATCAAAGTATCTCTTCGAAAAAGAGGTAGGGTCTACCGAAAAATCAAGGAACTTGCTATCCAAAGAGCATTCAGGATTGCAGGTGACGTTGACGCTCTCATAATGGTTGAACGAACGAAACTCGACGAAATTTTAAAGAAGATTTCTTACATCGAAGGCGTAAAAGATACAAAATCCTACGTCGCCATAGAACCAATAAGATAAGAGAAAGCCGCAATGAAGCTTTTCGAATACAAAGCAAAAGGTATATTTGGCAGTATATTATCTGAGTCCTGAACTACAGCAGAAGGTAAAGCAAATGCCAGTAATGGATCCAATTAAAAAGGCAATCGCCCAGAAGCATAGATTATACATGAAGATCTGCCGAGAATGTGGTGCAAGAAACGCTCCAAGCGCCGTGAAATGCAGAAAGTGCCGAAGCAAGAACCTACGATGGAAGAAAAGAGAACTTGTAAAGTAGTTTTCCACCATTTTTGAACCTTTTAAAATTTTCTTCATCTAAGTCAGGCTTGTATCTGATGCGAAAATTACATAATATCCAAAGATTCTAATTATTTCGAATAGTCAGCTATTGAGGTGTAATTAATGTCCTACAAGAGCAAGAAGAAAGCAACAAAGAAGAAGACGACAAAGAGAAAGAAAAAGAAGTAGATCACGTTAACATCATCATCGAACCTTTCCTCATTTTTGTAACAAAAATGAGGCAACCAAACAATTCTCTTTCTAATTAAAGAATGCCAAATAAAGTTTCAATGTTAAAAGAAGTGTTTGCGCAACCATTTTTAACCAATGGGACAGCTTGACCAAGTACACCCATACTTTTTAGTATTTCTCCACCCAGCTTTATTTCTTCGCCACAAGAAACCCCTACAACGCCCTCATAATGTTTGGTTTGCAAAATCTTTGGAACACAAGAACCACCAGGCAAAATGTAAACGTCATAACCCTTCTTTTCAGCAAAAGACACAGCCCGATTAATTAAACAGTCGGAGGAACAGTGTGCACATATGTAAGATGGAATGTTCGGATCAAATACAGCCTTACAACGACTATCCATGTATTTCCTAGAACAATGCGGCAGAAAAAGCGCTCTTTTCCTTGTTTGCACAAACCTATCTCTTTCTAAAAGATTTCTAGCCTGAATTTCTACAAGGTCTTCAAGAAGAAGAATAGCGTCAGAAAGATTAAGACCAGTCGCCTCCTGAATCTTAAATCTTCTTATAATTTCATGAACTGTTTTGCCAACTTTTTTATGCATACCCTTTTGATAACTAACTCTGGCAATTTCTTTAAAGAAGAAACGCGGAATCTTTGAAAGGTCAAAGGTGAATTTATATGGCATAGCTATTGATAAACAGAACAAACCTTTAAAATTACCTATTGTTATATATTAGAAGTCCAAATTTAAATGTATCAAAGCTAAGGAGGTCTTCAGTTTGGGTTTACTTGACAGATTTAGAAGAAAAAAGAAAGAAGAGAAAGTAAGTGTTGAATCAGAAAAATCCGTGACAGAGCTTGAAAAGATATGCGGAGGCGATGAAGAAACCTATGAAGCACTACTTAATACCATGTTTCTCGACCCTAGAAAAATTGATGTCTCACTGAGTGACGCTGTTAAAAAAGCGAAGAAACTTGAAAAAGAAAAGGATCTGTTAAGAGCGAGAGTGTGGTATGAAATCGCGGGAGGCTTGGCGATTCACGAAGGAGATGTAAAAAAGGTTATAGAATATTTCAGCAAATGTGAGAAAGTTTCACAGGGGACGAAATATCCAATTTTGAAAAACCCGGAGAAAGCGGTGGCTAAGGCTCAAGAGTATTACAAGGAATATTTGAAAGACTAAATTTTAAATCTGAAATAGACATGCTATGTAGGTCGATTGCTATTTGTTATTTTATTGTTTCTTCTTCGTAACCTAAAAGCTCTCTTAAGGACTCTACTTCCTCTCGTAGCATGCTTACTTCGCCTTCAAGAGCGCTGACTTTTGATTCTGCCATTTTCTTTAGTTTTTCAATTTCAATCATCAGATTTGCGCGTTCAGTCTCTAAGGTTTTTATTTTTCCGCGAAGATTCTTCAGAGTTTGCATAAGTTCCCCCTTTATACCTTTAATTCTCTCAACCATATTTTTAACACTTGCTGTCTCTTCAGTCCTGATTTCAGCTGCTACGCGGGCTCTAAACCTAGCTTTACAATTTGGGCATTCAAATATTCCCATAACAAGTTTTTCTCCCTTTTTTGCTGCTTTTCGAGAAGGAATAGACCACGTCTTAACTGGGCTAGCTACTTCTGTTCCACACTTTGTACACTTAACCAAATTATTAGCCCCTCTTATAATTTATCACTCTTAGAGTCTAAAATGTGTTTTGCAAAGTTTAACATTCAAGGGCAAATTATTAATCTTAAATGTGTAGAAACTAAGTGAGGGTGAAAGATTGTGCAAGCTGCTGAAGTGAAAACTAAACTTGAGGAAAAAGTTAAAACTTTAGAAGAGGAGAAAAGCACGCTTTTGGAGGAGCTAAGGAAGCTTAAGGACATTGTGGAATTAAGTGAAAAAGCAAAGGAGCTGGAAGAGGAAGTTAATAAAATAAAAGACGAAGTCAAAGCCTTAAAGGATAAGATCCCGCAAGAATTTCTTCAAGAACTTGAGGGGGTTACATCAGCACCGTTGAGCGAAGAAAATGAGCCGGATGAAGAATACTCTAGCTACGAGGAAGAAAGTCTTCTTTAAAACCGATTATCACAGGTGAAAAATTGGAAATTCAGAAAAATTGGGGGATGTTAGAGGCTTATCTGGAACATTAGACGTTCTACAAGTTCTTTATAACGATTTCGGATAGTAACTTCGGTTACTTGGGCTATTTCAGCTATTTCCCTTTGCGTTTTTCTTTCTCCCGTCAATACGGAAGCTATATAGCTTGCAGCGGCGGCTATGCCTGTGGGACCACGACCTGAAGTTAGCCTTAACTCCTTTGCGACGGCCAAAATTTTATGAGCTATTTCCTCAACTTTCCCCTGCATTGTTAACTGGTTTGAAAACTTTGTTATGTACTGGCTTGGCTTTACAGGCGGAATGAAATAGTCAAGCTCTTTGATTAGGAAACGGTAGCTGCGACCCACCTCTTTTTTGTTTACGTTTGACGCTTGGGCGATTTCTTCTAGTGTTCTAGCTAACTTACATTGTCTGCAGGATAAATATATTGCTGCTGCAGTTACGCCTTGAATTGACCTTCCACGTATCAACCGCTCCTTAACGGCTTTTCGATAGATGACCGAGGCTGTTTCAAGGATGTTTCTGGGAAGGTTTAGGTTATTGGCGATTTTTGTGATTTCAGATAGTGCAAAGGCGAGGTTGCGTTCCGTGGCATCTGAAACCCTTATGCGGCGTTGCCATTTCCTGAGGCGGTAGACTTGTGCCTTCTGTCCAGGTGACAGACTTTTTCCATAAACGTCGCGGTCATGCCAATCAATCATTGTTGATAAGCCTTTATCATGTATTGTATAAGTTAAAGGAGCACCAACCCTTGTCCGTTTCGCCCTTTGCTCATTCGTAAAAGCTCTCCATTCTGGCCCCCTATCAGCTATTTTTGCGGTTATCACGAAGCCACAGTCCATACAAACCACTTCGGCACACTCGTAATCACGCATAAGTCTTGTGCTGCCACATTCTGGGCACTTTTGAACCTTCGCAGGTTCTACTTGAGAGGTCAACGGAGGGTCAGGATTCTCCTTCTTTTTCTGTTCAGTCATTCATATTTTCCCCTTTCTCCTCTTTGAGGGGAGCACATACAACATTTTATTCGCCAATTTTCCAGCTTCTTGGATTGTGGGTTTCACCGATGCGTAGGGCGAAGAGATTGGACCAAATATATCCAGAATCTTTCCAATGGGCTTTAAGTTCTCATTAACAACTGTCCCACCGATTTTCGGGACATTCTCAATTTTCATTATCATATTCCGACTTTGACTTACGTGAAGGACTCGGCCTAGTCTCTGCAAAATTTCGGATTCCCCTCAAAACCGAATGGTTGAACAAACCATTTTATTTAAACCTTTCTACAATGATATGTGTGACAGAAGCCTTTAAAGCTGGCGATTTCCCGCAAATGCCTTTTTCTTTGCCTACTTGGCGCCAAATAAGGTTTCTATGCAGAAAAACTATGAGGGGGTCTATCAAAAACTGTTTGCGCTAAAAATCTGCAATAGACTGCTTGAGGAAGAATGTTGAGGATATAAGGAAATAATGAAGGCAATAAAGCCTAATAGAATCGAAACCTGCCATGCTAGAGTCGAAACCTTCATAAATAAGAAATGTTGATAAGACTCTGCATTTGAAAGGGTGAGGCTTATGTCCAAACCGTTCTACGTAAAATTTGAGATACCAAAAGAAGTTGCAGATGCGGCCTATGAAGCCCTGCAAATAGCCGCAAAAACAGGTGCGGTTAGGAAGGGTACAAACGAAACGACAAAAGCCATTGAAAGGGCGCAAGCAAAACTTGTGGTCATAGCTGAGGATGTTGACCCACCAGAAGTTGTGGCTCATTTGCCACTGCTGTGTGAAGAAAGAAAAATCCCATACATATTCGTTCCAAACAAGGAAAAAATAGGCAAAGTTGTAGGCATAGATGTCCCCGCAGCCGCAGTCTGCATAGTCAAAGAAGGCGAGGCTGAAGGACTAGTTAAAGAGATAATTGCAAGAGTTGAAGGGTTGAAAAGAGGAGCGAATTGATGAGTAAGGAAGAGAAAGCAGCCGCAGAAGAACTCACACCAGCAGAGGTTATCCAAATCATTGGGCGTTCGGACGTAACTGGTGAGATTACACAGGTCAGGGTGCGTATCTTAGAAGGAAAGGATAAGGGGCGCATCATAACGCGAAATGTGAAAGGACCGGTGCGGGTTCAAGATGTTTTATCGCTGAGGGAGACTGAGAGGGAAGCAAAGAAAATAACTGGATAACCGCGAAAATCAAAATTATTTGGAGGAATTACCTTTGCCCAAACCTAGAAAATGTTCATTTTGCGGCAATGAGCTTCCACCGGGCACCGGAATGATGTACGTTAAAGACGATGGATCAATCTTCTGGTTCTGTTCAAGCAAATGTAGGAAAAACTCTTTGAAATTCAGGAGAGATGCACGTAAACTCAAATGGACAACATATTTCGGCAAAGAAGAGAAAGGTAGAGCATAACGTCTAAATTAGGCGTGAGAGAACAGTAGGGAAAAAGTAAATCGTTGTTTTCGCTTGGAACATCGAAGACAAGAATCAGAAAGTACATGCGTCATTTCTGTTTTATGTTTGGATATTTTTCTCTTATTTTAGCATCAGCTATTTTAGCAATCATCGCATTGGAGATTAACACATGTTTAACTCCTAGGAGATCAGCCAGATCTGCTGGTTTCTGATCCTGGGTCACTAGCAACAAGTTGTTATTCTTTGCATATTCTACGATGTCCTTGTCTTTTGCCCCTTGCAACCCTGCGTCTTGGACAGTCAGTACATTCCACCCTAGAATCTCAAAATACTCTTTCAAGCCTGCGTACATTTCATCAAGTAGAAGCTTCAACAAAACTACCTCATTTCACCATTTTCCATAAAGGTTTATTGTGGATACATCCTATGTCTGGGGCTTTTACATTTCCATTGAAGTAGTTATGGACTCTGGCACGGCATCCGCCACATATATATTTATCGGAGCAACATCCGCACCCCACTCTTTGTCCGTTTTTTGGCAATAATTAACTCCGCTCCTTAGAAACAAGTAGGATGTTTAGGTTTATAAAAAAATGAAGATGAAAAGTATCAGAAATGGATGCGGAAATTATTCACGATCTTTTTATCTGTTGATAGAAGCATCGTAACATATCTAAACAAAGAAGTTTATAAAAGAAATAGAGCAAAGCTGATTCACATGTCTGAAATGGTCTAGCCAAAGGTCAAAAGCTTGACAATACAGCTCAAAATTGGTAAAGCGGCATTGGTTATAATTTTCAAGACTGCCAGATAATCCATAGGCCAATCGCTTATTCCAGTTATGTCTTGGTGTATTTCTTTCAAGGCAAGTATAGGCAATATTTCAGTCATTTTTTTTTACCTTTCCGCTTTCCATTTTTTCAGAAACTCATGGAACTTTGTTCGGTAAGGGCCTTCAAATTTTTGAATTTGATACTTTCTTGAGGCTTTACCATTTGTCTTGTAGAAATTGTTTTTTCATGAATCCCTTATCTACTCGTAGAAGACGGCTTCCAAGCTCGTAGAAAAGTGTAGCTATTTTGCTACTTATGTGTTGACACGTTGGGCAAAGGGAAACAGGCGCACCTAAGAAATCCTTTAAGGAGTTGAGAAGTAAACTACCATCCCTTGGGCATTGCTTGTTAAAACGGCTGATTAAGAATTTAAGTAAGGGATTGACGGTTACCGAAAACATAGCATTCTCGACAGCGTCGATTTGCATGTTTAGGTCACTTTTATGAAATATGCACGTCTAAATATTAATTATTATAATTTTTTCTGCTCATAATAACATCTGGTTTTTGTATCGCTTTCTGATATATTTCAAGCATGAAAGAACTGATTTATTAAGATATGCGACGATGTATCTGTAGAGGGATATAAACAATGGGTGCACGAAATAAAAAGAAGTTGAAAAAGCTTGATCTGCTGAAAATGTCCACCCACGAAAGAAATCAGTTAGTCAAAGAAGTTAGGGAAAAGCTTCGGAAAAGAATTATAGAAGCAAAACTTTGGCGATCGTTGCTTGAAGCTGAAAATTTAACAATCAACGGAAACATTGTGTACAAAGAAAATCAGCAATTGACTGGATTTTCCTTTTGAAAAACGTAGTATAAGTAAACTTCATTCTTACTTTTTATAAATTTCGTGTAGATCATAATGTATCGCCTTCTGGAAGATTTAGCTTTATTGAAGAGAAACTTGCGCGGGCTAATTTAACAGTCTGGTTTGTTAAGTTTTGCACACTTTGGCCAGCCAATATTCTTTGTTGTTTTTTGTAGGATTGCATTTTTGAAGTCAGCTTCAGGGAAAGAAAAAGGGATTTGAAAGACGTTTTCGCTGTGGCTCTCGCTTACGGTCATTCCCAGGCCACCCAAGATGGAATCCAAACCTAGACATAAACAACGACGGAAAAGTAGACCTAAAAGACACTTTTACAACAGACCTAAACTACGGCTACGTAGACCCGTAATCCATCTATTTATTACGAGCGGTTTACTTAAAATTTGGGACAAGATGGTGACGCGGGGATTGGTAGCGGGGAGTAGATTTGAACTACTGATCTCTGGGTCTCTCAGAGCATCCAAGCCCTTATGAGCCCAGCGGGCTAATCCTGGCTACCCCACCCCGCTGTTTCCTTGATAAGTGTAAGGCTTCTTAAATCTTTTTAGGGGGGGAATTAAACGAGGAAAATTACGTAGTAGGGGCATGTTTAGAATTATACTTCTATATAAACTATTCAAAACCTTTTATTGTCTTTTGCCAATTATTTTATTGTACTGTTGCTCGTTTGGTGTATTCTTTGGGTAATGGTTCGAAGAAAGAGAAGAAGCTCTTGGCGGTTCAGGGTGATTTGGCACAAAGGATTATTGAGATAGCGAATAGGAAGGGTATGACTGTTTATAGTTTTACAAACGAGATTTTGCAGCAGGCGATTAAAGCGGATGGTATGAATCGGTCTCTAGAGGATATTGTTGAACGTTTTAGGCTTCTTGAGATTGAGCGGGATAGCGGAGCGGTGTTTGCAACAACGGATACTTTGTTGTATATGGTGGAGAAGCTTTACCAACAGGAAAAGAGGGTCTTCTTAAGAAGTGGTATGAATCTGGAAAATGGAGTATATGAAATCAAATTGCGCATAGTTGAAGGCGTCTATTGGGACGGATTTGAGAGGGTTATGGTGCCTCTCAACATGGAAGTATCAAACAATGTGCAAGTTGCCAATGACTTCCGAGCACTGCTAGAAGCAGTGGCGCGCGTGCAAGGGACGGTGGATGACGTGCAAGAGGTGGTAGACTACCTCAAACCAATAATCGAAAGAATCGATGAAAACGTGGTTACCATCAACACTACTGTTGGAATAATCAAAGCCGACGTAAAGGATATTATTGAAGACATTACAATAATCAAGGGAGACGTCGCTGAGATAAAGACGAAAGTCGGCACAATTCTAGGATATGTAGACGATATTAATTGGAACGACATCATCACAATAAAGACGGATGTGGGTGACATCAAAGTCATAGTAGAAGGAACCGAAGAAAC
>Ga0209636_10002793_pt1 | contig 17789 bp, 16 predicted proteins | sample DeeMarSWOR152_54_FD_187464 | JGI IMG/M metagenome (GOLD analysis project Ga0209636, IMG submission 187464) | Marine sediment microbial communities from White Oak River estuary, North Carolina - WOR-1-52-54 (SPAdes) (version 2) | ecosystem: Environmental > Aquatic > Marine > Intertidal zone >... | reverse complement strand
TATCCCGCAATGGCGTATAGGGGATGCGGGCGGCCGTGGTCCAGCCTGGTAAGATTTCTGCCTGCCACGCAGACGACCCGGGTCCGAATCCCGGCGGCCGCACCAACTTCTATGCTTGATGGATTGGCTCAATTCTGCGGACGGGCTAAAATCACTGACCGGTCCTCTGGTCATGGGGGCTTGGCTGCTAAGCCTATTCGGTGCCTGTACGGTACCTGTACGCTCCATGATCCACGATTCGAGCATGTTTGGTACGCTGGGGAAGCCTAGTTCAGAAGAAGCAGACTTTAACCTATCTTTAAGTCGAATGGGCACAGTTATGCTTGTATAACCGCTTCGAGGCATAAATATCGCTTAATTTATGGATATAAGCGATTATTAAACGTCTCTGCTTATCAGCAATCAGTATTCAGAGTTAATTCTTTCTAAATACACTTTCTTATCGCGCACATAGACTTGAATTTTTAAAGCTAGATTTCTTGCCTCAATCCTTTTTTGTAAGCGGCGCGCGCGCAATTTTTGTGTTATGGCTTATGCTACGGCGCGTGTGTGTCTCAATTTAACGGAATACAGACTCCCTAATTTTCCTTATAAAAAATTCCTCTGTAGTTTCAGAACTCATATGAAATTCATCTAATTCCGTTCCTTCTATTAACATTATGGTATAAGGTTTTGATATTAATCGTAGTAATTCATCTTTAACTACCCGAGTAAATCCTGAGGTAGAAACATAAATCCCAAGTTTAACATTATGACTTGTATCAAGTTTAACCACAAAATCTCTTAACTGAGAGACATTCACTCTGTTACTAATATTTTTACATTCGACTATAATGTAGGGAGAATAAGTGTGCCAACGCTCACCAATAATGTCTGCTATTATGTCAATCTCTCTTGTTCTCGTTTTCATACGAACTTGTGTGACCTCAATATCTTGAATCGAGTTTAAGAAAGCTCTGAAGTAATTTTCTAATGCGATTCCTTTTTCACTAGGTGTAGATTCTCTACTTTTAACTGCTTTATACCAAAACTCTGCGAGTTGAATTTTAATAGCTAAGTCCTCAAGGCCTAATAAAAAGAATTCATCTGTGTCTATTTCAGATCCCAAATACTGTCGTAAATATTGTGCAACTATAGAACGTTCAAGTGCCGCTTTTATAATTTCATGATTAATATTGTCATATGCGACATTTAAAAGTAAGGAAGGATCAAATAAAGCCAATCGTCCATTATTAAGATTATTTTGTATTGTCAAAAAATCATTTTTTAGTTCTATATGTGAAATTGTCACTTGAAATTCATTACATTTTTGCTTTACATGTTCTGAGATAATGTTACTATACCTTTGATCTAAAGAAATTGCTGGAAGTAATGTAACTATTTGCATAGTGTCATAATATAAGGCATTAATATCAAACCCCATTTCTTGGATTTCAGAAATTAATATTCTTAATCTATCATTTATTGGGGGATGTGTTTCTCCAAAAGTATCAGTAATTAGAAAATCTGGTGAATTTAAAAAGGCTTTGAGATAAGATGGACCTAGATACCTCACAGCAAGTAAATCTGCTACCACTTCTTGTGTCCAATAAAGCGCTATTCTTGAAAATGTTGGATCTAAACGAGATGCTTGTAGTTCATTAATCACATCGTTAGTTATCCCTTTCTCATAATCAATAAGATGCGCAGCTTCATGAATTAACAGGGGTAATTTTTTCCAATTTTTTGCATCTAGAAGAGGAATTGAAATAAAGATAGGAAGTTCTTTCATTTTATTAGATAATTCATCCCCAAAGACATTTTCGAATGTGAGTGCAATTTGGGCTGGATTATAAATGGAAAATTCAGATCCAACACTAATGATAACAGGATTTTCAATATCAAATTTACGTAAATATCCTTGAACGAACATTATCAATTGTGGAAATGTCGTAGAAGAACCAATATCGATTTGATGTAAAAAATAAGAAATTGTATGAAGTAAGTTATCGTAAAACCTAAGGTAATTCATAATAACTTCTATGTTACGTATCCCTACAGGTTGATCTAGAGATGGAGAAATACGGCTTTTATATTCTATACCTTCTTCAAGCCACTTGAGGGCTTCTTCAAGAACTGATAGATTGAGGGTATTTGAGAAGGTTTCTTTCTTCTCTTTCACTGCCTGCAAATATTCAGATAAATTGTTAAGTCTAGTAGACAGCAATTCGGTGTATCTTTGAGCTAATCGCCTTAATGATGATTCATAATCTTGTTGAATCATGTTCAACACCTCTAATCATATAAATATCGAACGTGTACAAAAAACTTATATTAAACTCCACACGCACGCGCATAAGGAGCAATCTCCGGGCCAAGGTATAGGCGGTTTAGGCGGCCTAATTCTATCCCAAATTTCGCCTATCTGGCTTTTCAAGCCCTCTATCTGCTCCATCCGACACATGGTTGCGCGTGCGCCCCACTCCTGTGCCTCCCAGCAATCGCCCTCATCAATGCCTTCTTCTCTGCACTTGCCATTGCCGTGGCATAGTTAATCTCGTACTCCAGACAGTGATCGCCATATTTGTCCAGTTCAATCAGAGGGAAATCGGGGCAGACGGAGACAAGCTCCGCATTGAATTTTTCAAGCACATCTATTCCCAGCTTTGTAGATGGGGTATAACTTTGGATGATGGCTTGTGTGGCCAGATTAAGGATGGCGAAAGATGCAAGCTGTTCGTTATTGAGCGTTTTGAGGGGTTCGAGGACATGACTGGCTACATGAACCAGTTGCTCTGCTTAACTTCTGAGTCGTTTTCTCGCTTCTTCTAATTTTAGCCTCTCTTCTTTTTTCATCGCACCCCTTCTCCGTATTCATCCTTAGAATCGTTTAGGAATATCTGTTTTTTCGGATAAAACTTGCGCGTGCGGATTGTACACTACGATTCGTAGATTTATGTGTGTGTAGAATTCTTAATAACATCTATAACACAAAGACATCTTGTATGGTAGGTAACTATCCAATTTTCATAGCTCACGCTTCAGAGGATGAACCTCTTGCTAGAACTATTTATGAGAACCTAGATTATATTGTCGAGTTTCATCCATATTTAGCTCAAGATTTTGCAAACTATGGAGAAGATTTTAAAGAAAGAATCCAAAATGTGATTTCTCAAAGTCGTTTTTTCATCGTAATTTTTTCAACAACGGCGATTCCAAATCAGTGGGTTAATCAAGAATTGGGATATGCCTGTGCGGAAAAAAAGAGGAGAAGAACTTTTAGGATAATTCCTCTGAGTCAATCCCATCTTAGTTTAAAAGGATTCATAACAAGAGATTCTGACGATATTATTTTTTACGATAAATATTCAGAAGAAGAACTCATAGCAACCATAATATTCACTATAAGATCAAATATCTATAATGGGTTATCTTATGGAAATCTCCGTTTCACTGTTAGATGTCAAAATTGTAAGGATAAACGTAATTTATCAACAACATATACACCCTATCTTCCTGATCAAAAAACACTTAACGAGGCAATAACTGAGGACCATACATATTGGTATACTATATGCCCCTCCTGTGGAGAATATAACTATTCGAATATTTTTACCTTTAAACAAATTGATGGTAGAGGTTTAAGACATTAATATCGGGCGTGCGCGAAATTTTTGGGAAGTTATGGGTGCCAATTTGGGGGCGCTTGTACGTTATTAGTTATGTTAACCCAATTATATTCATCGATGTATTTAGCCATCGATTTTAGTGGGTTGTACGCCATATTGATAGATAGGTAATGATGAGGAGTTTGATTAACTTTTTTTTGATGGTGTAAGTTTTGAATTATTGAATGATCTCGTTATTTGTAAAGCTAAATTTTGCATTAATTGAAGATAATTAAAATAACCTTTGCCATCATCCTTTATTTTGAGATCTATTTTTTTATAATATTTTTTAATATCACCATTCGCGCGCGGGGGGATTCTAATTATCTATATTCATCTAATTTTTTATCAGGAATAAATCCTTTCTCAAGTGCATCTTTAAGAGTTTTATAACGCTCTTCTAGCTCATCAACCATTGCATGAGTGAGAATTCTGTCACACCTACTGCAATACGCATCATATGAATCCTCCCAGGTCTCGAACATTTCAGCAATCAAGGGAGGAGGTCCATGCATGACCATACAATGATAACCTGACTCTAGTTCAATCAATCTCACACAAGATTTCTTCAATTTCTTATCTTCGTCAGAATTCATGCAGTTTACTATGCGAACTCGTTATATAAAAAAATATTTTAAATGATGTGTTGGCTGGCAGAGATTCTGCTGCACGCTCGGACATTCAAGTTTACGCGCAACTTTGATTGCGCGTACCCCTTGATACGCCTTATTTACGTTTCCTCGTCCAGATCTGTAGATGCCCGTGTGGTCCGTCCTCGTGGATCATAATTTGAATCCGCTCCCCGCAATACGGACACTTACAATGGTTCCGAACATATTTTTTTCCTATCCCCATTGTGGCTCCCCTCCAGTAAATTAGTAGACCAATATTTTTAGATATTTGATTATAAATAAAACCTGAACGTAATGATGCCTTTTATTATTTCAGAATTTAAAAAATACCCGCATGACTATCTTTTCAACATATTTTTATAAATTCAATGTGATCGTAATGAAAATGCCTGGCGTCTTTTTAGAACTGTTTGAAACCGCTGGTACACACTCTGCTGTTTTTCCGCCCACTGAAATATATAATGAAGGTTGGATGATCAGGGTTCTGCTATCAGCGGCATCCAAAGGTATAGACTGCTTCCCTTTTACCTTCTTTCCTGACGCAAAATGGTATTCCGAAGCACAGATAGGTTCCCCCTTTCTTCCTCGTTTTCGAAGAGACCCGCTAGCTGAAAACTTAACGCACCTCGACGCTGTAATTGGGCATTACGAGTTTCGACCCGGAACTAAAACCGGGCTTGCATTGACAGCTAATTCAGAGCAATTCATCGTTATAGAAGCTAAAATGTACAGCCTACTATCTAAAGGCATCAAGAATGCCCCGAACTATGATCAGGCGGCTAGAATTGTGGCTTGCATGGCTTGGACAATAGAACAATCGAGTAGAGTTGTTCCAGATTTCAAGTCCCTGGGTTTTTTCGTGCTTGCTCCTGAAGAACAAATAAATAATGGCAAGTTCTCCCGACAGATGAATAAGAGAAATATTATAGAAAAAGTCAAGCATAGGATCGAGTCTTATTCGGACGAAATAAAAAAATCCGCAGAACTTCGAAATTGGTATGAAAACAGCTTTCTTCCTACAGTGGAATGCATTGATTTACAGTGTGTATCTGGGGAATGGATCATCGATAATATTATGTCTGTTGATAACTTGAATGGACCCATAATACGAAATTTCTATAATCAATGCCTGAAATTCAACGCCCGAACTTGAAGGAAGCATTAAACGATAAATAATGCGAGCGTGTGGCGCGATTTTTTCATGATTTTCTATTTCCCTTTCCAGTAATATATGTCCAAATATCTACCATACGGTACGGGTTTGTTCGCCCCATATCTGTTATGGGAAATATTTTCCATAGTTGCTATGCATTCTGAACGCCTTTGTAAATCATCGCTCATCATAGTCATAGCCTCGTACCACCGCTTATATGAAAATCGAAAGTCATACTTTTTGATCCCATAATCACCAGGCAGATTCTCTCTAACCTTTGAGTCGAAAGCGGGTGTTTGGCCCCAAATCAATAATAGTGGCTTGCAGGCAGCTATAGCATAATAGTATCCGTTGTCATTGGTGCGCCCCTCGAACTCTTTTACCCTGCCCAATTCGTGCCAAATGAATCGTAACATTTTCTCAGGTATATCTCTAAATTCTAGCAAGGAATAGGCGCGAATCTCGTTATAGGTTTCAATTATGTTTTGTAACGATTCCTTCAATGTTTGATATGGCATACTATTTTCTGCATTTCTATATGTCTGCCATTTTGGGAGAATTTTCGATAATCTCCAGAATGCCTCGCTGAAATGCTTATCATCCAATATTGAGTTGCCGGCTTCCTCGATGGAGACCTTCCAATTCCACACGTAATCAAAATTTTCAATATATTTTTTGGAAATGAGCGGATCCGATTCTCTAGCTCGTCGCAATTCATTTTTTACACTCAATGTTCTATAATAGTGTAAATAGTTATCTAATGATTGCGTTTGCGCGCATTTAGAGGATGAAAGCACATGAACACATCAGATGAAATCCGAAAATTCGTTGTTGAAAATCTTTTCAATAAGGCGAGGGCTGAAGGTAAGCGAACAATTGCGGTTGTATCGGGCGAAGTCCACTCGGCTATGAGGTTGAAGGGCCGAATGCCCTCAGTCTGTGGCGCATTGAGGGGCAAGGAACTGCAGCGGCTGGGCTCGGTCCGCCTCGTTAGGGAGATAAGAATGCCTAGAGTGAAGCTGAACAGCTCGACCAACAAGTTCGAGTTTGAAATACTGGATTCGAGGAGAGACGAGAACGAGGCCGATAGTTCGATAAAAGCAGAGAGCGTTGAACAAGCTCGCGGTATTTCGACCCAAAGAAATGATGGACGGAGAACGCTCGTCGTCATCCCGTGCGGGAGGAACAAGATATGGAAGAAGAGGCCCGACGCTGGCCCAACCAGGGCCAGGGACGCCTACACTGGCTCCCCGTTCAAGGTGAACAGGGAGTACGCGGAGAGGTTCGCGGACAGGTGGGTGGTCCTCTCCGCCAAGTACGGCCTCATTGGGCCCGACTTCGAGATTCCCGGGGACTACAACGTGACCTTTGGCGATCCGGCCACAAGCCCCATTTCATTGGAGCGCCTCAAAGAACAGGCACGGCAATTTGGGGGCTTCGACCGGGTTGTGGCTCTGGGGGGAACGGAATACGCTGAGAGAGTGAAATCAGTGTTCCAGGGGACTGGCGCAGAGGTTTTGACGCCCACAGCCGGACTGCCTATAGGCAAGGCCATGGGGAAGGTCAAGGAGGCGATCAGGCTAGGACAGCCGTTCGCCAGCCCACAATTGGTCGAATATTCCGAGAGGGATCTTTCAGCACTGGAGGGCAAGCTGGGAGTCCGGTTCAGTGACCCAAACCTCCTTGTGAAAGCCGTGACGCGTCGCGCATACGTGAAGGAGCTGAAGGACATTGACCCGCACATTTCCAGAGAGGACAACGAGAGGCTAGAGTTCTTGGGCGATGGGGCACTCGAGCTTGCCGTGAGGCACTGCCTATACAACCAACACAAAGGTCATGAAGGGGATTTGTCTGAAATGGCCGACGAGCTTGTAAGTGATGTGAATCTTGCGAGGATCGCGAATATATTGGGCCTTGAAAGGCATCTCTTCTTGGGCAAAAGCGAGATATCCGACGAGATAGGGAAGCTTTCCATCCTTGCAGACGCTCTGGAGGCAATCATCGGGGCGATCTACCTTGACCATGGGTTGGAGAAGACCATAGATGTTGTTGAAAGGCTAATTATTAACCGAATGGTTTAATCCTATAAATTGTGCGCGTGCGATCTCATTTTTTCCTTTTCCTAACAAGAAACTTTGTGGAATCTTTTAACCATCTTTTATCTTGGATTAACCTCCCATTTTTATCTAACAATCGTAGTATTTGATTTACTCGAGGAATACTCAAACTGGTCTTTTCGGAAATGTCTTCTCTAGAAAGCCATCCCGTATTTATGAAAGAATCTACCACTTTCTGGTAGTCTTCGGCTATTGAGGATTTCGCACGCGTAGCCATCCTTATTCTCACGCCCCCTTATTCTATAACGATAGCAATGATATGATTTTCTCAAAGTTGATGCGTGTAAACATAGTTACACTAAACGGCGACGCTATTTTCTCCAAACTTTTCCCCCAACTTTTTTGCATTCGAATGCGCGCCCGATCAGCCGAAAGTGTGGAGAAAATTGCATCTGCTCTTCTCTACGGCCATGCGATGGGTGAAGGGCGAAACCGCACATCCTAGAACAAATTGCGGAGTCACGGTGGGCTTGTATTGATAAACTCTAGGAAACTCGTTCATTCATTCGCAATTATCTCCGTCCCAAGACGGTGTAAAAAATGCATTCGAATGCAAATTTAATCGCCGGAAATCACGGGGAAAATAACGAATGCGCGCGCTACAGAATCAGATACATATCCTCAAAAAATTTTAAATGTAAAAATATTTTTCACTAGAGGTTGCTCATCGACCATTAATCGCCCCTGCAAGTACATAGATAAGTATTTAGTTAGATTTCATAATAACTAATACGAGTTACTCAAGAGGGGCGGATAATGAGTTCAGAAACTCCAAGAAAATCTCTAATGGAACAAATACTTGAAACAACTTTCGATAAACTTGATACATCGGAGATCTTTAAACCACAAAACGTTCAACAGCTCCGAGATTTGGCGCGGAACGATAATTTTAGGAGTTATAATCGAATAATCGAGGCTTTGAAATCTGATTTAGGTGAAGATGATGAAACTTCTTGAATTGGAGATTCAAAATATCAGAGGTATTCGAGAGTTAATAATTACACCAAAAGGGAATAATTTTGTTATATGGGGACCAAATGGTTCCGGGAAAAGCGCAGTAGTTGACTCCATTGATTTTTTATTAACGGGTGAAATATCTCGCTTAACTGGAAGGGGCACCCGTGGAATTTCATTAAATGATCACGGGCCACACATTGATTGTGATCCAGAAGAAGCTTGGGTCCGAGGCGTCTTTCAAATCCCGAATATTGATGAGCCTATCGAATTAAGACGTTGTATAAAATCATCAAGTCTTCTCGAATATGACACTTCATTTTCAGACCAATTAGAACCAGTATTGGAAGTCGCGCAAAGAGGACAACATGTTCTCACTCGACGAGATATTCTCAGATACATTACAGCGGAAGCAAGCACTCGAGCTAAAGAAATTCAAGAAATCCTTAACATTACAGAAATTGAAAGGATAAGATCCGCCCTTAGACGGACAATAACAAATTTAGAAAGAGATAAGGATGCGGCATTGCAAGTTGTAGAAAATGCTAAGGGGCGAGTCAACGCAACAATTCAACAGGATAAATATAAAATAGAAAGCGTTTTAGAATTTATTAATAACAATCGAGAAATTTTATCGGGTTCTCCCATCACTGAGCATCATTCCTCAAGATTAAAAGAAGGACTTGAGCCTCCAATTATGAAACCCTCACTTGTTACATTGAATTTACGTATGCTTGATCGAGATATTGTGAATATTCGTAAAATATCAACTGAATTGCATAAGAAGGAAATTACAAAACACGAGAAAGAGCTCGGCGAATTACTCGACACTTTTAAAAGAGAGCCAAGTTTGTTACGAGAACTCGCTTGCTTGGAATTAATTGAGCTAGGTATAAAACTAATTGATGAAACTGGAAGTTGTCCGCTTTGTGATACAGAATGGACACCGGGTGAATTGATAAAATACTTGGAAGAGAAACAGAAAAAAGCAAGAGAGGCAAGAAAAATAAAAACACGAATAACAGCCGTTTCCTCAACACTTGCTCGAATTACTGATACGGTAATACCAAGTTTGGAACAAATAATCAATTCTGCAGATGTTCTTGATGAAAAGGAAATAGTTGAAGAATTGAGATCTTGGTTAAGTAAATTAGAGCACTTCTCAGATGCTTTAAAATCACCAATTGATGATTATGTACCTGAATCATATCCTCGGGAAGAAATTCCCACTTTATTTTTCCCTCATCGTGGATCCAAAATACTTGAAAAAATTCAAAAAAGGGCGCATGATGAATTCCCTAAAACAACCCCCGAGCAAGATGCCTGGGACTCGTTAACTCGTCTCGAAGAAAATTTAAAAGCACTAGAAGAAGCCCATGAACAATATGAAAAAGCCGAAATCCCGTTCAATAGAGCAAGAAGTTTGTATACAACTTTTATAGAAACAAGAGATGAAATCCTACAAAATACGTATGATGAAGTTAGAGACAGATTTGTAGATATTTATCGTAAGCTTCATGGGACTGATGAAAGTGGTTTTACAGCATCGCTTGCCCCACTTGAGGCAGGTTTAAACTTTGAGGTTAATTTTTATGGACGGGGCAATCATCCGCCTCACGCTCTACATAGCGAAGGCCATCAAGATAGTATGGGAGTATCATTATGGTTGGCACTTTCAGAATATCTTATCGGCGGTGTAATTGAATTAACGATACTTGATGACGTGGTAATGTCAGTTGATTCAGGACATCGTAGACAGACTTGCAATTTATTGGCATCCGATTTCCCTGACAAACAATTCCTCATTACGACACATGATAAAACATGGGTTTCTCAACTCAAGAATGGGGGCGTTGTAGATTCGTCTGGAATACTGGAGTTTTACAATTGGCACATCGATACTGGCCCTCAAACGAATTATCAACCAGATATGTGGGTTCGTATCGAGGAAGATTTACAGAGAAACGATGTTCCTAGCGCCGCTCAGAAACTCCGGAGAGGATCGGAGGATTTTTTCAGAGCAGTATCTGATGCTCTTGAAGCAAAAATAACCTTCAAAGAGGACTATCAATGGGAATTGGGGGATTATCTCCCAGCCGCTATGGGTCGCTACAAAGACTTATTGAAAATTGCTAAAGCTTCTGCACAATCGTGGGGAAACAAAGAATTATTTGATACATACCAAGAGCGTGATAGCATTAGATCGCAAATATACGACCGTAGTGCAGCCGAAAAATGGGCAGTAAATGCAAGCATACATTATAATAATTGGACAACCTTTTCAGAATCTGATTTCCGACCCGTAATTGAAGCATTTCAAGATTTATACGCCCTCTTTTTTTGTGCAAAATGCGGAGGGCTTCTGCATTTGACTAAAGTTGATAACATACCACAAAATGTTAGGTGTAATTGTGGAGAAGTAAACTGGAATCTAGTTAAAAAGTAAAGATGGAGATTCGCGCACACGTGCGCGCTTCGTGCGTGTGACTTTTTTCAAACAAGACGCGCGAGCGCGTATAAATACGATTAAACGCAAATAGGCCGGTTATTAGAAAACCTATCTGCGGATACTTCGAGGGTCATAAAAGCCCGACTTAATATAACATAGCAACTCGCGCACCGTGACTCGCCTCCCTCCTCTATCCGGCCGATGTAGTACAGTCCATTCTCATCCATGATGTCGATGACGCCCGCGCGCGCTGAACGCGTCGAGCATCCCCCGATCAGGCGGCAGCTCTTTGAGCAAGCGGAGGACTAGGGGCTCTTCTGGGCGCATTGATCGATGGCACCGCTGACGTAGTATTCAAAGCTTCTAGTAAATGTTAGGCTGGCGGCATGTCGATAGGGGGCCGCTTATCCCGACGCTCCTCATATGCGCGACAGACGCTATTTTCTCCAAACTTTCGGCTGATCGAAAATGCATTCAAATGCAATTTTTCATGACCGCCGGGACGGAGAAAATAGCGTGTGCGGTTCGATATTGCCGAATCGCGATTCAATGACCAGCGAAGTTTGGGCGCGCTGGGTTGGCAAAGAGGCTCGATGCGGATCCGGGGCGAGATTGTGCCGCGCGTGGCCGGGTTTTAATAACTGTGGCTCGCGGCTCGAATGTGGGGGAAGGCACACATATCTTTTTTTAGATCATAGCTCGGTATCTATATGTGTAGTCTGGTCCCTTCCCGTTTTGTTTTTATAAATCTTCGTAAATATTTCAGTCAAGTCTTCTGCGCCTTTCAACCACGAATAGCTGCCTTCTCTATACTTTTTAAGGGCGATTGATATGTTATGACTTCTTGGACCTTTAAATTTAAAGTACTCTATTATTTCTGAACCAGGCACTATCAACACAAGCCATTCAATCTTTGAGAGAGATGGAACTGAAAAAAATTCGTCCTGTTTGCAAAGGAATAAGACCATCCCAAAATAGAAATTTGGAAGGGCGAATAGCTCCTTGTCTAAGCCCTTTTTGGGATCGAAAACCGTTAACGTCCAAATATCGCCAGCCTGTCGGAACGTTGATCCCTTTACCTGCACAAAAATCTCGGCCTCCTCCAACATAAACTGCCAGTCCGATCCTGATTTGTCCAATGGCGCGCTTCTCATCGCTTTCCATTTAGTCCTGCGCTCGACCTCTATTGCGAACAGATGTTCGCTGATGTCTGCAATAATTTGGCTTGGGGTTCTCGAATACATTTTTGCTCTTATAAGCTTGAGAGGCTGTATCTTCACATTCCGTTGTTCGATACTATTGCCTTTAAGCAGATAATTTCCAGGTTTTGCCAATTCGGCTCTTAACTCGTCAAGCATTTTCAACCGTTTCTTTAATAGGTCTTCATTTGGCTCCTTGGGGTTTCCCTCTCTGTTACTTTCCTCTGGCATCGTGTCATTCGCTCCTCGGGCTTTTGATGCTTTAGCTCTTGCCTTCTTTTTTATTGTACTCATCAGTTCCTCAAGCCTTTTATCGCGGTCTCTTTTTGTTCAGTTCAGGTACTTCTTTCTTGATGTTTTTATGTTAGTCTTTTATGCTTATGATAATTATATGTTGATTTTCGCTATGAACACTACTTGAATTATGTATTATATTACATACTTAAATATAAATTTATAATAAACATAAATATAGTTAACTATGCTCTGGACTAATTGTAACTAAATGTGCGCGCGTGTAAATAATCGTTTTATTACATATATATATAAATTTTATGTATCTCATTTATGATTGTTTTTATGAAATATATTAATCATTTTTAATTGGGTTCAAAATAAATATATTTATTTTTTTTTATGATTGTATTAGCTTGATTAGTGTCTAGATCCCTGGATATGTTTCTCATGTAACGAACTCTATTGATGAGTAATATGTTTACTACGCGGGCAATTTTTTTTCTATAGGTATACTAGGGACGGCCGTTTTTATCCTTATACTAATAGAAATGGGATAAATTAAGGAAATGGATCCTGAGATCTTTTTTTTGGGAACCCTAAATATTATCATGTACCCGCATATGATATATGGATGAAAACGGATCTTGAATTTTTAGTAGAGGCGCTGAAAAAACAACGCGAATTACTAAAAATAAATTATTGGGCTTCTGAACTTCTAGAACTTAGTCCGCCCGTCCTTTGGTTTGGAAACTCTGAGAATAAGGATAAAGTAGCAACAGTCGGCGCGAATCCTTCACGGAGAGAGTTCCTAGATGGACGGGATGGACAATATCTAAGGGGGCCCAAACAGCGATTCTACCATCTGAAAACCAACGACATTCAGGAAGTTCTTGAGGATGAACGAACGCTCAGATTAATAGTCGATAGCTACAACAGATATTTCCATCAAAACCCATACATGGCCTGGTTCGGTAGGCCCGGAGGCTCCAAGGTCGAGGGGTTCCTCAACGCCTTGGGGGCATCTCTCTATGGAACAGAGCCCATCGGGGCAGTTCACACGGACCTCATACCATTCGCCACTATGAACAATTTCTCGAAGCTGAATAAAAGTAGATTAAAAAGGGATTTTTTTGAATGCGGATGGGCTAGCAACTTCTTTGATAAGTTGATTAAATATCTTAATCCATCAACAATAATCGTATTCGGAAAGAGAAATGCAAAATACTTCGATGAATACTACCAAAGAATCGTTTTAAACAAATCATTCATAGTAAATGAAAAACAGAGTGTCAAGTACGGCATCTCATATTATGACTTGGGACATAAAACTATTCCTCTTGTTGGACTTAGTCTATATTTAGGTGATCCTTATGGCTTCACAAAGGAGATGCTGAGTGCATTTGGTGCTTTCATCAGGAGTAAAATTAACAACCTTGAGCGCAGTTAGTCTTATCGAGCGAGCACCGCATTGAATATATTCGACTACAGCCATCGTCACGGAAAAGAAATAATCTCCCTTTCACACCCTCAGGAATTCGAAGAAATAAATTCCATACTGGGATCGTTGGAGCCCTTCCCCCATGGGCAGGAGAAGAACAAAACGCCCAAGGATTACATCGCTGACGCCTTCATTCAGTCCGGATGGGCTTCTGAAATAGAGATACCCCTGGGAACTGGCAAATCAGATTTCTGCGATCTCTCCAAGAACGGTATTTTTATCGAGCAGGAGTACTCCAGGTTTGAGATGTTCTTCAGGGACTTCTTCAGGTTCCTTCTTTTGTATGATGAGAAGAAGCTTGATGCGGGCGTCTTGATCACGTATGATAGCTCCGCTTTCGATAAGTGGGGAAACGCCGTAAGCACTTACAGGGCCGCAAGGGCCTCGCTCGACAAGCTCGTGGATTTCCTCAACGGAAAATACGCCTCAGTCGTGAGGGTCCCAATCTGGTGCATTGGAATCGAATAAGTGGATTCAAAAATCGCGCCTTTTCGCGCTTAGGTTTTAAAAAATAAATATGTTTTTAATTCCATTTATTAATATTAAAGGTAAACAATGGCAGACGGTCGCTCTATCCTATTGCGCACGTTCTTACATGCATCAACGAAACTACTCGACAAAATAGACAATGAATCATATGTCACAATTTTATCATACATTCAAGAATCAACCGACGATTTAGAAGGCTCATATTTACTATACAATAATAGGCACTATCGCAATTCTATCATACTGCTCGCACAATCAGTTGAAAAAATTTCAAAGGGACTAGTTCTCAATCTGAAAATAATAGATAAAAAACGAGCCAAAGCCGTCTCCCATTTAACCCCAACATTGTGGTTGGATCTGATTGATTCAAATGTTGGCCAATTAGGATTGATGGTGTCTGGACAAGATTTTGAAAAACTTAACCAAGATATGGAAAGGCTCTCAGAGATAGTTAGAAAGACTGAAAAAATTGCCGATATGAGCCTAGATGACATCAAGAGTCTTCTAAAGTTTTCAGATGACACTGAGAAACACATCTTTGGTTTCATAGAATCGTTTTTTCCCTCTAAAAAACGAAGAGAATTTATTTTGAATTGGGCAAAGTCAATCACTAGACTATACTATCTGTCGTTTGTGGTTTTTTCCCACTATCAATATGCAAGATATCAAGCCGATCATAGTAAAGAAATGATCTATGACGAAAACCATCCAATGGTTATCGTATATCCCGAACTAAAATCAAGACTGGAGGAATGCATTACATCAATAGCAATATTTGCAGAAGAGGCCTATAAACGAAATGAATAGTTTACTCATGCTCCAACTGCGTGCGCGTCGATGAGATTTAGGATAGTTTCTAATTTCATCTCCAAGGAGCCACGAAAAACCTCTTGGATATGAAACTACTCCATCCGCACACGCATACGCAAATATTGAAATCGCCGATTTTCATATGTTAGTAAAACACACGATATCAGTCGTTTGGGAGTACGTGTGCAGTTTCCGACTTTGATACTAGTAAATAGTGCCCAATTTGGATACTGAAATCTAGTATCCATTTTGAAATCTAAAATTTAGTATCCGCTTTAGATACTTATGATATGTATCTATTTTGGATACTAAAATTAAGTATCCAAAATGGTTACTGATTTTTAGTATCCGCTTTAGATACTCTTATTAACTCTAATCTCGGCGTCTAATGAAAAATCTGTGCTTGTTATCGGGGTCAGTTAAATATTCTACATAATCGTTTAGTTCGAGCCACAATTTGTCTCTAGTAGATGCGGTAAGGTAGAGATATTTACCTGATATTAATGGCCCTTCTCGATCAAGTTCTCCTTCTTCTTCATCAAATTGATGTGGATCTTTTTTTTGGATGTATACTCTTCTATTTATTTTATCCACATATGTTTGTACAACGTCCTCTTCGTGTTGTAACCATAACAACGTCCTAATTTTGGATGGTACCAACAATTTGTTATCAGCTCCAAATTTTCCTTTATTAATAACTTCACTTCCCGGTTTTCCTCCCGCAACTTGTGAAGCCATTTTTCTCCCCTATTTACCTTTTCCTGAGGCCATGCCCTTGCGTTCAGTTTCCATTTTGGATACTCGTATTTAGTATCTGTTTTGGATTCTTATGGTCGGTCTCCATTTTGGATACTGAATTTCAGTATCCATTTTGGTTACTATATTTAGTTCTAGTTTGAAATAATAAACTTTATGACCATCATTAAAAAGTTACAAGTAGGGACGCGAAATGGAATCTGAACGAGAAAAATATCATGAAGCAATATTTCTGAGCGAACGATTAACAGCTTTAAATGCGCATGCAAAAAGAGCGTTTTTACTTCAGCAAATAGGTTCCGCTCTTGCCTTTGTCGTAGTGTCCATTGGAATGCTATTAGCATTACTTGGTAAACTCGAATTAGCAGTTGTGCAAGGAGTCGGATCACTTGCAGTCTCAGCGGTGACGTATCTGTTCTATAAACAATCAGATAAAGCAAATGACGATACGAACAAGTTTGCTTTGATAAGTATCAAGTTCAATGAATCATGGAACATTATCGAAGAAGCAATGGAACATTGCAGGTATCTTGAAGGTGATGCCCAGGCTGAAATGGTTAAGAAAATAATCGAGAAGCAGATAGAACTTGCATTATCGAACGAGGTCTGGGAATTAAGGCTTGATGCTCAAAAGGTTATGTCTCTAAACAATGAGCCATCATAAATTATTCAAGCGAAACACTCGCCTTCAAATTTACAATATGCGTGCGCACATGCAGCTACAGATCGCTTGCACGATTTGTTCTGTGTGGTCTTGTGTGATTAGGGTTGGAGCGGAACGGTACTATCTAGTATAATACGAAAGTAATTGGAATGGTAACCGCGACGGAAGTTTTAGCAGTGGTGGCAGTGGTGGTGGTGGTGGCGGTGGTGGGGGTAGTGGCGGTGGTGGGAGGCTCTCGTAAAAAATTCATTCAAGGTAGTATTTTCAAATCCGCTCTATCGTAAATTCTCTTGAGTCTTTTCGGTGAGTAATCTGTATAGTGCTTCGCCAGTATCGTTTTCGGTAGCCGTCCACAAAAAGCGTCCACGTACCGATCCTGTACCCCTGCTTCGCCCATTGCCACGCAGAACCAGTCGCGCAGGACCTGTGGCGTGATGCATGAGCCCGCCCTTTCCTGTGATATCTTCCAAATATTTCTAAAGTCATCTGTCCTTATTGGTATCCACCTTTTTCCAGGCTTAGGAATATATTCATTCAATAGCTCCCCCACCTCATCATTGTAGAAGCTCACCCATGTATTCTTGGTTCCCCCGAGCCCTTTATTGGGCGTGACCATCCTTATACCCTCGTCTACATCCTCCGGCCTCAGAGACAGACCCTCCTTCCTTCTCAGCCCTGATGTGGCGTAAAGAAGGAAGTAGAGCCTCCCCTCGATGGTCGGAATCTCGTCGTAGAACGTCCTAAGCTCCTCCCTACTGGGCACCCTCCTCGGCTTGAAGGGGACAGTGGGGAACCTGAATCCCTCCACCAGGTCCCCCCGCCCCAGATAATCCCTGAAGAACACCTTGACGGCCTTCAGAGCGTTGCTGTAACCCGAAACGCTCCCGCCCATGTAGCCCCGCATGAAGTCGCGTATCTCGTAGAGGTTCGCCCCGCCCGTCTTCTCGACGAGCTTCCTGATGTACCGGACGTGATTGTAGACGGTCTTCGGGGCAAGCTGCCTCTCCACCTCGAGGAACGCCCTGAACTCGTCGAGCATCGAGGGATCCAGGCGGATTAGGTCCGAGCTGCCCGCATCGCGCCTGCCACGCAGACGACCCGGGTCCGAATCCCGGCGGCCGCACCAATCACCATTAAATAAAAACGCGACCCACGGAGCCAACCGGCAATCCATAAGATAGAAC
>Ga0209636_10002792_pt1 | contig 17797 bp, 19 predicted proteins | sample DeeMarSWOR152_54_FD_187464 | JGI IMG/M metagenome (GOLD analysis project Ga0209636, IMG submission 187464) | Marine sediment microbial communities from White Oak River estuary, North Carolina - WOR-1-52-54 (SPAdes) (version 2) | ecosystem: Environmental > Aquatic > Marine > Intertidal zone >... | reverse complement strand
TTCGTGCCTACGATTCGATCAACGAATAGAAAACGGGAAACAGAAAACGCTACACGGGTAAAAGGAATTCGAGTGTGAACCTTCAGGTTCACCGGATATAAGTCCTAATGAGTAGACCCATGTTGCTCTCAACATGGGTCAGGTTTTATGGTTTAGCGTATCTTATCGAGCCGGGTATTCAACTGCGGCAAACCATTCCAGCTTAATTTCCTCGAAAATCTTATTCTTCGCTTCGCAGTCACCCAAAAAGGTCCATTCCCCCTGATCCACGTGTTCTTTCTTGCCGTATCTCTCTGCCATGTCTGCCAGCCGTTTGAAATTCTGATGGTGTTCCGAGAGCCTTAATTCTGCATAGTCTCTGGCTGTCCAGGTGGAGATCAAAAACTGCCAATCAGAAGCTTGAAGCAGGAGGAGCTCCCGGGCGGCCTGTTTTAGGATCTTTTGGAGGTTTTCATCCTGCGTTGTGCCGAATTGAGAAGCCAAGTTCTGCATTCTTTTCTCGTCCTGGTAGATATGTTTCCATGACCATTCGGTCCACTGGTTCAGCCAGATGTAATGATAACCCCCTTCTCCCCAGGAACCTTCGGGTATGGAGATGACCTTCTCCGGCCTGGTTTCATCCAGAAATCTGGAACAGGTGGTCAATTCTATCTCCGGGTCGTCTGCTGCATACTTCAAGACCAGTTTCAAAAACTCAGGCCCTTCAAACCACCAGTGCCCGAAAAGCTCCGAGTCGAATGGTGCGCAGACTATTCCTTTTTTCCCGGTCCTTTTATAGTAGTCCTGGAGCAGGCTCTTGATCAGTGCCTTGAAATGAGAGGCATTCTCCGGGACCCTGGCCCGTGCGTCGGGCGGATAGTACTCCAGCTTGTCGCCTAAATCAGATTTGACAGACGTGACTTTCCAGTAACGGTGCCCGCCCGGGAAATGCTTCTTGTGAAAATCCAGGTAATTGCCATCACCCGGATACCCCCAATCTCCACTCCAGACCTGAAGACCCGTATCCGGGTCGCGAGTGAATATGGCCACCGGTTTTTTCCCTTCGCCCGAGCTTACCAGATACACCTCCCTGGGGGTTCTGTCGAATTCCTCTTCTCGCGGCTGGTATTCCTTCTCAAATTGACCCCAGAGCTGCTTTAAAGCTTTGAATCTGTCTATGTAGACTCCGATGGCTTTTCCGCCCTTCAAAAGCGCGCTGTCCACTATGAAATAATCGATGCCGTTCTCTGACAAAAACTCCTCCACCCCTTTCCTCAGGTATGCTCTTTCTTTTGATCCAGTGCTGACCGGCACCTTCCACTTGTACGCCGGACGGTAAGCGCACTCGGGCAGCCAGATCCCTCTGGGCTTTCTCCCGTAGAATTTTTCATAGACCGCCACACCGAGTTTTACCTGTGCCTGGACGCTGGTGTCCTGGGATAAAAGGGGTAAATAGCCGTGGGTAGCTGCGCAGGTCATAATCTCTATGTGATTGTCATCCTGGAGCTTTTTGAATGCAGCAACTAAATCCCTTCTGTATTTTCTCTCGAAATGATCTTTGATCCCTGCGTAATGCTCTTTCCACATATAGGCAATGCTCAGCAGATTTTTGTGATCGTATCTTTTGAACTCCTCTGCGTCCTTTTCTGCAGCATCTATCTTCATCTGCAAGTAGGTGGAAAGCTCATTTTTGAAAGAATCGTCTTTGAGCTGTTCTACCAGAACCGGACTTATCCCTATGGTCAATTTAGGGGAGTAACCTTCATCCACCAGCTGATTCAAGATGTCCAGGATAGGTATGTAGCATTCCGACGCAGCTTCATTTAGCCAGTCCATCCCATGAGGCCATCTGCCGTGCGCCATGACATAAGGGAGATGGGAATGCAGGACAAAAGTAAACGATCCAATTGGGTTTTTTCTTTTCATTTTTATCCTCTGATTGACGTTAAATTACTTTGCGATCTTATTCTTATCAGGCACAATCACAGAAATTTCCGAACTCCTCTTAGACCGGCGGCTCTTGTTCCTTTTTGAACTGGAAGCCGATCCCCTTGTCATCCTTGCCCATTATCTTAATTGGCCCGAACTGCTCCTCGAATTTCTTGATGTTATCATCCAGAGCCTTCAAAAGCATTTTGGCATGAGCCGGGGTCATTACTATCCGGGCATAGACTTTGGTCTTCTGTACTCCGGGCATGATTCGGGCAAAATCGATGATCATCTCCTGGGGCGAATGGGTGATCAGAGCCAGATTGGAATAGATTCCTTCGGATTCCTTTTCTCCCAACTCAATGTTCAATTGTTTTCCCTTGACTTGCATAAAAGTCTCCTTTTCAAATATTAGTTTGCATTTCGTTACCATTTTAATATATTAATGCACAATGTCAAGTCATAACTCCTTTGGGTCATGAAAAAGATTTCAAAACAAAGCTTTGAGAGAATCTTCCAGAATCTGGGCTCGCATAAAATTCTCATCCTGGGTGACGTGATGCTGGATGAGTATCTCTGGGGGAACGTTTCCCGCATCTCTCCGGAGGCCCCGGTGCCCGTGGTGGAAATCTCCAAAGAGACCGTGAAGCTGGGCGGCGCTGCTAACGTGGCATTGAACGTTCAAGCCCTGGGGGATGAGCCCATCTTAGGCGGGGTGGTCGGTGATGACAAAAATGGCGAGAAGCTGAAACAGGTCCTTCAGGATAATCACCTGTCCGGGGAGGGAATCTTTGTGGACCTTGATCGGCAAACAACTGTCAAGACCAGGATAATCGCCCACTCCCAGCAGGTGGTACGAGCCGACCGGGAGAAGACAGACGAGATTCCGCCTGAGGTTTCCGAAAGGCTTTTTGATTTTATCCAAGGCAGAGCCAAAGAGATAGACGCAATAATAATCTCAGACTACGGAAAGGGGGTGATAAACGGAGGTCTTCTCCAGAGGGTTATCGCTCTGGCAAGAGAGAACAGTCTCTTTATCGGAGTTGACCCCAAGGAAACCCATTTCATGAGTTACAGGGGAGTTTCAGTGATAACGCCGAATCATCATGAGGCAGGCTTTGTTTACGGAAAAAGAATAAAGGATGACCAGAGTCTGGAAGAGGTGGGTTGGGGGCTTGTGGAAAGGTTGGACGTGGAATCGTTGCTTGTGACCCGGGGCGAAAAGGGAATGAGCCTATTTGAGAGAAATCGGACCCTCACGCATTTTCCCACGGTTGCCAAAGAGGTTTACGATGTAACCGGTGCCGGCGATACGGTTATCTCCGCCTTTACCTGTGCCAAAGCAGCCGGTGCGGATTTCAAGGAGGCAGCTTTTCTGTCCAACCATGCAGCAGGCATCACAGTCGGGGAGTTGGGCACAGCTCAGGTCACAAAAGAACAGTTGAAGGAGGACCTCAAGAGTTTCGTTGACTGAATTTGGCAGGTTCTATCTGTCTGTAATTTATTCTTATTTCACAATTGATAAAACACCTCGGCTTTTCATTCACAAACGTGAAAAATGAAGAGAGTTGATTTAGATAGACTGGCAACAATAAGGAATGGGGCAAAAAAGGATGGGAAGAGAGTTGTATTCACCAACGGGTGTTTTGACATTCTGCACCGGGGGCATGTCGAGTATTTGGAGAAAGCAAAAAAATTAGGCGATATCTTGATCGTAGGGTTGAACTCTGATCAATCGGTAAAAAAGATAAAAGGAGATGAACGCCCCATTGTTGGACAAGATGACAGAGCTTTTGTTTTGTCGGCTCTAAGTTGTGTTGATTATGTTTGTATCTTCGAGGAGGAAACGCCGGAGGAGCTGATAAGAAAAATAGTGCCCGATGTTTTGGTCAAGGGCGCTGACTGGGAAAAAGAAGATATCGTGGGCAAAGATATTGTGGAAAGAAACGGAGGGCAGGTAATCACCATTCCGGAGGTAGAGGGCAAATCCACCAGAAAGATCATCCAGACCATTATAGAAAGATACTCCAAGAACAGGTGAGCGTTGTGGGCACGAATTCGCTCGTGCATTCTAGGATAGAAAATTATAGAGAACGCTGAACCTAAAGGTTCACACTCCACTTGTGTTATCTGTTTACGGTTTTCTGTTTTCCGTTTTCTATTCGTTGATCGAATTGTACGCACGAATTTACTAGTGCTATGTTTCAGAATTGAGATAAGGTGTGCAAGGTATGAAATAACTGTGACATGGTACAAATTTTTTCTTGACACAAAAGTCTGAAAGTGTTATCCTAACCAGAAATGAAGATACGCATAAGAAAAGTTCAGAGGAAATTAAAAGAAGAAAACCTGGACGCGCTCCTGGTTACCACCCTGACTAATGTTAGATATCTATCCGGTTACAGCGGAAGTAACGGGCTTCTGGTCATTGCTCCTCAAAGATCCTTTTTCCTGACGGACTTCAGATACTGGGAACAGGCCAAAAAAGAGGTGAAGGGTTCGAAGATCGTCTTCGGCGAAAGAGACCTTTTTGACGATCTGCCTAAACTTGACATTTTGAAGTCTAAGAGGATCAGGCTGGGTTTCGAGTCCGAGAATCTCAACTGCACCTCGTATCGAAGGTTGAAAAATCTTTTGCCTCAAGCTCTGTTGGTTCCAACTGAGAAACTAATTGAGTCTTTGATGATGATCAAGGATCAGGAGGAGTTGAAAACAATAAGAAAGGCCGTGCAGATCACCGACCGGGTCTTTTCTCAGATTTTGAATTTCATTCAGCCGGGGATCACCGAGCAGGATTTGGCTGCGGAGATCGAATATATGATGAAGAAGGATGGAGCCGAGGGTCCTGCCTTTGATACTATCGTGGCCTCGGGTTTCAGGTCAGCCTTGCCCCATGGAAGAGCTTCCCGCAAAAAGATAAAACAAGGAGAGTTTGTTACCTTTGACATGGGCGCTCTGGTGGATGGATACTGTGCAGATCTTACTCGAACCGTGGTAGTGGGAAAGGCCAAAGCCAGGCAGAAGAAAATCTATGATCTGGTGCTGAAAGCCCAAAAAAAGGCAATAAAGTCCGCCAGACCCGGTTTGAGGGGAGTAGAACTGGATAAGACTGCCAGGGACGTAATCAAGAAGGCAGGGTTGGGCAAATATTTCGGGCATGGATTGGGGCACGGGATCGGGCTTATGGTTCATGACCTTCCCAAGGTGAGTTCCAAGAGTGGTGACATCTTGGCACCCGGCATGGTGATAACCATTGAGCCAGGTGTCTACATCCCTAAGTGGGGGGGAGTGAGAATTGAAGATGACGTTCTGATAACAAAGAGGGGATGTGAGGTATTGACCCAGTCCCCCAAGGATTTGTTGGAGATTTAGATGTTTTTTGCTCGCTTGCTGAAAACCCTTAAAAAGGGGTGACAAGATGCGAGAGTCTAAAATCAGAAAATTGATCAAGTTGGTGGAGGAATCGGAGATAGACGAACTCGAGGTTTCCAGCTGGGGAAGAAAGGTGAGAATAACCAAAAGATTGACTCGCCAGCAGAATCCAGCAGCGGATACGGAAGCCGACAACACCTCTACCATAACGCTCCCCGAGAAAAAAGAGAGAAAAGCGCCGGAGGTTGAGAAAACACAAGAGGAGACGGACAACCTGACCCCCGTGAAGTCTCCCATGGTAGGGACATTTTACCGGGCACCAGCGCCTGACGCCAAACCGTATGTGGAATTGAATCAGATGATTGCAGTGGGACAGGTAGTGTGCATTGTGGAGGCCATGAAATTGATGAACGAGATAGAGTCCGAGGTGGCAGGTCGAGTAGCTAAGATCTTGGTGGACAACGGCAAACCGGTGGAGTTCGGGCAAACGCTTCTGCTCATAGAGCCTACCAGGTAAGTGCTCCTATGGGACTAAATTAGGTCAGCAGGGTTAACAAATATCTTGCAGAAGTCGATTTATAAGAATGAAAAAGGTATGTTAGAAAAAAAACTTTGTAGAAGGGGGAAGGCATGAATCTGAAAGAATTGCTCTCAGAAATGATAGCCAGGGAGGCATCCGATTTACACCTGAGGGTAGGCCTCAAGCCCATGATCAGGGTAGATGGAAGGTTGCAGCCTATTGCGCCCGACAAGCTGCTTGGAGAGGAGATGGAGAAAGTGGTGGACCAGGTTCTGAGTCCGGAGCAAAAGTCGGCATTTCAGCGAAGAAATGACCTGGACCTGGCCTTGAGCGTATCCAAGATGGGGAGGTTCAGGGTAAATTTCTACAGACAGAGGGGAACCACGGGTATAGCCTTCAGGTTGGTGAGATCTATCATACCCACCTTTGGGGAATTGAATCTTCCCCCGGTTCTTAAGAAACTGGCTGACGAAAGAAGAGGATTGATCATAGTAACTGGCACCACCGGCAGCGGCAAATCGACCACCTTAGCAGCGATGATAGATGAAATAAACCAAACCAGAGCAGAGAATATTCTGACCATAGAGGATCCCATAGAATACATTTTCAGGGACAACAAAAGCATCATCTCCCAGAGGGAGATAGGCGGTGATACTGCATCTTTCGTTTCGGCTTTAAGACAGGCCTTCAGGCAGGATCCGGACGTAATCTTGGTCGGAGAGGTCCGGGACGTGGAGACCATGTCTATTGCTCTGACTGCAGCGGATACCGGGCATCTGGTTCTGACCACCCTTCACACCTTGAATGCGGTTGAGACGATAAGCAGAATAATATCATTTTATCCTCCTCATCAGCACCAGCAGATACGGCTTTTATTGTCTGCCACCTTGAAGGCAGTCATATGCCAGAGGCTCATACCCAGATCTGACGGGCCGGGCCGAGTGCCCGCAGTGGAGGTCCTGGTCTCCACGGCATCGGTGCGGGAATACATTTCTGATCCCACCAGAACTCCTCTGATTTCGGAGTTGATCGAAAGCGGAGCTATCCAGTACGGGATGCAGTCCTTTGACCAGTCAATAATGAGCCTCTTCAAGAGGGGGATAATATCTTATGAGGAAGCTATGGTCCAAGCCACCAATCCCGATGATTTCGACCTGCGCCTGAAGGGTATTACCGGAGCCTCTGAGAGGGGTTGGGAGGAATTTGAGCAGGCTAAAAAGAAAAGCGTAACCTGACATCTTTGGAGTCTTTTTGTTTAAGAAGGTGCTGATAGCTAATCGGGGAGAGATCGCCCTTCGTGTCATAAGAGCCTGCAAGGAACTGGGAATAGCCACTGTGGCCATTTACTCGGAGGCGGATCGCAACTCCCTGCATGTGAGGTTCGCCGACGAGGATGTGTGCATAGGACCGTCAAAGCCCTCCGAAAGCTACTTAGATCCCAGAAGGGTAATCAGTGCTGCTGAGGTCACCAACTCGGATGCTGTACATCCCGGGTATGGTTTCCTGGCGGAAAATGCCGATTTCGCTGAGATATGTGAGTCCTGCAACATAAAATTCATCGGTCCGCCTTCGGAGATAATAAGGATGGCCGGGGACAAGGCTTTGGCCAAGGAGAAGATGAAACAAGCAGGAGTCCCGGTCATTCCAGGGAGCGAGGGTGCGGTCGGGTCGCTTGAGGAGGCCTCCGACATAGCTTCTCAGGTAGGGTATCCTGTTCTGGTCAAGGCCTCGGCTGGAGGCGGTGGAAAAGGGATGCGGGTAGCCCATGGCGAAGGAGATTTGAAAAAAAGCTTTGACATGGCAAAACTGGAGGCCGGGGCCAGCTTTGGAAACGCCCAGGTTTACGTCGAGAAGTTAATACCCAATCCCAGACATATTGAGGTTCAGATTCTGGGTGATGCTCTGGGCAACATAATTCACCTGGGCGAGCGCGACTGCACCATCCAGAGGAGATATCAGAAACTGGTGGAAGAAGCTCCTTCACCCGCTATTGACCAGAATCTCAGGCAGAAAATAGGGGAGGCCGCGGTGAAAGGCGCAAAGAGCGTGGGATACTCCAGTGCTGGAACTGTCGAGTTCCTGTTGGAAAAGGAAGGAAACTTCTATTTCATGGAGATGAATACCAGGATCCAGGTGGAACACCCGGTGACCGAGGAGGTGGCTGATCTGGATCTGATCAAAGAGCAGATCCGCATGGCTGCCGGCGAAAGACTGGGCTTTTCCCAGGACACGGTCAACATCAGGGGCCACGCGATAGAGTGTCGGATAAATGCGGAAGACCCGGACAAAGATTTCCTGCCCTCGCCGGGGGTGATCACCAGTTTTCATCTTCCAGGGGGACACGGGGTAAGAGTGGACACCCATGCCTACGCCAAATACCAGATTCCTCCGTTCTATGATTCGATGATCGCTAAACTTATCGTATACGGCAGAAGACGGGAGGAAGCGATTTTGAAGATGAGAAGAGCGTTAGACGAGTTCATAATTGAAGGCATCAAAACCACCATACCTTTTCATAAAACCATTTTTTCCAACACGAATTTCATCAGCGGCAACTACGACACCTCTTTCGTGGAAAATCTATTCAAAGAGAAAAAGGAAGTCACATTAGCTAAATAGTGGAAAAGGAGGAACCTTGGAGCTAAGACAGAATCTGAAGTACACTAAGGAACACGAATGGGTCAAGGTGGAAAACGACGTGGCAACGGTAGGCATAACCGACTACGCTCAAAGGGAACTTGGGGACATAGTTTTCATCGAGCTTCCCCAGGTAGGGGCCAAAGTTGAGCACATGAAACCCTTCGGGGTGATTGAAGCGGTTAAGGCCGTGTCTGATATTTTCTCTCCCCTCTCCGGCGAGGTGGTTGAGGTTAACACCAGGCTGGAAAGTGAAGCGGGGATCATTAACAAGGATCCCTATGATCAGGGTTGGATCATCAAAATAAAAATCGGCGATCCAAAGGAGCTGGATGATCTGCTCTCGGTTGAGGACTACCAGAAGCTGATCGGCAAATAGCTTTCAAACCCGCAGGAAATTCGAGATCCAAAAGATGCACTACATACCTAACACAGATCGGGACAGGGCGGAGATGCTTAAAAAAATTGGGGCAGCCGATTTCGCCCAGCTTATAAGCTGCATCCCCCAATCTGCGCTTTTGAAAGACGATCTCAGGCTTCCACCCCCTTTGTCAGAACTGGATCTGGCCACGCTGCTGAAAAAAATGTCCGATGTGAACAGGTCGGCGGGGGAAAGCATCAGTTTTCTGGGCGCAGGTGCCTACGATCACTTCATTCCGAGTGTGGTGGATCACATTTTACAGAGATCTGAGTTCTACACCGCCTATACCCCTTATCAGGCTGAGGTAAGCCAGGGAACACTGCAGTCCATATACGAGTTTCAGTCACTTATTTGTGAACTCACGGGGATGGAGGTGGCCAACGCTTCGATGTATGACGGGGCATCCGCCGTAGCCGAAGCTGCACTGATGTCACATTCTCACAATCGGAGAAGGGAAATCGTCATACCCGATTCGCTGCACCCGGCATACAAAAAGGTACTCAAAACATACTGTTCTGGTTTGGGTCTGAAGATAACAGTGGCTCCTGTTGAAAACGGATCGACGGAACTGTCCTATCTTGAGAAAAATCTCTCTTCTGATACCTCCTGTGTGATAATTCAGAATCCCAATTTTTACGGCGTGGTCGAGGATGTGGCAAAGATCGAACCTCTGGTCCATACCACTGGCGCCCTTCTGGTTCTGGTATGTGACCCCGTTTCCCTGGGCATCTTGAAATCTCCGGGTGAGCTCGGGGCTGATTTGGCGGTTGGCGAGGGGCAGGGAATGGGAAATCCCCTGAATTTCGGGGGCCCCTTTTTGGGATTCTTCGCTGCGAAAAAAGAGATGATCAGAAGAATGCCCGGTAGGATAATAGCAGCCACCACGGATGCCAGGGGCAAAAGGGGTTTTGTGATGACCCTTCAGACCAGGGAGCAGCATATTCGCAGGGAGAAAGCCACTTCAAATATCTGCACCAATGAAGCATTGTGTGCTCTGGCTGCTGCAGTACATCTTTCCCTGTTGGGGAAAAGCGGTATGGCCAAGGTGGCGCAGCTGTGTCTGCAAAAGTCCCACTATGCCATGGAACAGATAGCCAAAATCAAAGGCTTCAGCCTGAAATACCAGGCTCCCTTCTTCAAGGAATTTGTGGTGAGCACCCCGATTCCTCCCCAGGACATCATAAATGGACTTGTGGGCAAGAACATTCTGGCTGGTACGGACCTGTCGGGGACTAACCCGCAGCTCAAAGATTGTCTGCTTGTGTGTGTCACCGAAAAAAGAACCAAAGAACAGATAGACTATTTCGTGAATGAAATCAAAAACCTGATTTAGAAATGCCCTTCTGTCCCATCTGCAAAACCGAGTATCCGGCAGGCGCAAAGAGATGCGTGGAGTGCGAGGTGGACCTGGTGGAGAAGCTGCCCGAGGAGAATCCTGAGGAAGAGACCAGCTGGGTGCTTTTATACTATACCACCAACCGGGTCTTCGCCGAGTTCTTGAGGGAAACTTTAGAGCAGAGCAACATTCCCTGCTGGATCAGATCGACCGGCACCTTCCTGGAGCAGGGGCTGGGTTACGTGGAGAAGGCAGAACCCGGATTCAAGGTCTACGTCACACAAGAAAAATATGAGGAGGCCTTGACTATCAAAAAGCAGACGGTGGGAGAGTTGTGAAAAATCTAACTTTCAAGGAGGAAAGACTTATGTCAAGAACCTTTGTGCTCATTGCTCTTTTGATCTTCGCGTGCGGGATGTTGCTCAACTCCTGCGTGAAGAAGGTCCCGGAGCAAATCGTCTGGAGTCAATCTCTTGACGAAGGGCTTACCCTGGCTCGGGACCAGGGGAAGAACCTGCTAGTCGAGTTCTACAAGGAAGGGTGACGGTGGTGCGAAAGGTTGCGTGATTCAACCTTTACCGACAGAGATGTGATAAAGCTTTCTTTGGATTTTGAGTTTGTTAACCTGGACTCCAAGGAGGACAGCGCTCTGGTCTCGGAATACGGAGTCAGCGCCTACCCGACCGTTATCCTGTTCGGATCAGGCGGTGACGAAATCGATAGAATCGTGGGATATCTTCCCCCCCGCGAATTCATTAAAACGGTGAAGTCCTATCTTAAGGGCCAGGGTACCCTCGTTGATCTGGAGGGCAAACTGGAGGCTGATCCCTCCAACATACAGCTCCTTTACCAGGTGGGGGAGAAGTACGAGGATCGGAGCAGACATGAAGAGGCTTTGAAGCACTATCAAAACTTGATCTCCCTGGATCCGAAGAACAACAGGGGGAAGACCGACAGCGCTATGTTCAGAATAGCCCGGGTTTACCGACTGCAGAAGGAGAATCAGACGGCTATTGATAAATTTAAGGAGCTGATTCAGACCTTTCCTGAGAGCGAGCTGCGGCTTGACGCCGAGGAGTATATCCCCTATCTCCATAGCAAGATGGGGGATACGACAACAGCATTGATGCTCTACCAGAAGCTACTAATTGACTATCCTGATCTCGAAAAGGAGGAAAAGGATTGGGTGGAGGAAGAGATCAAAAAACTGAAAGAGTAAGTTCTGGGGGCCGAAAGGGATTGAGAAGAGTTGAGTGAGAAGCTGATATTCGATTTGTCATCCGCCGGAAGGAGAGGTTACTCCTTACCTGATCTGGACGTTCCCTTAAAAGACATAGGGACCCTTTTGCCTCAGGAAGCGTTGAGGCAGAAGGAGCCCGAACTTCCGGAGGTTTCCGAGGTGGAGGTGGTCAGGCATTTTATCCGCCTATCCATTCTAAACCATCACGTGGACAAGGGGATTTACCCTCTGGGTTCCTGCACCATGAAATATAATCCCAAGATAAATGAAGATCTGGCACGGCTGCCGGGTTTCTCGCAGCTGCATCCCTATCAGCCGGAAAAATCGGTGCAGGGTGCGCTGAAACTAATGTATGAGCTGGGCCAATACCTTAAGGAAATCGGAGGTATGGATGAGATTACCCTCCAGCCAGCAGCAGGTGCCCAGGGTGAATTGACCGGCATGCTCCTTACCAGAGCCTATCATGAAAAGCTGGGTCGCCCCAGATCCAAAGTTGTGATCCCCGATTCAGCTCACGGTACGAATCCTGCCTCAGTGATTATCGCCGGTTATACCACCCTGCAGGTGAAATCGAATGATAAAGGGTTGGTGGACCTGGATGAGTTAAAAAAAGTGATGACCGAGGAAGTGGCTGCTTTGATGCTCACCAATCCCAATACCCTGGGATTATTTGAATCGCAGATACTGGAGATAGAGAAGATAGTCCACGATGCCGGAGCTCTTTTGTATCTGGACGGTGCCAATCTGAACGCCCTTCTGGGAGTAGCCAAACCTGGCGATATGGGATTCGACATGGTTCATTTCAACCTCCACAAAACCTTCTCCACCCCGCACGGGGGCGGGGGGCCTGGATCCGGGCCGGTGGGGGTGAAAAAACATCTGGCAGATTTCCTACCGGTTCCGACAGTGGCAACCAGGGGGGAGGATCAGTATTTTCTCGATTACAAGCGGCCCGATTCCATAGGAAAAGTTCAGGGCTTTTACGGGAACTTCGGGGTAATGGTTAAAGCCTATGCCTTTATTCGATCCTGCGGGGCCAAAGGTCTGAGAGAGATAAGTGAAAATGCGATAATCAATGCCAACTACTTGATGGAGTCTCTGAAAGAGTACTATGATTTACAGTATCCCGGACCGTGTCAGCACGAGTTCGTTCTTTCCGGGACAAGGCAGAAAGAGAAGGGTGCAAAAACCCTGGACATTGCCAAAAGGCTGCTGGACTACGGTCTCCATGCCCCCACGGTTTACTTTCCTCTGATAGTTTCCGAGGCATTGATGATCGAGCCAACCGAATCAGAAAGCAGAGAGAGTCTGGATGAATTCATAGAGGCTATGATTGAAATCGACAGGGAGATCACCGAGAATCCGGAAATGGTTAGATCCGCTCCTCATAACACGCCCGTCGCCAGGCTGGATGAGGTCAAAGCCGCCAAGGATCTAAACGTCAGGTGGAAGAGAGAAGCTTAATGGGTCGTTCGAAAGCCAAACCTTAAACCCGCAAAGGAGGTGAGACAAATTGGCATTCTATTCCAAAAGGTCTAAGGTCTATCACACCGATGCCCGGTGCCCGGTTGGCAAGGCTGTTAAGAAGAAAAATAGAATTCCCGGCAAGGGTGGAAGGAAGATGTGTAATTTCTGCAAGACCATGGGCAAGGCTAAACCGGTGAAGAGGGCCAAGAAAGCCAAGAAAGCCAAGAGAGCCAAAAAGAGGAGACGTTGGTAAAGAGATCCGAGATTGTGGGCTGGATCCATACGATCCAGCCCCTTTTTTCAACGAATCTGTGCACAGATACTCGTCAACTAAGAACACCGGACCTCGACTAAAGAAAATCAAAAAGTCTTGCTCAAACCGAGTTCAAGATTTTTTGTCATCGCTGCCCGAAATCTCAATCTGGCCCGAACCAGGGTTTGAGCAGCTAGCCCATTCTCATGATTCGGGTTTTCGTCTGGTCAAGGCTTCTTCACGAAATAAGAAATAATACTTGACAAAACGAAAATCTGCCTTATTAATATTACAAAATTTTTTTGGCTGATTAGATCTGGAGGTGACAATGAGAAGTTTGCTGATTTCAGCGATAATCGTGTGGGTGGGTTTGACGATTCCGACCGCCTTTTCAAGCTTTGCCCAGGAGGAAGCCCCCACTTACAGGGATTCGTTAGTTTTCACAGACATTGTCCTCATAAAAGACGGTACCAACTTGCGGACAGGAGCCGGCACCCGGTACGCTATAGCAGGGAAGGCCATAGGGGGTGAAAAATACGACCTTCTCTCTAAAGAAGAGAAATGGTCCAAGATCAGGTTCGAGGGGCAGGAGGTCTGGGTGATAAATACACTGGTCGAATCGTTCGGGCAGGATACTACGGTGATCAAAATCGAAATTCCCCCGCCTCCCAAAGAACCAACTTTTGCCGACTGGGTCAAGGCCAATCTTTTTTACGTGATAGCTGGACTGGTACTTGTAGTCTGCCTTCTTCTCATCCTGAGAGTAGTGCTCACCACGTGAGTCGACCAGCGGTTAACGGAAAACGGTAAACGGAAAACAGTAAACGGTAAACAGAAAACAGAATATAGAAAACAGAAAATAGAAGACGGAAGACGGTGTAAACCCCTTATTTACGCTCTTTTGCGGCGGTCGTTTTTTGGGGTCAAAAGGCTTACGCCGACTATCAAAACAAAAGAGACAACAAACCCGGGGATCAATTCGTAGAGGAGATTTTTCAAGGCGGGGACATTGTACCACACCAGGACCGTGAGGGTGCCTCCGACCATTCCGGCAAAGATTCCCTGTTTGGTTACTTTTTTCCACCATAAGGTCAAAAAGAGTGCTGGCCCGAAGCTTGACCCTAATCCGGCCCAGGCATATAAAACCAGCCAGTAGACCAATGACTCTGCGGTAAGGGCCAGCATGAAGGCGATTACTCCCACTATAAGCGTGGCTATTCTGCTCAGCGTGACCAGGGTTTTCTGAGGGGCATCCTTTTTGTAGAGCTTGTGGTAGACGTCCTCGGAGATCGCCGAGGTGGCCACTAAAAGCTGGGAATCGGCGGTCGACATCATGGCAGCAATGGCGCCGCAGATCAAGATTCCGGCAAGCCCAGCAGGGAGCAGGTGTTTAGCCATATAGGGCATTATCATTTCTTGATCTGAAAACATGTCTCCGAAGATTGCCAGGCCAAAGATTCCCAGAAGCACCGCACCCCAGAAAGCCAGGATAGCCCAAGAAACAGCAATCAGGCTCCCTTGTCTCAACTGTTTTGGATTTTTTATTGCCATGAAGCGGGTGATCAGGTGGGGCTGTCCCATATATCCCAGCCCAATGCCCAGACCGCCGAGAACAGAAAGTATCATAGGCCAGCCGGTCAACCCTCCACCCACAAAGAGTAAATTGGGATCGGTTTTGCTCACTTCTAAAGCCAGATTCTTGATTCCACCAAGCTCGATTGCTCCCACAATGGGCAGCATCACTAAGGTGAAAACCATCAAGGCACCCTGGAAGAAATCGGTCCACACAACCGCAAAGAAACCGCCCATAATGGTATAGAAAAGGATAATACCGGCTCCGATCAACATCCCGTGAAGCTTGCTTATGCCGAAAGTTATGTTCAGCACTTTCCCAGCGCCCAGAAACTGGGCTGCCACATAGATGGTGAAAAAGAAGACGATAATTATGGTAGCCGTTATCCTCAAGGTATGGGAATCGTCTCCGTACCTTGATTCCAGGAAGTCAGGGATAGTGATAGCGTTGTATTTTTCAGTTTCCATTCTCAGTCTTTTAGCGATAAAGGTCCAGGAAAAGAAAATCCCGAACACACAGCCAATAGCTGGCCAGATAGCATTGAATCCTGTGGCCAAAGCCAGGCCGGGCAGTCCCACGAGAAGCCAGGCGGACTCGCCGGAGGCTCTTTCTGAAAAAGAAGCCAGCCAGGGGCCTATTCTTCTTGAAGCCAGGATATAGTCAGGGAGGGTGCGATTGTACCTGTAAGTCAGGATTCCCTTTACAAAAAGAATTATCAGATAGGCAATGAAACCAATTAGTATGGGATTCATTTTCTCTCCCTTTTGCCTCGAACAAGATATGAGATCAAAGCCAGGATAATCAGCACGATTGGAGGAACGATCACCCAGAATTTTGTCCAGAAAGGCATTCGCTTTCTCCTGCCATGTGAATTTTTTCACTAATTATAAAGAAAAAACACAGCAAAGCAAGAATATTTTGAAAAAAATCGCAGTGCTCTGGACGTCGTCAGACCGCGAACATTCTTCCATGAGCAGACCATCGATTCTGGCGTTTTGCGCCACTAGATAGGCCCCAAGACAACAGTACGTGCTATTAAAGACAGCGGTTGAGCGGTTCCTGTAAGTGAAAGCTGAGAATGAAGTCAAGTTTTCGGTTACCACACCCGCAAAAGGGGGAGTGATAACCGTATTTCAGAAAACGTTTTTCAAAGAATTTTAAGGCTCCGAGAAGAAACTTCTAATTCGACTCTGAGCCTAGGAAATCCAGATTAGTCTCTGTTTGCATCTTGACGGTATGTCGGACACAGGTCAATAAGCATCTCCAAGAAGGTGTAGGTTCCCGATCTTGACCCTCTTTAGCCCGGCTCTTTCTGCCGCGCTTCTTGCCCCTTCAGCGTGTTTTCTTGAAGTGGTGGGGAGGTCGCTCATTTCAAAACAAGGGTAAAATGCTAAAAGAGAATAGGGGATCTCAGGATTCAATCGGGCGATGAAATTGGCAATCTTTTCTACTTCTTTCTCATCTATGTATCCGGGGATCAAAAGCGTGCTGGCGACAAGAAAAGGGGGATCAGGTCTTTTTTCAATGAACTGTGACAGAAACTCGAAATTCTCAAGCGTCCTTTTGTTCGTAACTCCACATAACGCTGTATTCAAGCCTTGATCGAAGGTCTTGAGATCAAATTTGATGCAGCCGCCTGATTTCAGGGAAAGCTCGGCCATTTCTTTCAGAAGCTTCTGGTTCATGGCGCCGTTGGTCTCCCAGCAGATGCGCACGGTTCTATCCTTATTTTTCTCCAGAGTTAAGCGGGAGGTTCTGAGCGCATGTATCAACTGGGGTGTGGGATCGCCTCCGAAATAACAGATGCAGGAAGTTTGCGCGTCCACGTGGTCTGAAAGATCTTCTGCTGAGACCCTTCCCTTTGAGAAAACGCTTGTGCGATAGTGCCAGTTCTGGCAAAAGAGGCAGTCGAACGAGCAGGACTGATAGAAGACCGCCAGATTCTTGTATCCGTATTCTGCGCCCTCGGAATGAGAATATTGCGGATATCCAGCTTTCGAGCCGCCAGCACAGACCCAATCTGCAACGCAGTTAGTGGGTAGGTTATCGTAGTACCAGCTCAAATTGCCGTTTTCTATGCCACCACCTGAGAGTTTTCCATTCTGATTTTTTCTCAATCCACAATAACCTCTCTCTCCTTCTGCAATCCAACACTGGTTGACGCAGAGACTACATCTCCTACCATCGGTTTCTTGTGGCGGAGAGGAAAGGAGTCCAAACTTTCTCCTGGAGCAAGCGTGTACATTCTGAATATGTGCAGAGACTCGGTCGAAATCATTTCTGATACAGTCTATGCAGAGATTGAGAGGACTGGAGATTAATCTCGATTTCTTTTTACAGTTGATGCACTGCGCCATATTACTCAAATCTCCCGGGAATCTCTACTCCACAGTAACTGCACTTCCCTTGTTCAATTTTGTTATCTGTGATGTAGAGACCCTTTCTCTCGATCAGAATCCTTTTACACCGGTGGCAATAGGTATTCTCTGCTGGATGTCCGAAAACATTGCCCAGGTAAACATAGAGAAGACCCTGCTCCAGACCTATCTCCCGCGCCATCTCTAAAGCAGAGACCTGGGTGGCGGGCACATGAGATAGCTCCAGATGCGGGATGAATCTGGTTATGTGCCAGGGGGTCTCTTCACCCAATTCATCTTTTATCCAGGATGCGATACCTTTTAGCTGCTTCTGATCATCGTTGTATCCCGGAGTGAGGTTGGTCACGATTTCCACCCACATGCCCCATTTTTTCTTAGCTCTTTTTGTCACTTGCAGAATCCCCTTGAAGTCAGACACGTGACACATCTTGCTGTAAAATTCTTTGGAGAATCCCTTTATATCCACTCTGAAGGCATCGAGATACGGTGCGATTGTGTCTAAGGCCTCAGGAGTGATGAAACCATTGGTCACGTAGTTAGTTAAAAGATTGTTTTCTTTGGCCAACCTGGCTCCGTCAAGAGTATACTCAAACCAGACAGTAGGCTCATTATATGTCCAGGAGACTCCTCTGCAATCATAGTTTCTCGCCAGGGCAATGGATTGCTCAGGAGTTATAGTCTCTGTCCTCTTA
>Ga0209636_10002791_pt1 | contig 17798 bp, 11 predicted proteins | sample DeeMarSWOR152_54_FD_187464 | JGI IMG/M metagenome (GOLD analysis project Ga0209636, IMG submission 187464) | Marine sediment microbial communities from White Oak River estuary, North Carolina - WOR-1-52-54 (SPAdes) (version 2) | ecosystem: Environmental > Aquatic > Marine > Intertidal zone >... | reverse complement strand
AAAGGACGGCGTGTACTGAAGAGCATCGGGCTGCTCGGATTTATGCGGACGCACATAAAACTCTTCGAAATTCGCCTCATCCTGACGGCGGAAAATGATGGTCGGGAAAAATCGTCCTTCTTTAAAAGCCAGATCCACCTCCACAACCCCGTTCTCGAATTCGACATCCTTGAGAAAAGCCGTCCCGGTAAGAGTGAGCGCCTTCCGACCCTGGAATTCCTCAATCCGGCTTGCCGGGCCCAGCTGCCAGCGCTCGGAATCAAAGCTGACAGTTTCCTCAGTCCCGTAGGAAAAAACGCTCATCAGAATGAGGCCAAAGAAGATTAAAGCACATTTTTTTGCTTGGAATTGATTTTTCACAGTTTTCTCCTTTCTATGCTCCGATTTTATTATCTCGATTTCTTCCATATTGTGTATGGAAAATACAAGGGAATGGGAGAGAACCATTATCTCTTATTCGCGATAAAAACAAAAATATGCATTCGATGAAAGGCCGGTAGAATCGATGAATGGTTATTGTAAACTCTTCTATTCTGATTTAATGAATCAAACCGGTTGTGATTTTTTGAACTCCGAAGGTGTCATCCCGGTGTATTTTTTAAAAACCCGGTTAAACACGGATTTGGAGTTAAATCCCACATCCAAAAGAATATCAAGGATATTTCTGTTTTGATTCGAGTGATCCGTCAAAAACTGTTTGGCCTCCTCCACCCTATAACTATTCACAAAGTCAAAGAAGTTTACCCCAAGGGACTCGTTGATGATTTGAGAGAGGGCCCTCGGCGAGACCGAGATTTTCCTGCCCAGCTCATTTATGGCCAGAGATGGATTCAAATAGGGTTTTTCCTCAAGCATATATGACCGCAATAGTTTCAGGTATCGATCTTTGTCTTCTTGTGTCAACCTGGAGTGTATGTACTTTGGGGCTTCTTCGACTCCGTTGAATATCTCCGGCTGTTTCAATCCTTTGTAGACAATTATATTGGCGAAGATAAAGATAAAGACAAGGGTCAGTGACTCCAGGAAGGGTGTGGGGACGAATAGCCTTCCCAGTATGAAGTCTGTAATGTCAAAAACCCAAATAACAGAGTAGCCAATGAGGATAAAGTTAAGCCAGGAGAGGTTGATTTTTTTCGTGCTGGAGAAAATACTTTTCAGTTTCTTTCTGAAGTTCAAAAGGATGAGGAAGGAAGCAAACAAGTAAATGAATATGATGATGTGAATAAGGATCATAATAATTATGGCCTGGATGGGAAGCCGATCTCTCATGTTAGATAGGATTTCTACCTTTCTCGCAGTGCTTTGAGTATGGTAAATCACCGTAAAATATATATTTACCAGTATGAACGGGATGAGATGGAACAAATGCCTGGTTTTGATTGTGAAATCTCGGTAAGCCAGGGATCTGACATAAGAATAGAGGGAAGGTCCGTATAAAAATATGAAAGGCAGCAGGACAAAATGAATATGAGGATTATTGATTTCGAATCTTGAAAAAAGATGATTGATCATTGCAAATGACTTTGACAAGAGAAAAATGGCTAAGAGTAAGTTGCTCAGGCGCTTGCCCTTTTTGAGGCTCAATAGGAAAAACGAGAAGAAAAGCAGCTGGAATAAAGTTAAAAAATAGAGAATATCAAGGATTCCAATTTTCATATTGCTTTTTTTTATATTAGCCGAGGAAACCAGAAATTTCAACGCAAGGCCTAAGCGAAGCGGTTCATGCATCAGGTGGTTTTATTGATCTGTCAATAAGCGAATCGAAGGATGTGTTTTGTTTATGAAACGAAAAAGGGCAAGATAGAGAAAGTGAATTCAAAATTATATTAATCAAGAAGTATAGAGGCAGTTGTCCGTTCAAAGTGAATAGTCGAGTTAAAGAATGATTGAAGGTTAGTGAGAGAGGCGTTGATAAAAACGCCGAATTTTTCTGGGGAAAGAGAGCGATTGACTTTTATTCCCAGAAAAACAACAAAAAATGGATCCCTCTATTCTGAATGAGTTCCTTCTTCTGTGTTTCTTGTTGGAATAAAGCATCATCGATTTCTATGTTGATCTCAACGTCTTCGATGAGCATCTTTCTCACTTGGATTCCATTAACAATATGCTCTGTGAGGAATGGCAGCAAAAGCCCATCCACTTTCCTGAAGTCTCTCTCGATGGTTTCATAGATCATTTCCTTCTTATTGCGCCTGATTTTGTTAATGATCTTCAGCTCTCTCCCAGTCCGGACATCCATAAGGTGGAGGGATTCAGCGCCTGAGTTTTGAATGAGCTTCACTTTGTACACTTCGGCTCCCTCAAATTCCTCTATTGCAAGGAATTCGATTTTATGCCCTTTCTTTTTATAATTGATGAAAGGATAGACATCCGCATTATTTATCGCTTTCCTGGCCTGGTCTTCTGGCAATGGAATAGGTTCTGGAAAACCACGGCTCGCATCGCACATCCAGGCAGACTTATTGGTAACAACATATATAGCTATTTCGCCGTTTTGGGAAATCTCCACACGCGTTTTATCTGGTGCTTTGTACCAAACAATAATGGAAACCTCTGTTCCCCCCTGAGCAACCATTATGTACTTTGCGGTGGCCTTCATGCTTTTCCAGGATTTTAAATTTTCTAGCCCACCCATGGCCATGTAGTATTTAGCCATGATTTCTTCTATATTTTGAGGCATCGAAAAGCTCGAGATCATCAAAAAAAGAAAGAGTCCCGTGATTATCTTTTTTTTCTTCAATTATTTCTCCTCTGACTGGATTTGCAGCACTTCAATTCCTCGTGATGTCCTTCTATTTCTTTTTTGCGGTGAAGACACCATTAGGCATTGTGATGGCAGCTTCATCCACTTTACCTTCCGAGCTCACATGAAATTTTATGATGAAATCCGATAAGTTCTTGACTTGAAATTCTGTGCCTTTATAGGGGATCAACTCATACTGGGCCGATATTCGCCAGACCTCTGAAAGGTAGCTCTTTAATTTCATTTACTATAGCCACAGCGCATCCCGGAACTTCCCATTCCTCAATCTGCTGGATTATGAATTTGTGAAATCCCTTGAGTTCCTTAACCTGAGCGCTTTTCTGTGCAGATAGGGGTATGTAGAGGAGAAGAGAAGCGGCCAGCAGGATAAGAGTGAATCGGATATGTTTTTTGTTCATTTTAAATTCTCCTTGAAAATCAGCTTTTTTGCTTCCATCGTACTTTGATTAAGTCTCTGGATGCGCATTCTCTTTGAGAATAGGAATATTGAATAATGCTCACGCTTATCAGGATTTTTTTGAATTCTGTCATACTAGATTTCATTCCACTCAATATAAGTGGAACTTGAAGAATAATCGACCCGAATCATGATTCAGAACGAAGAAAAGAAAGGATGAGGATCAGGAAAAATCTTTCACATAGATCATTCGGTCTGAATGGATTTTTTAAACTCTGAGGGGGTTTTTCCGGTGATTTTCTTGAAGGCGTTATTAAAGGCTGACTTAGAGTTGAATCCGACCATATAGGCGATTTCCAGGATTGTTTCTTCGCTCATAGATGGATCGGACAGGTATTTCTTGGCTTCTTCAATGCGATAAGCGTTGATAAAATCGATAAAAGTCTGATTCAGGGAAGCATTGATGATTTGTGAGAGATGACGTGGCTGGATGGAAAGTTTCCGGGAGAGCTTGACAAGGCTTAAACCGGGATTGAGATAGGGTTTATCGTTCTTCATACACTCTTTCAATCGCTCAATGTGTCGATCAATTTCGTTTGGGTTGAGAGTCGATCCTTTATACTTTATTTTGTCTTCAGTTTGAATAAAGACTTCTGGATGCTTAAGGCCTTGGAATACAGTAGCGATAGCTATGCCAAAAATGAGGAAGAAATTAACTAAACTGAGAAAATATATCGACTGTCCTTTAATTAAAGCGATCATTGAATTTGCGATGCCTATACTCCAAAACAGACCGAATCCTACTAGGATAAACCTCAACCAGTTCAAAGTGCTCTTCTGATAAAGAACCTGATTTTTTATCCATGATTGATATTTCCGGAGTGCTTTGAAGGATAATATTAAATAGACTGCAAGTTGAAGGGAAATAAGACATGGGAAAATGATCAATATCCATAAATCAAAAGATGATGATGAAGTCAAGAGGTCCAAATGCGAAAAAGATTTGTGGAGGACAAAGAAAGGAGAAAAGACCAAGTAAGCAAGGAATGGTATAAGATGGAGGGCATGTCTTCGCTGCAACAAGAAACTGTGAGAAACGACAGCCTGGATATAGAGATAGAGCAAAGGAGCCCATAGTAGAATGAAGGAATTCGCTAACCAGAACAAGAGAAAGATTTTTTGCGAGAGGATATTGGTTTTCTGGGAAAGAACAAAGTTCAGAAGACTGGCGGCAGTTGAAAACAAGAATAGACCAAGAATCTTATTGCTGAGCTTGTTGCCTTTTTTATGACTGATTAGGAATAGTGAGAAGAGTAAAAGGAAAGAAATAGCGATTATATTAGTAATCTCAGTAAGATTCGAATATTTCATGAGACATCAAAGTTTGCTTTAGCGATTGCATAGAAATATGGACAATTTTTATGTGTTCTCGATTCATAAATTCCGTAAACAAAAATAGCATTCTCAATATTTTGAGTCAATGTGGACATTCAAAGAGGGACAATGGATGATATTTCAAAGAAAAGCATTGAAATCCGAATGGAGAAGCTGGAATATTCAAAACAGTTTTTATGAAGGTTTTAGAAAAGGGTATCGAATCATGAAACAAGACGACATGATATCTAAATTGTTTTATTGTAGAGTGCCTAGCAATATAAAAGAAGAATAAATATCCGGTTATATCTCTATTGCCCAGAGTCCTCCTGTTGAGATTATTAAGATTGAAAAGACTAGATAATGATCGAGAATAAAGCTTGTATGTTAACAGGAAGTAAATTCAGTTTCAACATTTGGATCTAGGTTTTTTAATAATGCATGGATGGCAAAACAATGGAAAATTCAAAATATCGAGATAAGGATCAGTTGTCCCTTAAGTCTAAAATGGTTGAAATTCGTTCACTGTGAAAACAATAGGTGTTATTACGGCAATTAAAGAAGAAGCGAAATACTTCTATGCGAAGTATTCGTTTAAAAAAAAAGTGTCATTCTTTCGTGATTTTTATGTGAGTGTTGAAAATAATAGCAAGATAATTCTCGTTCATTCTCATACAGGCCCTGTCAACTCATCCGCAGCAACGGAGTCTCTCATTATCAATTTCCTTCCTGATTTTATAATCAATACAGGCAGTGCCGGCTCACATGATATTGGAATTCTTCCTGGAGATGTCGTTATCGGAGATCGGTATACCATTAATTACAACGTTGAGGAGGTAGAACGAGGCAAAATCAAAGAGAAAAAAGGATCGCTCATCAGATTTAAAAAAAATAGAAAGATAAGGTCATTTGATTATCTGGGGCCGGATAGATATTTATTGAGACTGGCTCAGAAATTAAGCTCAAAAGTGAGTTTGGAAAGAATCCCCATACATGATTATTTTGATTCTCATAATGTTCCCAGAGATCCAAGAATACTAACGGCTGGCATTGGATCAGAAGAACATTGGACAGTAGATGTTAAGCTCATTGAAAAAAAGAAAAGCTTCTTTGGTCATAAAATTGAAGATAAAGAATCTGCCTACATAGCCCAAATATGTCATTTTCATAATGTCCCGTTTGTCAGCATAAGAGGGATATCCGACAATGAACTTGTCAAAAGAACTGTTGGATATGAAGCTGTTTATAAACTCATCGAATTGAGCTCCATGAATGCAGCTAAACTGGTAGATAAAATAATTGAAGAAATAAAATTAACCTAACCATAGCTTCTGCCTTCGCGTGTGATCATGATGGCCCAGCTGTTATCTTTCATGGGGCGGTCAAATGTTATTTTGCGTATCCTGGCGGTATTGCCTTTCTCGTCTTAGTCTTTTCAAGTTATATTCAGTTATTTTATTTTTTCGTGTACGGCTTGAGTTAATAATATTTGCGGCATTTAGACGTCCTTTGATGAGTTTGATTTTCGAATAAATCTTAGTGAACCTGAGTTATATTCTTCCTTATATATGTTATAAAACCCTGCTTTAGAATCGACCTTATTCATGCATCAGGACGATTCTGCGGTCAATGAAATGTAAATTATTAGGGATATGATCAAATCATGCACTTTTGTTTTCAGGGAGGAGAGAAAATGAGTCATGTCAATCGAAGGCGTTTTTTGAAATGGATGGGGATGGGCGCCCTCGGAGTGAGCGTAAAAAAATCTTTAAAGTCCTCCTCAGCAGAACCGGACCCATCGGAGGAGAATGCTGCTGTCAGAATCAGGAAGTATAATTCTCTTGGAAAAACCGGCCTTAAAGTCTCCGATGTCAGTTTTGGCGCCATCAACTATTTCAATCCCAATGTGTTGCGCTACGCCTATGATCTTGGCGTCAACTTATTCGACACAGCCGAGGGCTACATGCGGACCATGAGTGAAACCTACCTGGGTCAGGCGCTGAAGGATGTCCGGCACAACATCGTCATTTCCACCAAACATGTCGTCTCGTCACCCCAAATAAAAGACCGAAACGCCCACATCGGCAGGATCGAGGAAAGCTTAAAACGGCTCGAGACCGATTACATCGACCTCGCTCTCCTTCACAATGTCTCGAATCCCGCCCTGCTGGAGAATGAAGATGTCCTGTCCGCTTATGCCCAGCTCAAGAAAGACGGCAAGATTCGGTTTGCAGGCTTTTCCACGCACGTCCCCCAGGAAATCTTTCCGAAACTCCTGGAATTGAATTTTTATGATGTGGCCCTCTTTATTTACAATCATCTAGAGGGGAAATCCTTCGAACCTTTGATCGAACAGGCCAGGAAAAAGGGGATAGGCACCATTGCCATGAAGGTCCTGGCCGGCAACAAGCAGGGAAGCCTCAAAAGCCTGGTCAACGAACAATTGAAATACTCCCAGGCGGCTATCCGCTGGGTGCTGGCCAATCCCCATATGGACTGTTGTGTTATCACCATGAACACATTCTCTCATGTCGAGGAGTATGTGATGGCTTCAGGAAAGCCCATGGAAAGGGGTGACCTGGAGGCCATTTCGAAGTATCAGAGCGAAGCGGGGAGTCAATATTGCCGGGTAAGCTGTAGAGAATGTCTCTCGTCCTGTCCCCGGGGAGTGGCCATCAACGATATCCTGCGCTACACGATGTATTACGAAGACTACCGGCTGGAAAAGAACGCCCTTCAGCTCTATGCCGAAATGGAAAAGGAGAAAAAGCCGTTGAGCTGCGGGAATTGTCCCGGGTTCTGCACAGATGCCTGTCCGTTCGGTCTTTCGGTAAAAGAGCGGTTGATCCATTCCCATCGCTTATTATCGGCTTAAGGAGGGCGAGGAATGAACATGTCAGGAGGTCAGATGAATCAAAGAGCATTAATTACTCTTCTCCTCATTCCAGTGTTTGTCATGGTTTCTCAGGGGGCAGTAAACGGTCAGACAGTGACGACCACAGAAGGAATTTTGAAGAAGAATATCGAGGCAACCGGAGGAAGAGGGAAGCTTGAGGAGATAAAAAACTTCTCGTTCAAAGCCGGGTCGAACACCTACTTTGTCCGGTCCGATGGAACGATGAAAGTCTTGATGGGGCAGAAGCCTGTTGTCATCGCAGCTGTCTTGGTGACTGATGACTTAGTAAAGGAAAACTATTTTCACCAAATTCTAACGATCGAAGGAATCGAAAAATCCCGCCTGCAGTGCATGGCCAGACTCGTCAGCGGTCATTTTTCTCTGGCCAACTTCGAAGGATTCCTATCCTATCAGGGAGTGAAAAGCTTCGGTCCAGAAAAGAATCATCTGCTTTCCGGAAAAGCCTGTGGCATGGATGTTACATTTTCTCTCGATGTCGACAGCTTCCTTGTCAGGAGAATGGTCTTGGAGAAATACACGGCTGAAGAAGGGCATTATGGAATCAGCTATGAGTTTGGGGACTATAAAGAGATAAACGGAATCAAAATTCCGTCTTCGATCTTTTATGCGCCAATCGGGGCGCAGAGCTCATCAACTCCCTTTCCGAGAGAGATCTCCGATGTGAAGGCCAATCTGGAGCTTGACGATGAATTCTTCTCCAGGATTGATGTCAACATCGGAGAAGTCACCTCAACACCAGGTGAATTGAGAGGCAATGTGTTTGAAATTATATCCATGGAACCACGGCCGTCAATCATCATCGTCACCAACTGGCGGCCACAAGACATTAAAAAAGCAGGTTTGAGGACAGGCGAGAAATTGATTCTCACCCTGGACAACCTTGAGATCGAATTGACCTTTTATCAAACAGATATCGAAAGGGAAGAAAACAATTATGGAATTCCGGATGCCCGGTTCATGACCATGGATCCCATGAGAGGGAATCTTTATTTCATCTATTTAAACCTGACGGATAAAGATAAGACTGAGAGCATCAAAGCCAAACTGACCCCTCTCATTCCGATCCAGATAAGAAGGAAGTGAAAGATTCTGTTTTGATTTTCTGAGTTTCCCTGATGAACTCAACATTCTGTGGAAGGGAGATATAGCAAAAATAAAAGTAAGTGTGGAACGGATCGAGGGCCAATGTGACCTCCCCATGCACGTGGGGGATTATTTCTATGTAGAGGATTACAGACTCTACGTCCCGGATGGCCAGTATATCTGTATCTGGGCCTTGCAGAGCATGATGCCGGTATTTCCTCTATTAGTTGAGAAAGATAATCTGGACGATACCCATTGGGTAAAAAGCGTAAAGAATTTTTCCTGTCCCGACCCGAAAGGACGGGTTCAGTATATGCTCGGAGTTATCGAATAACCGATGTCTCTGATTCAATAATCACCGGATGATAAGCTCATTGCCAGAGAGAGCCTTGAAGGGGAGTAACCATCCTCTCTGATGAGACTTTATTACTCTCTCTTTCACTCATACCGCAGGGAATCTGCCGGATTAGCCAGGGCAGTCTTAAGGGAATAGCCGCAGGAAGTGAGAAGTGCGATAAGGGTAGTGATTATCCCAGGTATCAGCAAGGGCCATACTCCAAAATCAACTCTGCAGGCAAAATTGTGAAGCCATTTATTCATCACAACCCAAGCCAGAGGCCAGACAATAATATTGGCTATCAAGACCAATAGAACGAATTCGCTGGTCACAAGTTTCAAAATGCTCGATAGGGAAGCGCCAAGTATTTTTCTTATGCCGATCTCCTTCACCCTGTTGTTGACAGTTATCAGGGTCAGACCGAAAACGCCCATGCCGGCAATGAGAATGGTGAAGAAAGAGGAATAACCCACGATAGCATTCCACCTGTTTTCATCGGCATAAAATAATTGAATGTCATCATCCAGGAATGAATATTCGAACGGTCTAACGGATTGAATCTCTTCCCATCTCTCCTTGAGATATGTGATCGTCTCCCCAATATTCGCGGCCGATATCCTGACCACGGCATAAAATAATCCCACTGTCGGGTCCATGTTCAAAACCACAGGCTGGACTTCTTCTTTGAGCGATTCATAATGGAAATCCTTGACTACGCCGATAATTGTCACCGGAGGTGTCTGTCCTATTTTTATTGTTTTTCCTATCGGCTGTTCCAGTCCCAATACATTCACGAGTTTTTGATTGACGACAACTGAAGATATGTCACTTGAAAATGCGCTCGAGAAATCCCTCCCCTCGATCAAATTTATCTTCATCGTTTTCAAATAATCATAGTGAACTCTATTTTCATACACGTAGATTTTCTTCCCCTGGTTGTCAATCATCCCGTATACATCGGTTCTGTTGGGAGAACTCATACAGCCCGATATGCTCTTGACAGCCGTGTGAGATTGTATGCTTTCTTTGAATAATTTGAATAATTCCTGGCTTCTTGTATTATGCCTTTCCTGAAGGTCAACGATTAATATTCCGCCTTTGTCAAAACCCAGGTCGTAGTTTTTTAAAAATCGTATCTGCCTCGACATGATTATCGAAGCGACCAATAAGAATATGGAAATTGAAAATTGCAGGACAATAAGTACTTTGGTGAAAAGGTTTTTTCTTCTTAATTTGAATTTTCCCCTCAGAACTTCCGTGAGATTAAAATTGGCCATGACCAGAGCGGGGAAACTCCCGGCTAAAATACCCACCGATACTATTAACAGCAGGAAGACAACGAGGCTGTTCAAATGAAAAAGCGAATGAACGGTAAGATTTTTGATGGAAAGAGTATTAAAAACGGGCAGCATGAGCACGGCGATAAATAAACCGAGGATAATCGAAATCAGAGCTGTACAAACAGATTCAATCCAGAATTGGTGGATAAGCTGTTTCCTCCCGGCCCCAAGCATCTTTCTGACACTGATTTCACGGGCTCTTAAGGAGGCCCTTCCTATCGACATGTTGATGAAGTTGATGACAGCGATTAAGAGTATCAATAATGCTATTCCGGCGAGGATATAGGATCTTCTGATATCACTTCTGGCCAGACCGTAAATATTCGATGAATTCAGATGAATATCCTTAAGATTTTGTAGAGAATAAGTTATTGTTTCTCCGTTTTTCACTAACGACCCATACTTCTTTCTTATGTCATAAGAAGCAGACATGTATGGTTTCACGATGCCAAGTATCCTGTTTTCAATATGTGCGGGGTTTGCTTGTTTGTTCAACAACAAATAGGATTGAGCTGAACGGTGACTCCAGTCATCAAGAGAATTTGATGAAGAAATAAAATTTAAATTATCAATATTTATTAAGATGGAAAAATGTATCGAAGAGTTTGAAGGCACATTTTCCATTATTCCATCGACCACGAAGGGCTTTTGCCTTTCTCCGAATGTAAAGAAGAGAACCTTTCCTATCGGGTCCTCATTTCCAAAATATTTATTTGCCGTGTTTTGAGTTAAAACAACAGAGTTATCGGAATATAATGCCGCACCGGGATTGCCTTTTTTAGGCCGGAAAGAAAATATTTCTAGAAATTCCGCGTCAGCCATGTATATGTTTTCGTTAAAAATGTTGTCATTGTGCTTAACCGGTACATTTATTACCCGGACAAGCCTAGCAAAACTTTCGATTTCAGGAAAATGATCCTTCAAAACCAACGCTATGGGAACCGGCCCATTCCGGTGAGAATACTCGTAAAAATGGTCATTGATCACGATCGAATATATCGAATCGGCCTTTTCATGAAACTTGTCAAAGGACAATTCATCGCTTATGAAGAGATAGATCAAAACACAAAATGCAAGCCCCAATGAAAGACCTGCAACGTTTATAAATGATCCGGTTTTATATTTTCGTATGTTTCTTAAAGCAATCTTCAGATAATTTCTCACCATGGTTGAACTCCAGCACAGAGTCCGCATGATGGAATAAGGGATTGACCTTACGGTCGTTATCCAGTACCAGGCCTGGGCGGCAAAATCGCCTTTTTTCCTGGCAATGGAGTTGAAAGCCTCATCAATATCTCCCAATTGAGTGTAGAGACCGGTTTTATCCGGGAAAAACCGCTTTAAAAGCCAAACAGCCATTCCCGGCGGTTGAGGAGATTTTTTATCCATGAATCACTCTTTGTCAAATATGTAACTCGGAAGGTCTTTCCACATAGCTTGATCGATCTTCCGAATGACAGCAAGGGTTTTTAAACCAGAGGAAGTTACTTTATAAAACCGTTTTCTTCTGCCGCCTCGCTCAGGAGTCTCACTGCCCAAAAAAGAATCAACGTATCCTTTTTTTTCAAGACGATCAAGGGATATGAAAATAGCACCGAACGCCCAGGTTTTACCGGTGATTTCTTTTAGTTTTTCCCTGATCAGGAAGGCGTAGGCATTTTCCTGTAATCGCAGGATGCAGTTGAGCAGCAGTTCTTCTGTCCGGGATAATAATTTCATGATGTCTTCATTTTTATGCGTTTCCTACATTATAGGAAATGGAAGAGAAAAAATCAAGGGAACTCATAATTTATTTTTGCAGCCTGTACCCGAATTTCAAGAAAAGGGTGAATCAGAGTGAACCTCAACAGAGGCCGGATGTCAGTTTTTGGGTAGGAATCGATTTTTTTCATTATCCGGTTGTTTTTGTGGCCTCATGCCTCTCTTTAAGCTATTGAACAACCTGCTCTGCATGTTATATCCTAATCCCTGGGCTTTAGATTCGAGAATCTCGAAAAATGGTGGAGGATTTGTGGCCAGCAATAGAAGGAAATTCCTGCAGTCCATACCGTTGAATAAAAACATAATGCGCCGGGCCAGCCGATTTTTTGTTCTCTTTCTCTTTTTCTTCATCCTGGTGTCAAACCTCCTCCTCTCTTTGTACCCCAAAAGAGAACTAAATGAATACCTCCTCAGAACCTGGACGGTTCAATCGGGCCTGCCCATAAATTCCATAACCGCGCTCATCCAAACACAGGATGGCTATATATGGGTCGGCACACGCGCGGGCCTGTCCAGGTTTGACGGTGTCCGGTTCACAACTTTCACCAGACAAAATTCTCCTCTGTCAAATGACAGGATCACCAGCTTGTACGAAGATTCCAACAAGGTGCTGTGGATAGGAACCGATGGCGGCGGCCTGTATTCCTGCGAGAAAGGGCTCTGGCAAAACTTCACCGCCAATGATGGGTTGTCCAACGCGCATGTCCGGACGATAATCGGTGACTGGAAGGGGGATCTCTGGGTGGGTACAGACTACGGGCTGAACCGCATCAGCCAGGACGGCATCCATGTCTATACAGAGGAGGACGGGCTGTATGACAACATCATCACCGATCTCTGCTTGGACAACTGGGGAATCCTGTGGATAGGCACCCTGCGAGGCGGACTGGCCCGGTTCAATGAGAGAGTGATCGCTGTATATGGTTACGAGGAAGGACTCTTGAACTCGTCGGTCCTGTCACTGGCTTCCGACCGTTTGGGAAACATCTGGATAGGCACTCTGGAAGGTCTGTATCTGTTGAGTAGCGGAGAGAGGATCATCCATCCCGTATCCGACACGAGCTACACGCCGATTACGCATCTAATGGAGGATAGCCTCGGAAACCTTTGGATGGCGACCATGGCTGACGGCCTGAAACGGATGGCCGGGGACACTCTGACGGGTTTATCCACAGATGAAGGTCTGCCGGATGACTTTATCCGCTGCCTTTTGGTTGACCGGGATGAGAACATCTGGATCGGGATGGATACTGGAGGTCTTGTCCAGCTCAGAGACCCTCTGGTGAGGAATATCACTGGAGATGACGGAATCCCCGAGAGTGCTGTGTCGGCAGTGATGGAGGACCGCCGGGGATTTCTCTGGGTCGGGACCAGAAACAGCGGCCTCCGCAAAATGAAAAATGACAGAATCATTGAAACCTTTGATGCCCAAACAGGAATTTCCTCCAACAAAGTCAGGATCCTTTTCGAGGACAGCGACGCCAATCTCTGGGTCGGGACAGAGGACAGCGGGCTTGCCATCTTGCAAAAGGGGCGGTGGAACAAAATAAACTCAGAGAGTGGATTGAGTTCGAATCATGTGACAGCCATTCTTCAGGACAAAAAGGGAGTCATCTGGATCGGGACGGACAAAGGGCTGGACAGATTCCGGGACGGAAAGATCGATCCTCCTGGAGCCTTTGCCGGCCTGGCAGGATACCAGGTGCAGGCTTTGCTGGAGACTCGCGATGGCCTGCTTTTGGCCGGGACGAGTCAGGGGCTGTTTAAAATAAAAGAAAAGACAGTTGAAAAAATCGACCTTACCCGGAATGACTTTGAGCCGGAGATTGTCTCCCTGTATGAAGATACGGAAGGAATTCTCTGGATAGGGACAAACGGGGACGGCCTGTTGAGCCGGGATGAAGGGAAAGTAACAGTCTTCACTACAGCAGAGGGATTGAGGGACAATTATATTTATTCTTTAACAGAAGACAGACACGGGAACCTGTGGATGAGTACCAACAGGGGAGTCATACGGATAGGCTTGAAGGTGCTGAATGATTATGCTGGGGGGAAAATCCGATACCTGGTACCCGCTTTTTTTGATGAAGCTGAGGGCATGACCGGTTCCCAGTGCAGCGGGGAAGGCCAGCCTTCGGTATGGAAAGACGGTTCTGGCAGGCTTTATTATCCGACTGGGAAAGGCATTGCTGTGTTCGATCCGGGAAAGATCAGCATCGAGACAGCCCCTCCGCTGACAGTAATCGAAGCCGTGCTCTGCGACGGGAAGCCGGTCGGGAGCCATGACCTTCTTTGCTTTCCCCACAGGTCTGAAACTTTAGAGTTTCATTTCACTGCTCTTGATTTTCGTGCTCCTGAAAAAATACGTTTCAAGTACAGATTGGAAGGATATAAGGAAGAATTCGTTTATCTTCCCCTCGATGCAGAACGAGCGGCCCGCTATGTGAACCTGTCTCCGGGTGAATACCGCTTCATGGTACATGCAGTGAGCAACGACGGAGTCTGGGATGAAAACGGCGCTTTTTTTGCGTTCGAGGTTCTTCCCTCTTTTTTTCAAAAACCGGCGTTTACTGTCCTTGTTGTCCTGGCCGTCCTTTTGGCTGTCGGGACCGTGCTCTTTATCAATCGCCAGAGAAAACAGAAAAGGCGCCGTGACAAATACAAAACAATCCCGATCGATTCCAAAAGGATCGAGGATGTCATTGCCAAACTCCTTCATCTTATGGATGAAGAAAGGCTTTTTCTCGACCCTGACCTGACACTCAACAAACTCTCTCTCCGGCTGAGGGTTCATTACAATCACCTGTCCCGCATCATCAACGAACGTTTCGGTCTGAGCTACAACGATTTCATCAATAAATACCGGATCGAAGAAGCAAGGAAAAGACTGACATCCACCGAGGAAAAAGAAAGTACGGTCCTGGATATCGCCTACAGCACAGGATTCTACTCCAAATCCGTGTTCAACGCGGCCTTTAAGAAATTCACGGGCATGACACCGACCGAATACCGCCAGAAAAACCTCGAGAAAGGAAAGATATAAAAAGGGGCCAAGTCTTTATGCTCAGTAAGTAAGTAACACTTTAATTCTATTCATCGAAGAAGATGGTGTTATTGCGGGCTTACACGGCAATCCTAGGTCTGTGTCATTGCGAGCGAAGCGCGGCAATCTCGTCTAGTGAATGTCATTGCGAGGAACGAAGTGATTGGATAATCTTTTTCGAAAAATCTAATTATTTTTATGAGATTGCTTCACTCCGCTCGCAATGACACTGGTATGAGATTGCCGCGCTTCGCTCGCAATGACGTGGTGAGGTTTTCGTTTAACGCTCAGTTCCCATCACTCTAGGACGAATCCAAAAAAAATATAAAGCTCCTTTTCAACATAAAAACCCGTCTCTTTTTTCAAAGATCCACAGTGTCAGCCGCTTTTATCCCTTTTTCACTTTATGCGTACGGAATTTCAATATCGGACGACAGCTTCAGTTGAATAGAGTAGATTAAAATCCATATAATAGGTTGAGATCTACACGCTCGAGATGAACCTTAATAATCAGAAAAAGAAAAGTTTTGTACTAGAGACAGCGATGTTTCAAAATTATCTCAAGAGCGCCCTGCGCAACATAAAAAGGCAAAAGGGATATTCACTGATCACACTGGCCGGACTCATAATCGGGATAACCTGTTTTGTCTTGATATCCCTGTATGTCCGGTACGAATTCAGCTATGACCGGTTCCATAAGAACGCAAAAAATATATACAGAGTGCTCGTCGACACGCGCGAGACCTACATGGGAAAATCCCAGGTCACTGTCACGCCCGGTCCTCTGGCCTCGGCTATGCAGGAAGAGTTTCCTGAAGTATTGAAGGCCACAAAAGTCGAGTCCGAAAGGGTTGTGATGGAATACGGGGAACGTCGGTTCGCTGAGAATCGCATCTACTATGTCGATCCCGCTTTCCTTGAAATCTTTAGTTTTCCTCTGATAGCCGGGGATCCCGAGAGGGCACTTGCTAAGCCCAACTGTCTCCTTGTCAGTAAAGATATGGCCGAAAAATATTTCGGCCAGGAAAATCCCGTGGGCCAAACGATCCATGTCGATGAGAAGGATTACCAGATAACAGGAGTGCTGGACAATATCCCCGGCAATACCCATTTCCGTTTCGATTTCCTGGCTTCGTTCTCTTCTCTGGGCGAATTCCAAGGTCAAGATCGTGTTTACAGCTGGAACAGATGGAGCTACCGCACTTATGTGCTTCTCCACGGGCAGGCCGATCCCATTATTCTTGAAAATAAGCTGGATGATTTGTTAAAGAAAAATTACAGGGAAGACGCCACACAAACACTCCGCCTCCAATCCGTGGCGGACATACACTTCTACACCAGGGCCAATTTTGAGATCGAGCCGACTGCAGATATTCGAAATGTCTATCTTCTGTCGGCCATCGGTTTTTTTATCCTGCTCATTGCCTGTTTTAACTATATGAATCTGTCCACAGCCAGAGCGACCACCCGGGCAAAAGAGATCGGGATGCGGAAAGTCATCGGAGCCAACCGGATGCAGCTTATCCGGCAGTTCCTGGGCGAATCGATCCTGTTCTCCTTGATAGCTCTCCTCATTTCCGTCCTGCTTGTCAAGCTTCTCCTTCCGGCCTTCCGGATTTTCATCGATAGAAAACTGGAGACCGGTTTCATCCATAATGGGACTTTGATGCTGACTTTGCTGGGTCTGGTCCTGTTTATCGGTTTCATTTCCGGCAGCTATCCTTCCCTGGTCCTTTCTTCCTTCCAGCCGACAGCCGTGCTCAAAGGGACACAGGTGCGAAGTTCGAGGAGTTCATCCCTTTTCCGCAACTCACTGGTTGTCAGCCAATTCGCCATCTCTGCGGCTCTCATTTTTTGCACGATCGTTGTCTTCAATCAACTGCACTTCATGAGAAACAAGGAGCTGGGCTTTGTCAAAGATTATGTCGTGACCGTTCCGAATCCTGCGAGAGGGGATGAAACATTAAAAAATGAACTCAGCCAAAGTGCACATATTCTGGATGTTGCCTCATCCGACTATCTTCCCCACAATATCTCAGGTGCCAGCTTTGGAGAGTGGGACGGGCACAATCCGGAAGAAAGGCTTATCGTTTACAGAAACCGGGTGGATGCCAATTTCTTGAGCTTCTACAATATTCCGGTTGTTCGGGGAAGAGGCTTCGCAGAGGAATATAGCGATAAGGAAGGAGAGGCCTATATCCTCAACGAAGCGGCGGTAAAGGCCATCGGCTGGGATGATCCGATCGGAAAACGGTTCGGGTTTAGCGGAGAGGATGAGAAGGGCGTTGTCGTGGGTGTTGTCAAAGATTTCCATTTTGCCCCTCTCCATCTCAATATCGAGCCGCTTGCATTAACGCCAAATTCAGAAAGAATCGATTGGCTCTCCATTAAAATCAGTCCCCAGAATATCCCCGAAACCCTGGCATTCATCGAAAGGACCTGGAAGGGGCATTCCCCGGAAGGAGATTTCAGCTACACCTTCCTGGATGACCGTTTGGACCGGATGTACCGGATCGAAGAAAAGCTGGGAAAAACATTTTCCATCTATACCTTTATTGCCCTTTTTGTGGCCTGTCTTGGTCTGTTCGGGCTGGCTTCTTTCACAACTGCACAGAGGACAAAAGAGATTGGTATTCGTAAGGTGTTGGGCGCCACAGAGTGGAACATCACCCTGCTGACCACCAAAAAAATCATGGCATTAGTACTGATGGCCAACGTTATCGCCTGGCCTGTCGCCTATTTTGCCATGCAGAATTGGCTGCAGAACTTCGCCTACAGGGTG
>Ga0209636_10002789_pt1 | contig 17809 bp, 14 predicted proteins | sample DeeMarSWOR152_54_FD_187464 | JGI IMG/M metagenome (GOLD analysis project Ga0209636, IMG submission 187464) | Marine sediment microbial communities from White Oak River estuary, North Carolina - WOR-1-52-54 (SPAdes) (version 2) | ecosystem: Environmental > Aquatic > Marine > Intertidal zone >... | reverse complement strand
AAAAATAATTGATGGCGCTTTCTCTTTTGCTAACTGAAATATCTCTTTCACCAACTTTGCACCTTCTCCAATAAATTTTTGTACAAGTTCAGAACTTACAATCTCAATGAAAGTTGAATTAGTACTTGAAGCAACAGCTTTTGCTAGTAATGTTTTACCAGTTCCTGGAGGTCCATAAAGCAAAATACCCTTTGGTGGTTGTATCCCAACACTTTTAAATAATTCTGGTTTTTTTAGTGGTAACTCTATTACTTCTTGAATTTCATGTATCTGTGTATCCAATCCACCAACATCTTCCCATTTAACAACAGGTTTTTCAATAATTACAAATTTTTCTACATTGAATTTTTTGCTTTTTGGGACCTTTTTAATGATCGTAAGATTTTTTTGTTCTACAAGCACAGAATCACCAGCATCAATCTTTCCACAACCTTCAGATTTATTAACATAAAAAATATTACCATTGGGCAACTGTATCATTACCTTATTATCAAAAACGCCACGAACTTCACACACAAGGAAAGGAGCCTCTTGAAATTTATCTAATTCATTTCTTAAGTTTGTGATTGTTTGTTTCAATAATTTATTCTCTTCCTCTAATTGTGGTACTTGTGTTGTATATCCATAAATTACAGAATCTAGAATATTTTTATCATTAGTTTTCATTTTTACTAAAGAGGTTTTGTAATATTTATATTTTTTACTAATACATAGGGTGTAACTACCGGAGATTCAACTTCCCACCCTTTAATCTGTAGACTATTTTCTCCTACAGCAGAGATGTTTTTCATTATATTGAGTAAATTTTCACTAATCCGTATGCCTTTAATAGGATTTTTTAATTTGCCATTTTCAATATAAAATATCCCATCTCTCGGAATTGTCGAAAATTCACCTGTTTGGACATTTTGAAATCTAGTATACCATAAATTTGTTATGTAAATCCCTCTTTTTGTCTCTTGTACAAGTTCATCTTTACTGTAACTTCCATTTTGCAAAATAAGTGTATGTGGTTCAGGAACAATTAAACCAGCATTTGCTGTTGTATTTGTATTATAACGCTTAGCACTTGAAGTATTATGCAAATATGTTTTTACAACACCTTTATCAACAAGCACATTTTTCTGAGTTGGTACACCTTCTGCATCAAATTTTGAAGACGCAAAACCATTTTTTAGAGTGCCATCATCATATAAAGAAACATTCTCTGACATTATTTTTTTACCAACCGAGTTTTGTAAACATGACAATCCAGATTCAACAAAAAATACTGAAAAATTTCCTCCTAAATTGAATAGTAAATTGGCAAAAGCATATGGATGAAATAAAACATCATACTGTCCCTCATCACAATATTTAGGGTTAATTGATTGTGTAGCAATTTCAGCTGCTTCTCTAGCAGTGTCATTAATACTTAATTTATCTAATACCCTTGAAACTGAAACCATATGGCCAGATGCATGTTTATTAACCAATGCTCTAATAGAATAATAAATACTTGTACTTTTATCAGTTGCTTCAACATTATTTGACGTTATTAAATATATCTTTGAATTACTAAATTCAAGGTTACCAGCAGTTCTCTTTGCACCAATCTCAAGGGCTTTATTTATACCCTGCTCAACAAGGTCTATAGATTTGTCATTCATATCTATTATTTTTTTATCAAAACTATCCTCAATCTCTTTATATTTAAATGGACCTTCAGCAATACCTTCATACTCTTTATTTGGTTTTGCAGATTTTACAAACTTCATTAGAGCAAGAATAGTATCATTCGCTGTTCTATAAGAAAAATCTTTTATTGATGTTGAAACTATTTTTTTATCTTTAGCAAGGAAAATTCCTAATTCAATTGTGTCCCAAGTTTTTGTTACATTTATTTTATTATTTGCAAACTTTACCTGAGTACTATTATCAGTTCCTACAGTTACAATTACATCATCTGCTCCCTTTTTTAGTAATTGATTCTTAGTATAATTTGCAATTTCTTCTGCTTCCATTCTATTTAATCCTCACATTCCTTAACCTTATAGAAGGTCCACCAAACCAAACAGGAATTGCTTGCATTGGTTCTCCTTTACCACAGTTACCAGAATGAAACTCTGTGTTTTTTGCAACAGCATCAACAGCATTGTACAAATCAGGGGTTGATATCTCCAGTTTTGGACTTATCACATGATCTGTTATTTTACCATTTTTTATTAAATAAGCTTCTGCACCAACATATTTTTGGTTAAGGCGTTTATCATCTATATTCCATTCCATAAAATTCTTCATATAAATACCATGTTTAACCCCTTCAATTAATTCTTCTTCACTATAATCGCCTGGCAACATAAATGTATTTGACATTCTTACAATACTTTCTTTGTCATAGTCAACAGCTCTTGATGAACCATTACTTTTAAGATCCATATACACAGCAGTTTCTCTATTATGAAGAAATTCATTTATTTTCCCTTCTTTGATGAGCCATTTTCTTCTGGCTTTAGTTCCTTCATTATCATATTTATAAAACCCATAGCTGTTTTCTATAGCGGGATCATCAACAACATTCACCACATCACTCCCAATAATTGTATTAACCATATCAGGACTAATAAAAGATTCTCCTGCCTGTGCAGCTTCCCTCCCAAAAATTCTATCAGCTTCATATGGATGGCCAGCACTTTCATGAACCATAATTCCTACAACCTGTGGTGCTGCTACTAAATCCATTTTTCCCTTAGGTGCTTTTATACCTTGTTTAAGATTTTTATGCTGAGCCATTACTTCGTCTGTTAGAATTTTAGCAACATTCCATTTTTTAACAAACTCAAAACCACCACTATTACCATATTGCCAATATCTTTGAGAAGTTTTAGTATTTTCTTGTATTGTTAAGAAATAAAAAAAACTAACTTTTGGAACAGTTGCTAATAATTGTGTACCATCTGAGTTCACTAAATATTCTGTTGTAACTTGGTCTGATAATGAGATAAATCTTCCAGGAACGTTGATCTTTAAACCCATTATCTCTTTTTCAGCATCTAATAAAATCTTCATTTTTTCTTCTGGATCAACATTTCCCAACTTAATCTTTTGTTTAACTTCATATACATCCTTATGTGCTTCTTCATCAGCTAATTTTGTTTCTTCCCCTATTCTAGAACCAACCTTTGTTGATTTTATAGCCTTCTCTAATAATCTTTTAATTACTTCTTTTTTTAAATCATTGGTCGATAAAAAACCAAGTTCTTTATTAATTAAAAACCGTATCCCTAGTCCAGATATCTTATTAAAAGAAGAAATTTGAGGAATACCATTTTTAATTACAAATCCATTTGCATTTGTATGTTCTAATCGTGCCTCTACATATTCACATCCAAGTTCTATTGCATGTTGAATTGCAAAATCAGCTAAGTCTTTATTTTCTTCCATTTGAAATAAGAAATTGCAAATTGTATATAAATATTCCTTTGAATCTTATCTTGTAACTTTAAATGATTTGATTTCTTCTCTCAATTTCTGAGCTGTTCTACTTTTTTCTAATTTTTTTCTTACTGGTTCAATTAATTTATTAAGATATTCAGCTGTTGCTCTTTTAAGGTCTAAGGGATGGAGATCACCTTTTGCAAAAACCCATTCTAATTCTTTATAATTACATAACTCTAAATTACCACCCCATTTTTCAGGTCTTTTAACTATAAACTTATCAAACTTTTTGAATATAATATATTTACAATATTCTAAAATAGGATTTTCTTCAATAATTTTTTCAGGGCAATATGCTTTTTGTATTTTATTTTTAATATTTTCTTCACCATCATCCATAAAAATAGCAGAATCTGGTTTAGATTTTGACATCTTAAGTTCCATAACTTTTTCTTCCGCATTTGCTGTTTTTTCAGGAGGCTTTTGTAGCCCCATCAACATATGATGACTTACAACAATTGGTTTCCAGAAACCAAGCTTAGGACCAATTTCCCTAGCAAGCATATTTACTTTTCTTTGATCCATACCTAGCTGACAAATATTGGCTTTTAGATAAAATATATCAGCAGCCTGCATACAAGGATATAGTATTTGTGAGGCTTGTTGTACTTCAGATTCTTTTCTGCCCATTATCTGGCCACATCTCTGAATTCTTTTTACAGTTGAATTTCTTGCAATTTGCATAACAATTTTCCAATAATTATCATCTTTTACAATATCAGAAGCATTAACAAATTTAACATGTTCTAAATCCATATCACATGCTTTCCATACCTCAACAAGATATTGCCCTACTTTTTGAATATGTTCTAGATTTCCGCCAATTTTATTATTAGCCCAAGCATGCCAATCGGCAACTAACATCTTAAATTTTACACCTGCTTTTATCATTTTGTTAATGTTTATGGCTCTCAACAATCCTTGGGCAATATGAATATCAGTGCCACTAGGTTCAAAACCATCATAAGCAATAACTTGCTTTTTTGTTTTAAACAACTCTTCTAATTCAGACTCTGTTACAATCTCTTCTCCAACCTGCTTAATTAGATTTAATTTTTGCTGAATTTCCATTGTATTGTTTAGATTTATTTATTGCAATAAAAATTTTGTGGTTTTATCCAAAAATTTTATATTTAGCTCTTTATCATTTTAATTCACAAGGGGTTGTAGTGTAAATTGGCTTATCATCTAACGTTCGGGACGTTATGATCTGGGTTCAAATATCCCAGGGGGCTTTCCTCTGATTTGAAAATCCCAGCAACCCCACTAACGTAAGCTTTATAAATCTTCCAATCTTTCTGCAAAATATGCTTTCTGTAACTACATTATCAAGTTATTTGTATTGTCCAAGAAAGATTTTTTTACAACATGTTCTTGAGTTCAAAGAACCCATTAAACCACCATTGATTCATGGTACTATCAGGCATGAAACACATGATAACATCAACAAAACAGAAGAAGAATTTGTTACAAACATTAACACCTTTATGCGTCTAGAAGATCTAAAAGAACTATATAAGAAACATTATTCAGAAATTCTAAGAAACATTATACGAGAACATAGAGAAGAATTAGAAAACCTTAATTTAAACTTGGGAGAAATATTCAAAAAAGCTTGGCCTTTGATTCTCATAGAATCAGAAACAAGAGCCAATAATATTTTTCATTTTATGACAACATACAAAGTTTATGGAAAAGATTTGTGGGAAAAATTAACTCCTAAGATTCAATCAGAATTAGAAATTGAATCTGAGAAATTACAACTAAAAGGAATAATAGACCAAATAGAAGTATATGGAAATGAATTTGTTCCTATTGAGCTGAAAACAGGTTCATCACCAAAAAAGGGAATTTGGAAGAATCATAGAGTCCAGTTAGGCGCGTATGCACTTCTATTAGAAGATGTATTTAACACTAAAATAAAGGAGGGTTTTGTTATATACCTTGATAATAATGAAAGACGCCACATCTCAATAAACCCATTTTTACGTATGGAAGTAAGGAACTTAATAAAGAAGGTTAATTCTTTAATTCAAAGCAAGACACTACCAAAATACTGTGATAGTATTAATAAATGTAAAGTATGTGGCTTGCGTGAACAGTGTAGCAACGAGAAACAACTCAAAAAATTACTCAAAAGGCTAAAGGATAAAGCTTAAATTCGTTATCCTCCTGAAATAGAAACATTTAAATATTACTTACGTTTAAACAATACCTAATTTATATTCAATACATGAGGGGTCAATCATGGCTGAAGAAGATAAAAAATTCTCAAAACAACTCATAGGAAAAACAGTTGTAAGCAAAACAGGAAAGCGCTTTGGAGAAGTAGGTGATATTATTTTTGAAACACGTTCTGGTGAACTAATTCATATGGTACTTAAAAACCCAACGTCCTATACACAAAAATTAGAGTTAGAAAAGGATAAAGAAGGAAATATTTTAATTCCATTTAGTGCAGTGATTGCTGTTGGAGATTTCATGGTTATTGCAGAAGAAGATATAATCTAATTCTTTTTTAATAAATTATTTAAACTAGTGTATATTTTTAGACTAAAAGGATATAATAATTTTATTCGAGAAATTTTATAATTTAAACAAACAAAATTAAAAATGGAAAACGAAATATGGACTGAAAAATATAGACCAAAAGATTTTGCTGATCTTAAAGGCCAAAAGGATGTTGTTAAGAAGGTTAAGGCTTTTGTTGAACAGCAAAATATGCCACACTTATTATTCTCAGGACCAGCTGGTGTTGGAAAAACAAGCTTAGCTTTAGTAGTTGCAAAAAAATTGTTTAAAGAACAATGGCGAAATAATTTCTTAGAACTTAATGCATCAGATGAAAGAGGTATTGATGTCATCAGGAACAAAGTAAAGGATTTTGCAAGAACAAGGGCAATAGCTGATGTCCCCTTTAAGATAATATATTTAGATGAATGTGATGCTTTAACAAGAGAAGCTCAACAAGCATTGCGAAGAACTATGGAGAATTATACACAAACTTGCCGATTTATTCTTTCATGCAACTATTCATCAAAAATTATTGATCCTATACAGTCAAGATGTGCAGTTTTCAGATTTAAACCATTAGATAAAAAAGATATCTTATCGATTATTGAGAAAATTGCAAAGGATGAAAAATTAAAAATTCATGAAAAAGCAAAAGGGGCTTTGTATGATATATCCGATGGTGATTGCAGAAGGGTTGAAATACTAATGCAAAGTTGTGCTGCTATTCAAAAAGATATAACCGAAGAGCTTGTATATAGTATGGCTTCAGTTGCAAAACCAAAAGAGATAAAGGAAGTCTTAACATTAGCTTTACAGAATAAATTTATTGAATCCAGAAGTAAATTACTTGATGTAATGCTTAACCATGGCTTATCAGGCATAGATGTTATTAAACAGATACAAAAAGAAATAATTAACCTAGATCTTGAAAACAGAAAGAAACTAGAGTTAATGGATAAATGCGGTGAAGCAGAATTTAGAATGACAGAAGGTAGTGACGAATTTCTGCAACTCGAAGCTTTATTAAGTCAAGTAGCACTTGCTGGTATAAAGAATTAGTTGTTTTTAAAATATCTTTTTATTCTAGGCAATAATAATTTTAAATCATATGATAAGGGATATTTTTCTAGTTCGTTATAGGCAATAAACTTAGATTTATTCTTATCAAAAATCTTTTCTTTGGCATACAATTTACCTTCAACCTTTGTAATAAACTTATATGCTATAGCATTTCTACCATCAGGAATTTCAAAACTAACCTTTCCAAAATAATCCATAGAAATAATTTCCTTTATACCCCCTACTTCTTCATAAAGCTCCCTCTGTGCCGTCATTTTTAGTTCTTTTAAAGTTGGATGTTTTATATCTCTGGATTCAGAAACCCGCACTTTCCCCCCAGGAGTTTCATAAAATTGATGGTCCATCCTATATAAAAGATAGACTTCTTTCTTGTCATTAATAATTAAGTTACCAGACAAAATAATACAGTTCATAAAAAAAAGAATTAAATTAAAAATTTATTTAATATGTTTTACTAGTAAACCTTGTTCTACATGATCTTTAAATGCATATCTTGCTTCAACATTAAAACCAGTTGTATAATCTCCTGCTCCAGATGGTAAAATAGTAATCGTACACCTTACTGTTTGTTCACCATTATATAATCTTATTGTACCTGTATTGCCACCATCTAACTGTTGACAATCGATATTGAAATCGTCTGGTTTTGAAACAGATACAGTTATATCAACTCTATCTTCATTTTCCCTTCTAAGCTGCCTATCACCTGTTGGGCAATCAGAACCAAGTTTAAATACTTTTCCAGCTCCTCTACTAGTAACTTTAAATGATACCATTACTCTATTATTTCCATCAACAACTCCGGCAGGCCGTTCAATAAAATTACCTATTTGTACAGGTCCACTACTTGTTTCATGAGATAAAGTTGATGACACATCACAAACATCATTACTTGTATCACTCATATCCTCTCGTACACACATCCATGCCTGGCTCAATGTTCCGTAATCATAACAAATATCAGATCGGATAATAAATTGATGATTCCCAACAAGGCTTCCCTGATAACCTGCAGGGGATTCCCATGTTTCATAGTTAGTATCACCCAGTATCTTATTCCCTTCTTCATCAAGGTAAGCCCCATTAAGTGCGACTGTAGAAGTTATTGGGTTAGGTGATGTAATGCCAAACTCATCCAAATCAACACCAATGAGTTCCACAGTATAACCACCAGCAGGAACATCGTATTCTCCTTTATTTTCAACAACAGCAGTTATCTCAAAGGGAAAATTATCATCATAGATTTCTCCAGGAGGACTACCTTCTTGAAATGCTATATCCACACCATCTATTCCACCAATAAAAGCCCTAGCACTTGGTGCAGGACCCTTTCCACCTTCACAACCAATCACAAAAATCAAAATTGTTAAAACACAGAACAAAGCTATCATATTTTTATTCATTTTCAAACCTCCTTTATTGATAAAACTAAACTAATATATATATTCCTAACCACCTATATATATAAATTTTTCGATAAATTACCTGATATTAATAATATCAACATGTTTAGATATTGAGGATGAATATACATAACTTAACTGAATATTTAATGGAGTTAAATATGCTGACTGAACACTTGGTTTTCTAAAAGAACAAAAAATGAGGCCTTCTCCATTAATTAAATGAACAGGGTCAGAAGTTGTTCCTGCAGGAGTGCATCTTGGACCTGAATCAAAAGAGGTGTCAGCATTAACAACAACTTGGTTAAGGTGTTCAAAATCAAGATTAAAAGGACATACATCATAAGCTGATGGATTTATTACACTACCTCCGCCAACATTTTTGATATATATTCTAAAATAAATTGTATCTGCTCCAACCTCTTGCTCAATTTTTGTTACAGCTACTGGAGCTCCTTGGCCCCCAGATAACATTTGGTTACCGACATTACAAACCTTTGCTTCAGAAACCGCCTCATATGGATCAGGATCAATACATACTAAAGGGCTTGCAATTGTCTTATAACTATAACATGAATGAACAATTATATCTGCAGGATATGAGTCTGCATCAAAAGGCACATTTACATTACTAGCTTCATAAGTCATAACCCCATAACCACCTATTGGATTATATACACTTTTTCCATTCAAATCAGCAGGCATTGCATTTCCACCTTCCCACCTCCCATTTATCGCTGCTATATCAAAACCACTAATCTCAAGCTTTCCTTGGAACGTTCCAACATCTGGGTAAGCTCCTTTATTAAACAACTCAACTGAAACAGCCAAATAGTCACCTTCATATATTTTTGATGGAGGAGCATTTCTGACAAAATTCATTGTAACTCCTTGTGTTCCTTTATGAAAATCCTCCTCTATATCTTTTTCTTTAACACCCCCAATACATCCAGAAATTAAGATTAGGATTAAGATTATAAATATCGCTTTATTCATTTTCAATACATAAGTAATTTTTTTATATAAAAGTATCGGTTTTATATTTTTTCGTTAATAATAATATTTTTTATAATAGTCTCAGAATATCCATAATCAAGCTCTATCTTCAACAATGTTGTATAAGCAGCTTTATCCTTCTCAATCCCAGATTCCAATCTACAAATAATTTTATCTTTTTCTTCCATTAGCTTTAGAGAATCTTTATTACAATGTAATCTTTGTTCAGATAACTCAACATTAATTCCAACAACATATAAATCGTCTCTAGATAGTGCGGTTGCTGAACATAAATCTTGAGCTCGTTCTGTGCGAATAATATTACCACCCCTAACATTCTCTATCTCTATTGTATACTGAGGAATTATTCTTGATTCTTCCTCGTTTGTCAACATTTTTGATTCAATCTTTGTAACAGCAACAGGCCCCCCCTGTCCTCCTTTTATACTAACATCACTAACTGAGCATGCCCTTTCAACAGCCTTAACATCATATACATCAGTATCTATGCATACTGACTCAATTGCAGTAGTTTTGTAACTATAACAGCTTGAAACTGCAATAGGAACTGTTCGTGATTCTCCAATAATCTTTTTTGCATTAACTAAGAATCTAAATATCTTTTGCTCTCCAATAGGGTTTGCCAATGATTTCCCTTCTAGATTAAAATTTCTGCTTTTTGTGGCAGCTTCAAAATAGTCCTGTTGAAAACCTAGGGTAATATATCCATTCAAAACATCATAAGCACCCTTATTCTCCACCAAAACATATACTGGAAACTCTTCTTCTTCAAAAACTTCTTCTGGGGGTGAATTTTTAATAAAACTTATAACTAACCCATCAGTTCCTTTGTGGATATTTAAATCTGAAATAGTTCCAGTAGGACCTTTTTTTGTAGTGCATCCTATTATAATCAATATAAGAACCATTAATAAAACAATTTTTCGCATTTTATTCTGTTTCGGGAATGACTTGTCTTACAGTTGCATATGCATAATCTGGTTTACCCCAATCATTATTTCTACCAGAATCATCATGTGGTACTAGTTTGCATTTAAACCTTCTTTTGAATATTACATTCTCTGGTTGAATTTCAACATTACACCTGAATATATTTGTACCTGAAATCTGCTCTGTACAATCCACTTCATCAGTTGGTATTCTGAATGATTCAGTATACTCATCAATATTCTCAATAGTATAAACAACCTCAACAGCATCATTGTCTTCATCTGTAACATTACCTACACAACTAATTGTGTCTCCCTCATAAGGCCTTCTAGGTTCAAAGTAGGCTTCTACAATAGGGGGAGAATTTCTTATCTTTATTGTCCTACTATCAAATTCTTCTTCACCATCTTCTGTAGTTGCAGTCATTTTACATCTAATTATCATATCTCTTAGCTTTTTTGGGATCTCTCCAATACAGGTTTTCTTTTTGCTGTCACACCATGCAGATTTCAACTCAGTAATTGCCTGCTCCTGATTATTTTCATCAACTTCAAAAAATTGGTATACTGCCTTATTAACATTTTTTTCAGTATGTATACCTTTACAAGTAAGATCATCACTACTTGTTGCCTTTACTGGCTCAATAAAAACATTAAATCCTGGTCTAAGTTTAATTTGGAATGGAGAAGATTTTGCTTCTGCTCTATAATCATATTTTGCAATCACCCTAAATTCTAACACATTAGGAACTGTTTCACCTAATATGCTTTCTCTATTACTAATCGGAATTTCAACTTCACAGCTAAATGTTCTGGAATCTTCAATATCCTTTAATCTATTTTCTTCCTCTAACACTATAGGATCAATCCTATAACCTCTATGCCCATCAAATGCAATTTCACAAACTTCTTCACACAACTCACTCCCCTCACAACCAGCAAGACAATCACTTACACTAGCATCAATAAATTTATGGGAACAGTCATATCCATCTAAGTCTTCTCTCACCCTCATAGAATCCGGGATTAAAATAATAACATCATTAAGACCTTTTATCTTTCCTTCTTGAGCTGGCCAATTATTCTGTATATCAAATCCAAAACGATATTTTGTATCAGTTGTTGGCTTTACCCTTATTATTGGAGATTCTCCTGATGGCGTCATAGTGATTTTTACAGGTCCACCTGTTGAGTGTGAAACTAGATTCTTCTCATAACCATTAAGCAATGTATCTACTGGTGTTGTTCGCGCAGTTGTTTCATCGATAAAATATCGCTGCAAATACCCGTATGTAACAAAATTAAAATCTGCTGTAAAAATTGCAGTATATGTGCCTTGATCAAATAAACCTGGATTAAAAGTACAATCAGTAAGGATAGATTCACTCTTTGCAATATCAAAATTTACTGGACTTTCAGGATAATAATCAGGACTAATAGTTCCATTTTCATCCTTGATTTTGCATCCCATAGAAACATACACTGGCTCACTTAATGCATTAACATTTACTTGTGCATCTAAGATTACTTCATCATCAAAATAAAAGTATGGATATGCTGGTTTAATGTCTTCAATATAAACCCCCAATGGCTTTTCTTCGTTTTCATCAACAACACCCTGATAATATGGTCCAGTTGCTTTTTTAATCATTTGCTGAGTTCCTCGTTCACCCCCTGTCCAAATAGCAACAATTATATTCCTCCCATTATCAACAAACTGATTCCAAGCCTCTTTACCTGCTATAATATTCTCAGTACTTAGTACAGTAGCAAAGTCACCATAAATAACATTGGGAACTGCAAAATAAACCATATAAAAGATAAAGAAAAAAACAGTGAGTATCTTTACAAAAGGAGTTTTTTTAGCATAAGGTGGATAAACAACTAGGAAAATGGTCCAAAACGGGAACAGAACACGATTTTGTGCATAGCTTAATCCAGGAATATTGATAACCTGGCTCAACCACCCAAACAGAGAAAAGCCAAAAAAATCTAAAAAAAGAATAATACTAATTGTCAGATTAGCAGTTGCCTTGTCTTGTATAGCAGGATATAAATAGAGGATAAGAACAGCAAGTGCAAATCCAAGGTGAATAATCGCACCATAATTTAATCTGGTTAAAGCAGCTGACATATAGAACATAGTAATGACCAAAACCCAGGAAATTATCTCTCTTCTATCAAAATTCTGTCTGATAATAACCACTATTCCGACTGTGATAGCAACAGCAAATAATGCTCCTTTGAAAATCTGCCAAACAAGTGTTCCATTCTTAATGAAATCAACAAAATCAATCCCATTAAACTTAGTAAAAAGATCAGATACAAATAATCCCATTGAAAGAAAAATAAAAATTCCTTGAGTGGTAACAACACCACTTGCAGCAATATTGCTTTTTAGCCCTGCAGCAAAATTTGAACTTGGTATGCGGTTACTTCGGCGTATAGTTCTTAACTCAGCACGTGCTGCCCTGCTTTGCTGCTGTTGTGCTTGTCTAATAGCCCTTTGGGATTGCCTTTGCTCTTGACGCACTGCTCGATTTGCAAAATATTGCTGAATCCTTTCCTTAAAGTTAGCCATAAGTCGCCTCTTTTAAGAACTTAGCTAGTCATTATTCTCTACTTCAAAAAGTACAACTCTCATCTCTACAATATTCAAAACAGTTTTAGGCCTGATTTCAATATAGTTGTTACCTTCTTCGACCCATGTTGTAATATCTCGTTCATAAAATGATTTTTCTTGATCAATATTAGTCAAGTGGCCATTGACATTTAAGTCAAGCTCTTTTGTTTTATCATCATCCACAAACTCAATCTGAATCCAAGCTTCGAGGTCTCCATCCTCAATATCTTCAAAAACACTTTCATTGACCTCAAAATAATAAATTGGGAATATTTCTTCTTCAAGTTCTGTTTTTACCTGTATTTGGTCAATTAAGTAAGTTCCTTGGTTTGTTTTAAACACCACTATATTACTACCAATATCTAAGATCCCAGGGGTAAATTCTATCTTATTCAAAATACCGCAATCAGGAACTCCAGAAAAAATATTCTTCTTATTAATATCAATTTCTAATGTTCCAACAGTATTGGGATTGCATTCTGGGTTAAATCTTAAAACTGCCTTTTCAATATTCATAATTTCTGTATCAGTTGCATAAAATATATTCTTACTTTCCTGCCTACCCACGTCTGTAACATCTCCAGTAATCTGAATGTTTTGAAAAGCATATTCATTAGTAGTCCAGAATTTCCAACCAACCTTAGAAACACTAAATTTAAGGATATTATCTTCTTGCAACATTTCTTTTTGCAAAACAATTGGTTCAACATTTGAACCAGTGATTTCTCCCTCAAAAATCGGGTTACCATTAAGTTCGATTATAAGCATTCCCTTATTTTTGGTTACAGTAAAAGAAAGCAAGGCATTATCAACCAATTCTGGTTCATCAATACTAAAAGAAGTATCATAAAATTTTTTATCAAACCATCCACTTTTTATATAAAATGGGTTAATCTTTTTTAGAATTTCAGAATTTGTTGTTTTAAATAAAGTAAATGAAGGGATATCATGTTCAAATTCATCAAGTTTTCTATAATCAATTCTACCAATACTCTCTTCCAATAATGTTATATTATCCCCCTCTTTAATAACACCCTCTTTATCATCACCATTTCCTTCTAATAATTTTTCCCTATCTTCTGCAGGTAAAAATATAATGTATGCAATGATGAGAACAAGAAGAATTCCAACAAGAGCCCCTGCACCTCTACCATCTTGTGGAAGTTGACCCTTTTTTTTCATATACTATCACCTACATGTAACTTCAATAAGTTTATATATAAATGTTTTTCTATTTTTAGAATATGAAAATAATATATTCAAATCCAAAGAAAGGAACATATAAACTACAAGTTGAAAACCTAGATGATTTATGGTATTTAAATGATCTTCTAGCACCCTTAGATATTGTTAAGGCTCGAACGTTTAGAAAAATCAAAAAGGGAGAAGAGGATCAAAGAGCATCTAAGGCAATAAAAAGGCCAGTAGTTTTGACTCTACAATTGGAGAAAATTGAATTTAGTAAATATTCCAATACTCTTAGATTATTAGGTATTATCACTGAAGGTCCTGATGATATTCCTCTTAGCTCACATCATACAATCAATGTTGAAGAAAATACAGTTTTAACAATTGTTAAAGAAAAATGGTACAATTATCAGTTAGAAAAGTTGAAAGAAGCTACGCTTGAGAAAGTCCCAAATATCTTAATTTGTGTTATGGATAGAGAAGAGGCTTATTTTGCATTACTGAAAAAGTATGGTTACGAATTATTGTCTAGTATCAAAGGGAAAGTCCAGAAAAAAGAGGTTGAAGAAAAGATTGATGTTTCTTTTTATAAAGAAATTATTGAAAAATTAAATTATTATATTGATAGATACAAGATTACTAAAGTTGTTGTTGCCAGTCCTGCTTTTTTCAAGGATGATTTAATAAAAGAACTAAGAGATGATACATTAAGGCAGAAGATCATATTAGCAACATGTTCAGCAGTTGGAAAGAATGGTATTAATGAAGTTCTAAAAAGAAGTGAGATAAAAAAGGCACTTAAACAAGCTAGAGCTATTAAGGAAGTTAATCTTGTTGAAGAACTATTGCAAGAAATTTCAAAAAATAATTTAGCAACCTATGGTATAAAAGAAGTAGAAAAAGCAATTACAGCAGGAGCTGTTAACAAGTTATTAGTCACAGATAGCTTAATACAAAAAATGCGTTCTGAAGAAACCTTTGACAAACTTGATGCTTTAATGAAACAAACAGAATCATTGAAAGGAGAGGTACATCTTATCTCAACAGAACATGATGGTGGTAAAAAGCTTGATGGATTAGGAGGAATTGGTGCTATTTTAAGGTATAAGTTGAATTATTAGTTCTTAGAAATAAAAAAATATTTTTAGTTGAATGAAAAAATTATTTTTAACTAGTCTGTAAAAATCAATAATCAGAAAATGTTTTTTAAAGTTGGGTGTGAAAACCTTATTCCCAGTCCACCAACATTACACAGAACTAGTTAAAGCAGGCGGACCATCAGCGTGAAATCGCGTAGCAATTTATGGCGTGCTTAACTTTGCAACGCAAAGCGCAACTTAAAAAAATTTAAAAATAAATAAATCTAATCCTTAAATCCATCTGTCCTATAAATCTCTTTATTATTTGTTATAATCAGGCCTTCTGCTTTTTCTTTTCTTATTAAATCTAAACCTCTTTCTTCTCCTAAAACAAAAACAGCTGTTGCAATAGCGTCTGCATCAATCGCATTCTTTGCTATGATTGTTACGCTTATTAAATCAGTTGCACTTTTCCCAGTTTTTGGATTCATGATGTGATGTGCACTTTTGTTTTCAACAAAATATCTTTCATAATCACCAGATGTTGCAACTGCCTTATTATAAACAGGAATTATGGTAATGAAATCTGTTCTATCACGTGGATTTTGTAATGCAACTGTCCATGATTTATTATGTTCCTTTGTTCCAATTGCTTTTAAGTCACCACCTGCATTTACAAGTGCATTATGAATATCATTTTTTTCAAGAATTAGCATAGCCCTATCAATTGCATATCCTTTAGCAATACCACCTAACGTGATCTTTATTCCTTTTTTCTTAAACAAAATTGTTTTGTTTTCAATAATAATATTCTCATAATTAACTAATTGTTTTTGAATTTCAATCTCCTCTTCAGTTGGTGGTCTTCCATTATTCTTGAATGAGTCTGTATATAAATCCAAAAGTGGTTGAACAGTAATATCAAAAGCGCCATTACTTATATTTGAATAATACAATGACTTTTTTATAACAAATAAAAGTTCATTACTTGCATTCTCTAAATAACCCTGCTCATTTAATCTAAACACTTCGCTTGTTTCATTATAAATACTCATAATAGCCTCAATCCTTCTCATTTCTTTAAATGCTTCTTTAATTGCATAACTTCCATATTTCACATCACGATCAATAATAGTAATTGTAACAAAAGTTCCCATGAGTTCCTCAGTTTTCTCAATCTTGTACAATTTACTACATCCTGTAACAAAAAGAACAAAGAGTAACAATAACACAAATACCTTTTTCATGATTAATCAGAATGTAGTAATCTATAAATACTTTTTTAAAAACCTTTAAATAATTAAACCTCTAAGCTTAAGTTTATGTTTTTGAAGACATTTAAAAGAGGTGTGCATTTTCTAGAATTAAAGTTTACTGCTAGTAAAAAGATTGTAAAAGCAGCATTACCAAAAAAGGTAGTTATTCCATTGCAACAACACATTGGTGCCATATGTGAACCTTTAGTAAAGGTTGGTGATCATGTAAAAAAGTATCAAAAGATTGGTGAATCAAAAAGTTTTGTTTCTGCTCCTGTTCATGCATCTGTCTCTGGAAAAGTAACTGAAATTAAAGAATATCCTCATCCTTTAGGAAAAAAGATTCTTTCTATTGTTATTGAATCTGATGGAAAAGATGAAGAGATAGCAGAGAAACCAATGGGTATTGAAAAGCTTTCAAAAGAACAACTTCTAGAAATAATCAAAGAAGCAGGCATTGTTGGATTAGGAGGAGCCACTTTTCCTACACATATTAAGCTTAGTCCTCCAAAGGAAAAGAGAATTAATACTTTAATAATTAATGGAGCAGAGTGTGAGCCTTATCTAACAACAGATCATAGAGTGATGCTAGAGTTTCCAGATCAAATAATTAAAGGGATTAAGCTTATTATGAGAATAACTGGAGTAAAAAGGACATTTATTGGCATTGAAAACAATAAAAAAGATGCAATCCAAATTCTTGAAAAGAAAAACAATAATTCTGATATAAAAATTATTCCATTAAAAACAAAATATCCACAAGGTGCAGAAAAAATTCTGATTAAATCAATAATCAAGAAAGAAGTTCCTTCTGGTGGATTGCCAATGGATATTGGTGTTATTGTTCACAATGTCGGAACTGTGAAAGCCATTTATGATGCTGTTTATGAAAATAAGCCTTTAATTGAACGAGTAATTACAGTAACAGGAGCTGTGAAGGAACCAAAAAACATCTTAGTAAGAATAGGAACACCTGTAAAGGATATTATCCAACAATGTAGTGGTTATTTAGGAGAACCTAAAAAACTTATTATTGGAGGTCCAATGATGGGTTTAGCACAACATACTGATGAAGTTCCAATTATTAAAGGAACATCAGGAATCCTAGTTCAAAACAAACAAACAATTAATACAGAAGAGGAATCTTACTGCATAAAATGTGGGAGATGTGTTGATGTTTGTCCTATTAATCTAATGCCAACACTCATTGCAAAATATGCTGAAAAAGAAAAGTTTGATCTTG
>Ga0209636_10002788_pt1 | contig 17816 bp, 10 predicted proteins | sample DeeMarSWOR152_54_FD_187464 | JGI IMG/M metagenome (GOLD analysis project Ga0209636, IMG submission 187464) | Marine sediment microbial communities from White Oak River estuary, North Carolina - WOR-1-52-54 (SPAdes) (version 2) | ecosystem: Environmental > Aquatic > Marine > Intertidal zone >... | reverse complement strand
ACTCACCGGTGAAGTTGAAGACAGCTTCTGCGTACGAACACTAGAGTGCGATGTAGACTTTGATGGTCAGGTGCTTACAGTAGATGCCTCGAAGATAAAGAGTCGCTTCCAAGATCCAATTGATGGTACGAACTTCTGGTATGATGTGGACTGTGACAATCAGATTATCACAGTTGATGCATCTAAGGTGAAAAGCCGATTCCAGCACACGTGTCCACCCTCCCCATAGTAGACAGAAATTACTAACCTTCGATAAGAGGATTACATGGTCTTAAGTGTTGTTTCTATATTAAAATACCAATTCCAATTTCTACTTTTTTTCAGATAAAACCTAGCAATTTTTGATTCTTGAATAGTTGCTCAAAACATTTCAAAAAACTCACAGCTTTTCAAATAAAGTTTTTATATATAATAAATCCACGATTTCTAATAAAAATATTTGTTTAGGCAGTGTCCAGACAAATAGTAATGAAGGAGATATAAAATATGAAAAAAACCATAGCAATATTTGGTATCGCAACAGCTTTCTTGATATCAGTTTCAGTAATACCCCCCCCTTGATGGTGACTCTGATAATACTGCAGAAGCAAAAATACCACCTATTACCGACCCTGACTGGCCAATAGGAGAGCCTGACTTCACCTGGAGGGATTGCGGCTCATTTTATAGGTGGGCAATCGAACATTATGATGCCTATGATGATATAACAAAAGTTCCAGGATGGGTTTGGAAATTGTTGACTTTATGGGGCTGTCAACCATATCTAATATTTTAAATGCATTTTTCCACATCTTCTTTTTTTAATATCACTAATTCTCTTTTTTCACTCAAAACTATTCAAAAAACTCACGACATTTCAAATAAATTTTTTATAGTTTATAAAATAGCATTTAAATTATATAAGAAAAATTATAAAAATATTTGTTTGGACGGTGTTCAAATAAAAAAAATGTGAGTAAAATAATAGGATGTGATAAAAATGAAAAAAAAATCTACGAAAATCACGATAATTGGTATAATGTTATTATTAATCGGAGCTAGTTTTCTACCGAGTATGAGCGGAGATTTAAGCAGATTTGATTTTGAAGATCCGGAGGTGATAGCATCAAACATCAGTGATGAGGATTATTTTGTTGATGAGAGATCCCCATGGGATACTTTTTCAGAGGATTTTATAAAAATAAATACCACTTTTTTGGACCCTTATACTGGTCAATGGGTCAAAGAATTATCAGTTTTGCCTGGCGAAACTGTTAGAGTAAAAATTATCACATATAATCCTGGGTATTACTGTACAGGGGGTGCTACGTACGTTCAAATTAGATATGTCTTACCTAGTGGATTATCGTACCAGGGTAATGCCGCTTGGGATTTCATTCCTGGTCTTGGTAGTGAAAGTGCTTCTCCTCAGACAGATGAGCCTATAGTAGAAAATGATACTTCATGCTGTGGAGACCTTGTTAAATGGGATTTTATAGCAGGAACATTTCAGCCTGGTGCACATATCTACTGTTATTTTGATATTATAGGAGAATGTGTAAAGGCGATGAGTACCGCCTCTTTCGATGCATATTGGGGCGGAGATTCCCATGTATATGGAGAGGATTGGGCACTGATAAATTGTGAATATTTTGTTCATGTATCTGATGTGCATTGGGGGACAGGAGTCACCTTTTCAGACGATTTTCCATATCTCGAGTATACAGATGGAGAGCCAAATTGGAATGCATTTCTAGAAGGAAAAAATCCTCTAACGCATGGTTGGCGATATCCACCAAAATTTATACTATCTACTGGGGATATGGTCGAATATGGTGCAGGTACTGAAGGTGCACTTCTTTTTGAATTGCTTACAGAATGGAGCGATACATTAGTTGGCAGTCGTGGCGCCCGTAGTGCCAAACTCCATACCCCCAACGGCATCATGTCTGTTCCGATTCGTTTTTGTATTGGAAATCATGAGTATAGACATTTTCCTCAACTCTGGCCTTGGAGCTATAGTTCTTATAATTATCGTGGATATATGCATCCTCTGCCCCCCATTGGTGATCTGAGTAGTTTATATTATATGGATGAATATCTTGATCCCATTGTTAGAGTATTTTCACTTGATAGTGGCCATGATGTATTTCTACTTGATGGAAATCTAGGGTGTCCCGAGGGTAGTGGGATTGATAGCTGGCAGTTGGATTTACTTGAGGCTGATTTAGATGCATTAGATGAAAATCCCAATGGTGAGGATGATAGTGATTATTTGAAGGTTATTATGATTCATCATCCATATTCTAATCCAAATGGAGAAGCTGATCCTCCTGATCATGACTTGGACGGTGTTTTCTTAAATAATAGGAATAGATTTCTGAACATCTTACAAAATTATAGTGTTGATTTGGTATGTTGGGGTCATACCCATATACCTTGTAATGGATTGATAACGGGGACAACAAGGTTTATTGATGCTGGCTCTTTGCGTGACAAAAATATGTTTTATAAGGTTTTCTATAAACCAAAAAACCCTGACTCTTCAGGACGTGATACAGATGACCCTTTTTTAATAGATGATCCAGTAGTTATAACATCCACATTAAGTATGGAGGTCGTTGGTAGAGCCCGTGCAGATGCATATGATGAAAACGGAAATCATACTGGATTGAATGAAACCGGTGTGGTAGAGACAGAGATACCTAGATCAAGCTGTTCTGTTTGGACTTTTAATAATGAAACATTAGACATTAATGAAACAACTACAGAAATTTATCTTGAAAGAAATGATACAAAAGACTACCATTTTAATATAACTGGTCTTGCTGATGGCTTTATAAATGTAACTGTTTTTGTCCATTTGAAAAGTGTAAGCGACTGTCTTTCATGTGGCAGCAGTTCAGAGATAATTTTTACAAAGGCGTATTACGAGAATATCTGGATGTATGAGGGATCAGTGGCAACGTTGTATGCAAATGAATCTCTTTTTGACTATACTATGATAATAGAAGATCCTGGCGAAACTAAAAGATATGTGGAACCTACAATTTTAGAGGGAGATCTATATCCAAATCAACCAATACTTACAGGTCCTAAATATGGTATCGCTGGTATTTCATATGATTATGAAGTAACTACTGAGGATCCTGAAAATGACCAAGTGTATTTCATGTTCGACTGGGATGATGGTACCACAAGTGGATGGCTTGGACCCTATGATTCTGGTGCAACATGTACAACATCTCATATATGGAACAAAAATGTCAAATATAAAGTGAGAGTAAGAGCTAAGGATGATGGAGATCATCTAAGTGAGTGGTCTGACCCATTGACTGTTTCTCTTGGATGCCCTATAGCATATGTAGATGATGATTATTATGATGGAGGTTATAACGATGGTCATACTTGGGGATATGATGCATTTGGCAATATCCAAGATGGCATAGATGCTGTAATAGAAAATGGGCTTGTAAATGTTTTTAGTGGATTATATTCTGAAGAGATAGTTATTAAGAAAACGATAAACCTGACTGGAGAAGATAGAACCAATACAATTATTAACGGCAGCACAGAATTGGAGCCAGGGGAATATCCAATTTTAAACTCAACTGTTGTGCTTATTGCTGCTGAATATGTAAATATTAGTGGTTTTACTATTCAAGATGGTCATGCAGGAATACGTGTTGGTCAAGGATGCGATTATATAAACATAAGTGGGAACATTTTTATGGATATCAATGGGAGAGATATAAGCCTTGGAAGTTCTTCCTACAGCATTATCTCTGATAACTATTTCCAAGAGGCGACATTTTCTTTATACAATTTTAGAATTTATCTGGGTATTTCAGATAATAATACAATCATAAATAACACTATTGAAAACAGCTTAGTTTGGGGTAATGGTGGAGGTATTCATTTATGGCAATCCCAGAATAACTCTATTTATGATAATGATATCGACGGTTGTTGGTATAGACCAGGCATTTATCTAGATTCTTCGTCTAATAATTCCGTCACAAAGAATCATATTAAAAATACCACAGCAGACTATGGGGATGGAATTTCCGGCATCCATATTGATAATTCGTTTGATAACATCATCAAGGAAAACATCCTTAAAGAAAATTATAATGGAATATGCATAGAAAAATCAGATAACAACATTATTAGTGAAAACAACATTTCAGAAAGTATTGAATGTGGCATATATCTGATAAATTATGGTGCTTCATGTGACAATAACACCATCATAAAAAACAATATTACTAGCAACGCCGGTGGGAGTTGTGGAATCTACTTAGAAAGCAATTCTGGAGGTTCGTGTGATAACAATATAATAATAGATAATAATGTTTCAAACAACGGTCGTGGTATTGTTCTAAGAAGCACCAATGGCGCTTCCTGTAGCAGTAACAAAATAGATAATAACACTGTCTCGAACAACCGAGATGATTATGGCATTAAGTTTTGGGGTGAGGGTGGCGGTTTGTGCGAGAATAACATCATTAGTAGAAATATTATAACATCAAACAAACAACGAGGTATCTATCTCGAGAGCTCATCTGGAAACAACGTCATCGTTGAGAATACTATATCAAACAACAGGTGGGATGGTATACGTCTATACTATGCTGATGGTACCGACTACATTGTTGGAAATACTATCATAAATAATGGCTTTGACGCCTCCTATGGATCTGGCATCTTTTTCTCCCGTTCATCTTCTGACAACTACATAGTTGGAAACACTATAACATACAACAAGAATGGCATCTATCTTTATGGTCAGAGTAGTGATCCGTGCGAGAATAATATCATCCAGGGGAACACTATTTCGGATAACAATGCATCTGGCATTCGTCTGCATCTACAGGCAAATAGCAACTACATCATTAAGAACAATATCACAAATAACGACCTGTATGGTATATATAATGATGATTCATCTAACTACAATTATATTTATAATAACAACTTCATCGACAACAATGGCGGGGATGTGCAGGCCTATGATGAAGGCGTTAATTTCTGGAACGATACATATCCTTCAGGAGGTAACTATTGGAGTGATTTTGAGACCAGAGTAGGACCAAGATACGATGATTATCAAGGATCAGATCAACTTGATGGACCGGGAAAACCTGACGACATTATCGATAAAGGTCTTGATCAGGATGGTGGCTTGAAACCATATGGCATCCCTAATAACGATAATAAGGATTGGTATCCCTTTGTAGGTCTAATTGATATTATTCCTCCAGAAATTGAATTCCAAACTGATGAACGACAACTTGTGGTACAAATTGGAGACGGCATTGGTGGTGATGGTGATGAACGTCTAGACGCATGGGTGCACGATGATGAAACCCCTGAAGAAGATATTGAAGTTACATTATATGTAAAAGGAGTAGATGAAGCTACATGGTCTCTATCAAAGACTATGGAATATGATAGGGGACTGCACAGAGGAAATATTACCTTTGAAGAAATTGGTTACTATTTCGATGCTGGTCACACTGTACTGTTATATAAGATAAATGCTCTTGATGAAACAGGAAACCTTGCTGAACGCCCCATGTTATGGGAAAATCCTCTGTTATTCACCATAACTATCGATAATCCCTCAACTATTGTATCAGCACATAGTATTAGGAATCATGGTAGTACTCCATATGCTCTCAATTTGTCTGAACGCAGTGTCGAACCACGACTAGGTGGTGTGGATTTTGTTCAGTTCAACCTGAGCGGTGAAGCAGATGCAGATGGAATATCTGCCACAGTCGAATACACATACTGGAGCGGTGACGAAGGCATTTATGGTGACGGTGAAGATGAAATTATCACAATCACAAACATCGATGGAGACACAATACATCTCACCTTTGCTGACGAAAACGCAATACCAGATCAAACCCGATGTTGGATCAATCTAACGGGTGAGGTAGAAGACAGCTTCAATTTCGGAACACTTGAAGGCGACGTCGATTTCGATGGCCAGGTACTTACATCAGATGCATCTAAAGTAAAAGCTCGATTTCAGGACCCTGTTGATGATACAAACTTCTGGTACGATGTTGACTGCGACAATCAAATAATTACAGTTGATGCATCTAAGGTGAAAAGCCGATTTCAGCACACGTGCCCACCCTGTCCATAGGAAAACATACAACAACTCTAACCGCAGATAGGAGGGTATAATCACCTTCTTTTCTTATTATTTTTTAATAAAACCTAACAAATTATGATTCTTGAATAGTTGCTCAAAACATTTCAAAAAACTCATAACATTTCAAATAAAATTTTTATATCGTTTATAAAAATATATAAAAATCGAAGAAAAAATATGAGGAATAAAAATTGAATAAAAAAGGTAAAATGATAAAGATATTCGGAATATGCATTGTTTTGATGCTGTTTTTTACAGTATTTGTACCAGGGATTACAGTTGGTGTAGATGATGTAGACGGTCCTGGGTGTTCGAAAGATCCTGAAGATTCTGGAGAAAGTGGCCAGATTCCCTCAGGAGAATATTTGATAATAACTCATCCTCATTTTGAAAATTCAATCCTACCTTTAGCTGAATGGCATAATAAAGAAGGATTAAAAACTGAAATTTTATCAATAGATACGGATAATCCAATCAACATTAAAGAGATTATTACTACACATTTTCAAGAGAGAAATCTACAATATGTTTTACTTGTAGGCGATGTTGAATATATACCAATCTATTATTGGGATGGCATTCCAAGTGACTATTGGTATGCATGTATTACAGGTGGAGCAAATCCAGATTTATATGCTGACATTGCAGTTGGAAGAATATCTGCAAATAGTTCAATTCAAGTTGAGAATCAAGTCGCGAAAATACTTATTTACGAAAAGAATCCACCTATGGATAATTGGTTTAAAAATATTTTATTAGTAGCTGATAAGGGAGATGGCCACTCATGTAGTGAAACATATTTCAGAGATAAAAAAGAAATTATCCGTACCGATCTTATCGATGAATCTATTTATTCTATTATCACTGCCTATGAGCCAGGTCCGGTACTACCAGAACTACCCACCTATCCGGAATATGAACCACTTTCAAGTAGGGAGATAGATTTATCAGATCTTATTGATCCCCTTGAAGATGGTTGTAATATAATTAATTATTTTGGCCATGGGTTTGTAGATTCGTGGGGATTTTGTGGTGGTTTTTACATAGAGGATATATATTCTCTTGAAAACGGGAATTATACCCCTATTGTCTTTAATATTGCTTGTCTTACTCACAAAATCGACAATGATAACGAATGTCTGGGAGAAGCTTTTATGAATAAATATCCCGGTGGAGCCATAGCATCTCTTGGGGGTTCTGGAATTATGGATGGATTCAAAGCTGCATACGAAGATTATGAATTTTTTCGTCAAATATTCCATTTTTCAAACTATCGCATTGGATTGATTATTAAAGAAGGATTGACTTGTTCCATGAATGAATATCCCTTTTTTGTTAATAATTGTAAAAAGTATATTTTACTTGGTGATCCAGCTACAGAAATATGGACTGACATTCCATCTACACTAGAAGTGTCTTATCCATCTGTTGTTAGATTATGCATTGATCAACCTGTATCATTTACTGTTCATGTAGGGGATGATGCAGGAAACGTTGATAATGCTACCGTTTGTCTATGGAAAGATGATGAAATTTATTTGATAAATACTACAAACAGCGATGGATATGCCACATTTAATCTGTCACCATCAACAACAGGAACAATGTTTACAACTATATCTAAACATAATTATATACCCTATGAAGGTGAGGTAAATATCGAGACAATGCAAGTTACTGTATTTACCCAGTAATATTTTTACTATCTTACAAACATATTACATCTTCCACTTCAAGAATTAGAAGAAAAATTTACATACCTATGAGGGTTATTGTATATTGAAATCACTAGATGAGGAGAGTATGAAAGATAAAATTGCATTAATCATTATTTTTATGCTCCTGACTGTTAGTGCTGTATTTTGTTTAGATGTAGATGCAGATGAACCAGACACGGAAATACATGCTTCAGTTTCATGTGCAGTCGGCACCTATGATGGCGATGTGACTGTAGAGATTGTGAACAATAAAACCGTGCGAGTCCTTTTTGACCCGGCACTCCCTGATGAAGACTGTTGCAATATCACACTAAGTGGTTGTGTTGATGCTAGCTTCAAAGTAAGGACGTTAGTAGGCGATGTAGACTTTGACGGCCAGGTAATTACGGTTGATGCCTCGAAGATCGTAAGTAGGTTGGAGGATCCAGTCACACAGGATAACTTCTGGTATGATGTAGACACCGACGGTCAGATCTCCATTTCTGATAAGGCAGAGGTTGAAGCAAGATATCAAAATACTGCCCCTGAAGGTTCGTATCAATCTACAACCATTATATCAGCTAGGAGTTGTATGGAACATAATGGCACTAAGTTCTGTCTTAACCTTACTGAAAACAACATTGAGCCACGTGTTTCTGGAGTAACAGAAATCGAATTCAATTTGAAGGAGACTTTATCGCTACAATTACTTGTTGATTCCCCGCTTTCTGTGATAGAAAATGGAATTTTTGAGATTATCGTCACTGCTGATGATAATCCCATTGGAGATGTGGAAGTAACATTCGATGATTGCACTAGTTATACAGACGTAGAAGGAAAAGTCTCTTTTACAGCCCCCTTTGTGGATGAATCTACTAGCTATTTTATTGAGGCAAGTAAGGAATGTTATAATTCTGCAACCAAAATGATTACTGTTTTTGATAGACAATTGACTATCATTGTCATTGCCTCGATTATTGAGAATGAAACATTTAAGGTAACTGTTAAAGAAGAACATTCTGAAGAAGTAGTTGCAGATGTAGATGTTACGTTTAATGAGGTAACAAACCAAACAGATGCCAATGGACAAGTTATTTTTAAAGCTCCAGAAGTAAATCAAGCTATTAGCTATATAATTACTGCAACAATGGATGGATTTCAACCTGATACAGCTTCAATTAAAGTGTTGAATATAGATGTGGATGAACTTAAAGGCTTTGTATATGGTGTAGTTTTTGATACTTCAACTTCATCACCAATAGAAAATGTTAAAATTGAAGCATCAGGTGAACAAAAAAGGTGGATTATCTACACTGATGCTGAAGGAAAATATGTTTTATCTGTTCCCGCTGCTACATATAATTTAGTAGCTAGCAAAGAAGGATATAAACAAAGTACTAGGAACAACGTGAACGTAAATGATAAATCAGCTATTGAAGTCAATTTCATGCTAGAAAAAAGTACAGAAGATGGTGGCGAATCTACTGGAATGGCTGGCTTTATAATCCGAAGTCAAATTAGAGAAGGCAGAATATCAGCAGAGATAGAAGAATCATATGTTACATTGTATTCTGAAAACGTTGATGTTGAAATTATTAACAATGAACCACTGGCAAAAGGTGGTATTTCACTTATCATTAAAGGTGAGGGATCAGATACAATCATTGCCATTTATCTACCAGAAGTTACAGAGAATGAGAAACTCGTTGTGACATATGATGAAGAAGAAATCGAAGAAACACAAAATTTAGAATCATTTTTCAGTAATGACAATACTAATGCTGAATACATACTCTTGCAATCTTCTGATTTAGAATATGTATTATGTTTACGAATTCCTGAATTTAGTGAACACACTATAACAATCACCTCACTTATAGAAACAATAGGTGGAATAACCGCGCTAATTTTCTATATTCTTATTGTTGTAGTTGCTCTTGTAGTGTTTATTGTTCCAACTCTTACAAATTTTATCCGCTTTCGTAGAACCTTCCAAAATAAAGGATATAAGAGATGAAGCAATGAATGAAGCATCAGAACCTCTGAGAAAGATACATGATCTCTTAGAAGAGAATCCCGGACTTCATATTAGCAAGATAGCTGAGCTTCTTGATATGAAAATAACAGAGGTTGACCAATACTTACAACTTCTTGAAAAAAAAGGAATAATTGCTATACAAGAAATTGGAGGCTATAAAAGATATTCTTTGAAAGATAGAAAAATAAAAACACGTGATCAAAGAACAATAGATATAAGGCGAAAAATCTACAATCTTATCGCCCAGCGACCTGGGATATATCTTACTAAAATTGCAGAAATACTGGACATGAGTATACAATTGACAGATTATCATTTGCTATATATGGAAAGAAATAATGAGATCATTGCGGAAAAAAACCCTGGTGAGTATTATAGAAGATACTATACTGCAGATTCCAAGTTTAAGAAACAAGATAAATTTATTCTAGAGGTACTGAGAAAAGAAATCCTTCTAAAGATTGTGTTACTTCTTTTAAAACATAATATGCTAAGACATAAAGAAATCGCAGAAAATTTGAATATTTCATCTTCTAGAGTTTCATATCATCTAAATAAATTAATTAAAAGTGATATCGTGGATGTCTCTTCTTTTGGCCATGATAAAGGATATGTTCTTAAAAATAAATATGAGATTACGGATCTTCTTAAAAAATATCAAATTCATTTGGGAGTTTATTTATCCATAGAACGTTTCCAAGATATGTGGAAAGATCTAAACATATTCTTTTTTAGAAAATCAACTTCAGATGTTGTGGAAACAAGCGATCTTTAACCTATGATTTGCTCAAAACTATTCAAAAAACTCACGACATTTCAAATAAAATATTAATATGTGAGACGAACATTATTAAATTAATCAAAAATAGGATGAATTTTCTTTTTCATCTTATTTTTCCCTCATTTCATTATTTTTTAAAATGTAATTTTTGATTGTATTTACTATCATCAAAAAGCTGTTCTTATGCAGGCCACTAATGATTCATACTTATTTAAGTGAGAATATTTATTTTGTAATGTTTACCAATTTATCAACTTAATTTATTAACTATTGACATTAACAATCAAAATTCTTGTTACCATGCAACACGCTATTATGTATAATTTTATTGCTAAACTTTATCTAGCATGTAATTAGTGTATATTGATAGATAATATTTAGCATACAAATATGTATCCCCAATTACTAAAAATGCTTAAACGATTAACAAGAATAAGAGAAGCAATAAATAATAAAATATCTCCTGAAGACTAAGATTTAATGTAAAGGTTTACTCCTGTTAAAACTGCTAAAATGCTTATTATATAGAAAATTCACACAAAAACTGAGGCTTTTTGGGCGAAAAAGAGTATTTCTACGATATTTAAAAATTCACCTTATCGCGATCAGCTAAAAAATTGAACAAAAAGAAACGATTTCATAATTTTTCAAAAATTTGACTTGCAGACCAATCACATTTGTTAGATAATATATAGCACGATTATGAAAAATAACGAAAATTTTGCAAAAAGTTAAATACAAATCATGATATGTGACCAATGTAAGAAAACTGACTACAGTCAAATGTCTGAGGAATTCTACATGCCAGATGACTATAAAGTTGCATATTATGTAAGGGTTAGCCGGGAGGAACAGGCTAAAGGGTATAGCCCTGAAGGGCAGAGATCTACTTTGGATGGCTGGTTAAAAGAAACAGGATGGAAATGGGTAAAAACATATCAAGATGAAGTTAGTGGTAAAGATACCCAAAGAGAGCGATTTCAAGAAATGATTGCCGATGCTAAAAATGGATTATTTCACGGCATTTGTATGTTTGATAATGATAGATTCTCTCGATCTACAAAGGATTTATTGAATGTAATGGATGACCTGCTTTCATATGGTGTAAAACTACATATTTACAATCTAAGACATATAGACATCTATAGTGAACAAGGTAGATTTATCCTTACAAACTTTGCAGCTTTTAGTGAATTTTTCAGAGGACAATTAGCATCGAAAATTCGTGTAGGTGTAAAACAAAAAATGAAAAATGAGTGGTTTGGTCAAGCACCTTATGGCTATACGATACTTTCTGATACTGCAGGAAACCGAAAAACAAACACTAGGCTTATTGAGAACCCTGAAGAACAAAACACATTATCTCTTATGCGGCAATTGAGAGCTGAGGGAAAGAGCCCTAGCGAAATTGCTACGCATCTTAATGAAAATAGAATTCCAACTAGATTAAAAAGAAATGGTTTGAAGTGTAGTTGGCATCCAAGCACTGTAAGGAACATTTTAAATAGACCTGAAGTGGTTTTAAATGAAAAAAAAGAGACCTGAATTTCCATCAGATGTTAAAAGAAAAGTGATGAAAAGATCTGGAAATAGATGTGAACGATGTGGCATTGATTTTAATGAAGGTTATACGGGAGAATTTCATCATATTATTTCTGTTGAAAATGGAGGCGACTTAAATATTGAAAATTGTTCATTGTTGTGTCGTAATTGCCATCGTGCTGCTCCAAATATTAAAAGTAAAGAAGAACTTTTAATTTACAAATATTATTTTATGCGTTTCGCCTCATTTAAAGAAGCTGCAAAATACTATGGTGTAGATAATAGGATCAGTTTATATGTAAAATTAGCTCAAGATATAGCTAAGAGAGTTGAGAAATAAATTTTCTCTGATCTGTATTTACAATGCTAGAATTTATCTATCATTATATACTACAACTATGCTATTATTTGTCATTCAATTTTCTGTGATACTTATTAGCACGAAATATTAATTTAAGCTTTTACATTAACTAATTAAACTTGTTTCGATACTAAGTTTATGAAATAATGCCTATATCTAAAATCAGCACATTTTTTATTATTCTTCATAGAAAATATTTTTGGATACAATATTTCTCACGTAAAATCGGTTCGATACAATTAATTTCCCTACAATTAGACTTAAAACTTAATTAATTAACTTTGTAGTTTTATAAGTTTAACAATATTGAATCCTAATTTTAAATTCAACAAAAGTTTTAATAAGAATCATAGATTTACCTGCTTCGTTAGATTGAATTACAAGGCGTATCTATGTATATTGTAATCATTGGTGCAGGCGGCATCGGGAGGAGATTGACAGAAATTGCTCTCAAAGATGGTAACCATAATGTCATTGTTATCGATAAAGACCAGGCACGTTGTGAAGAAATCGCGAGAAAATACGATGCCGTTGCAATAAATGCAGATGCAACGCAAGAAGAAACGTTAGATGAATCTGAAATAAAAAAGGCTGATGTTCTTGTTGCTACTACCAATGACGATGCAACAAACCTTTTAGTTGTCTCTCTAGCAAAAAACAAAGGCGTCAAGAACCTTGTTTCAGTGGTAAATCAGGAAGAAAGCAAGCCACTTTACATGGAGAAAGGAGTAAAGATGGTTAAAAATCCAAATATTGTTATGGCAGAAACTCTCTACAAATCAATAAAACATCCTGCTATTGAGGAATATATGAATGTTGGAGAGTATGCAGAAATATTTAGATTGCCAGTATCTGAAGAATCTGGTCTATCTGGAAATACAATAAAAAAAATTGGCCTGCCTAAAAAAAGTTTGATCGTAGCAATAGAACGCGATCATAAGTTTATTATTCCTACAGAGGATGTAGAATTGTTTTTAGGCGATAAAGTTACTGTTTTAGCACATAAAGATCAGGTAGATAAAGTAGCTAAACTATTTTCTGAATAGTACATTATAGAATTTTATAAGATTATAACAAGTTGATAAATCTTCATTGTTTCATCCCCTTCTATACGAAATATCTAAATATAAGTACTATCATATATTATTTGATAAATATGAGAAAGGGAGGTATTGTTTGTATTATATTGCTTCTTATTGTTGGATTTTCAATTACTCCAGCAATGGGAAGTATCTTAAAGGCCGATGTTAAAACAGAAGAGCTTGTTACAATTGACTTCTTTGACTCTACCGGTCCAGTAACTGTAAAAACCTCAATAGATCTACCCAAATCAGAGTGGATTGCCCTTCAAAATGAATTAAAAACCATTAAAAAATCAAGCGAGTCTATTGAAGAATCTATAAGTTCTCAATTAAAAATTTTCAAAGAATATAACCTGATTTCTGATGATGTTAACTATGAAAACCTTATGAATAGTGCTTTAGAAAAATCAAAAAAAGTGAGTTTAAGGGGATTTTTAAATAGAATTAGAACAACTCCAATCATTAATAACTCGTTATTTAGTGCAATGTGCGCTATTGATTTTGCGCTAACTAATGGTACTACTGTTGTTCTTGGGTTAAATACATTCATCAATTACATTGGATTTGATATATTCAGTTTCCACAAGGGATATGCAGAAAACGGGATAGATACAAAAGGTATAACTTCCAAAACTACTCCTCCTGGCGATTACATTGGGTTTATGTTTGGTTTTCTAGGTTACTGGCTTGGTGATTCTACCATTCCTGGATTTTATTCTAATGTTACAGTCGCAGGCTTTACCATTATAACTGGATGGTTACCAATACCGTTATTCCCATAGAATGCAAATCATTGGATTATCAGATAACAAAAGAGTTGTTTCGACCAAAAATTTAAATATTAGATAATATATAATAATCATAATTAGCCAAAAATTTAAATAATGGCGTTGGAATACATATTGCCTCTACGGGGGAAATTAATTGCTGTGATAAAAATGAATCATGGCAAATAGAAGTATAGAAATTATGAAAATAGGTGAAAAAAAAATGAATAATGGGAAGAAAGTAAAATATATATGGGCAATAACCTTAGTTATTGCAGGGCTGTTGATAACTAGCATAGCGAGTATACCTGCTACAGAGACAGAAATAACATCTACTGACTATTTCTGCGTAGAAACATCTAAAGTAATGTCAGAAAAATATGTTGAAACATTTGCGTTTCTAGATGATAGCTATATTATATATGATACAGAGGACGATGATTACCATCCAACATTTGCTGGTGATTTATCTGGAAGATTTTTCGCGGGTTTTGAAGCATATTTAGACTCAGGTGCTGATTATTTTCCATGGTTCTGGTATTCTCTTGACGAAGGTGCAACTTGGGATGAAGGAGGATATTTTGGAGAGGCAGCACAGGCTGAATATCCAGATGCAGATTCCAATGCAAATGCCTTTTATGCAACATTTGGTGCACCTCCTGCCAATACTGCACAGGTTTGGGCAGTAGAAGCAACACTTCCAGACATGGGTGCAAGTGTTTGGGATTGGGGCCAGTATAACTTGTATGATTTTAGACATAATTCAATATCCTGTTATACAAGAACTGAAGAGGCTTGGAATTGGGGTGGAATGGCCCTCGTTGGTTTCTATGGTTATCAGGGATCCAATATCGAAGGCTGTCCTTACATTTTGTATCCAAATGAACCTAGTAGTGGTGTTATAGGTTGGCAAAGTGGACAAAGCAATTGTGTCCATGCAGATTTTGCAATCGATGAAGCAACCGAGATGTCCTATTCAGTCTATGATAAAGACAATAACAACAAGCTTAGACTCAGGAAAGACGATTTCAGCAGGTTTGTTACCGATCCTGGATTTCCTGTTCACCCAAGCGTATGGAGCAAAGATATCGGTGATGGCAGCGTCAACTTAATGAATATGTCTATAGACGCTCACGATGATGTTGTCATAGTTGTTACTGAAGCTGAAGGAGACATTATCTGTTTATACTCAACAAATGGGATGAGCTCTTATGACACTAGCACTGTAGTTACTGGAGCTGCATATCCAGAAGTTAAGTTTTGTGCTGATGGTTTTACTGCAATTTGTACCTACGTAGTAGATGGAGAAATATTTGTAAAAACTTCAGAGGATGACGGAGCGACCTGGAGTGACGAAGAGCTAGTTGCTGACAGTCAAGTAACTGATGGATATGGATCACATGATCTCGGAAGAGACCCAGAGGGTATGTCTTCAATATGGGCAGATACTCGAGGTGAAGATATAGACATCTACTATGCACATGCTGCTGATGGTGGTGACTTTCCGATTCTTGAGGTAACTATAGAGAGTGGATTCGGAATTGGTGTTAGTGCAACTATTGCAAACACTGGAACCGGTCCAGCAACTAATGTAAACTGGACAATGACTGTAACTGGTGGAATACTTGGCTTCATAAATAAAACAGCTACAGGCACAATAGCATCTATTGCTGCTGGTGCTGAGGAAACAGTAAAATCTGGAATGTTACTGGGACTTGGGGCTATTGATATAATTGCTACTGCAGAATGCGACGAAGACTCATCTGACCAAGATACAGGATCTGGTACACAGCTGATTATCTTCACAAAAGTTAATTAGAGATATTCTAACTAAACCCTCTCTCTTTTTTTTATTTTTTTACTTTAATTTAAACAATTATATATACTTTAGCAGTCTTTCATCTGTATATTGCTACAGAGCCATACGCATCCCCCGTTCTTTTTTATTCATTTAAAAGTATATTTTTATCTATTGTTGGATATATTTAACCAAATTTTTGAAAATTGAGCGAAATATTTAAATAAAAATACGTATATATTCATATATAAAGGGGAAAGTTTATGAAGAAGATAAGGAAAACAAAACTATTATTAGAAGCAACCGTAGTAATTGCCGTTGCACTGGCGCTTACGATGCCGAGTTCAGCCGTGATTACTGACAAAGAGACGAACGCCGTTTCAACGGATCCAGTCTGGGAAGATGGCTTTGACGATTATACGCTCGGCCAGTTTTTAGATGGAACCCCAGATGATGGCGGATGGACAGGCTGGGATGATACTCCAGCTGCGGGTGCATATGTTGTTGATACTGAAGTTTTAACTTCACCACACTCTGTCGACGTTGTTGGCGCTACAGACTTAGTACATGAATATCAAGGGTTAACTGCCGGTCAATTTACATATACAGCTTGGCAGTATGTACCTGAGGACTTCATTGGCCAATCCTATTTCATCCTCTTAAGTCATTATGAGGTACCTGCTACGCAGGAGTCATGCCTATGGGCAGTCCAAATCCGCTTTGACTCAGATCTAGGTATCGTTGAATCCGAATATGGTGGTCCATCAACAACTTTAATCACTGGTCAATGGGTTGAACTCCGTACCGAAATCGACCTAGATGCTGACTCATACTCGTTCTACTACGACGGTGAGTTACTCGAGACAAAAGCCTGGACTGCAACACCTAACAACAATTTTCTTGGCGTACTTGAAATCTCTGCTGTAGATCTATTTGCCAATGGCGCCACTTCAGTATACTACGACAATATGTCTATTATTGGAGAGATCACTCAAATGCCCGATTTGGAAATAACTGTCAATTCTGGTATTGGAATTGGTGTTGGAGCAACTATATCTAATGACGGGGAAGCTGAAGCAACAGATGTAGAATGGACCATTCACGTTACTGGTGGAATTCTCAAACTAATTGACAAAGAATTCTCAGGCACAATAGCAAGCCTACCGGTTGGCGAAGAAGAAACAATTAAATCTGGAATGATCATTGGTCTTGGCAAAATAGCTATAACTGTTTCTGCCGAGTGTGCCGAAGGCGACTCTGAGGAAGCAACTGGACAAGGTACACAGATACTAATTTTTACATCGGTTAGTTAAATCTAACCTACTTTTCTTTTTTTATTTTGTTTAATTAGAATTAACGATAGTTATCTTTAAATACTTTTCAGCCATAAATATTGCTTGGGGAATTAATTTGAAGAAACTAATATCAATATTGATACTTGGAATTTTAATTCTAGCAGGAAGTGGGGGCTGTTGTAGCGGATAATATTGGTAACCATGCTACGGAAACTCTAAACGGCTTTCGTACTGTTTTTCTATGTTATAGTACGATAACCGTGCTTCTTTCTCCTTTGTTTACAAACTGATTTAACTATGAAAAAAT
>Ga0209636_10002787_pt1 | contig 17818 bp, 24 predicted proteins | sample DeeMarSWOR152_54_FD_187464 | JGI IMG/M metagenome (GOLD analysis project Ga0209636, IMG submission 187464) | Marine sediment microbial communities from White Oak River estuary, North Carolina - WOR-1-52-54 (SPAdes) (version 2) | ecosystem: Environmental > Aquatic > Marine > Intertidal zone >... | reverse complement strand
GGAAGTGGACCTGGCGGGAGTACTATTCCTACGCCTCCATCCTGCGGAGGTTTCAGTGGGAGTATCCTCCTACCCTGGTCAACAAGGCCATCTACTTCCCCTTCAACCTCTTCCAACACCGTTTTGTCCGCAAAAAGGTCCTGGGTGGGGAGCGGCTTGGCTGGACCAAGCTCCCGTGGAAAAAGAGGACGGCTCGATAACAAACCAGAGTTGGCGGGGACATGCTCTATTCACCCTGTCAAGGAAAAAGTGAACATTTAAGAAGTATCAATAGTTACAATATGTTAGATAACGCCCCTTTTTGTAAGCACACGTTAATAAAAAGGGGGGATATGCAATATTCCTCCGTTTCGATAAGAGGTCACGTAGTATTTTAGGGATTTGAGCTCGACTAAAGAATAGGTGGAGTGTAGCGGATGTATAGAGACTCAGGGTTCAATGATAATCTACCTGATGGCTTATTGTTCAAGAACCAGCCCAGCTCCACATCGTACACATTGTTGCGGAAACATCTCCAGGATTGCCGACTTATATTGGGTGCAGTGGCAAGGAGCGATCAAGGATAAGCCACTCAACCGGCTAAAATCACGGAATCTGTGGAAGCCACCGATAACACCATAAACTTTTCCAAATCCTGAGGCAGCGTCCATGATTTCACCGAGCCCGGGATGGGAGCATCCGACCACTACCAGAATTCCTTTGTCAGTCCTGATTGCCAAAGACTGCTCTATACCTTTAAGTTCGCCAGTAGAGAAAGCCCATTCAGAAATCTGTAGGGGCCCGGCAACTGGAGTTACCTTCCTTCCAGGAATGGGCCCCCAAAATGATGCTGGAACATAAATCTCAGCCTCTCTATTAAGTTCTAACACGCCTCGGAGACCACCGGTATGGTCACCGTGAGTATGTGAAATTACAATTATCCCGATACGCTCAGGGTCAATACCCAACTCTTTCATATTATGTAGTAATGTTGGGCTATCAGCACCAGTATCAAACAGGATAGATGGTGCCTTCGCGGTTTCCATAAGAGATGAGAAACCCCACCCTGCTTTCAGCTTCCTGCTCTTCACTTCATTGTCATAAACAATTGTGACTTTCGTCTTTTCTCGCCCTTTCCATCACATTGTGAGTTACCTTCTGATTTCTCATCTTGGGCCTCGAGCTTACCAATGCGATCCAAGAGTTCACAAGCCGCAATTCTCATTTCAAATACTTTATCTTGAGTAATTCTTTAATACAACATAGCTAGCTTCTCCCACATCCTCTTCCCGTTCTTCTTCCATCTCTTGGCCCTCTGCCTAACCCTCTGCCTACGCCTCTACACATAGGGCATTCTATCTCTTTGCCGCAGTCGCTAAAGGGGTGAAAACCTCAAACACCTTCCCACGTTCTTCGCATTTATAGTAGTAAGTGGGCATAGTTCTTCCTTTCATTCAGATTATGAGCGTAAATATAGTCGCACTTCTCAAAGTTATTCCCCACCTTCAAATCATCCAAAGAAACACTTTGTACCTGAAATTCCAAGCCTTGAAGGTATTTAACAAGGTCTCCAATGGATTGCCCTAGTTGTTTCAAGAAAACGTGGTGGACTTCACAGAATACCTGGACTTTATTTTTCCGCAGGGTCTCTTTGGCTCCCCTCAAGACCAAGAGTTCACTGCCTTCACAGTCCATGTTGATCAAATCTATCCTCTCTATTTTCTGCTCACGTAGAAACCTGTCCACAGTAGTAGTGGAAGCTTCAAATTTCTTAGCTCCTTCTTCGAAAATGATCCCGCTGGAAAGTCCCTTCTGATAAAAATTGGTTCTCCCTACGTGGTCGGTCACTGCTCGTTCATAAACCCTCACATTTTCTAGCCTATTAGAAGATACATTTTTTCTCAGGGTGTCAAAATACTCAGGAACTGGCTCAAAGGAATAGAGCTTACCTCCTTCTCCTATTCTCTTTGCTATGGGCACAGTAGTAATACCTATATTCGCGCCAATATCGATGACGTTCATTCCTTCTTTGACAATTGATTCCAGGAATTTTACCTCTCCCCATTCATGAGGATTGTTTTTCAGAAAATTCTCGAAGGCAGGTGAACCATAAAGAAAAAATTCTATTGCCATTCTCAGATAGCTCTCTTGATTTCTTCCTCAAATTCTGGGAAATACCTTTTTATCACTTGCAGATTGAACTGAGAAAGGATAGATTCTTTAGACTCTCTTTGCAGGAGAAACCTAAAGGATTTTTCTATTAATTCCTCTTTAGTGATCTTACCCTGGGTTAAATCTTGATAATAGCCATCCTCCAAAGTCACCACGTACTCTTTGCTGGCCCCCTTCTCCTCCACCGTTACGCTGAATTCTTCTTGGCCTTTCTTTTTAACTTCAATCATTTTTTCTTTTGAACCTCCTCAATAACCTCTCTAAAAAGATCAACATAATAGTTGGGTAATTCATCCACACTAAAGAATCTCACATCCTCTACATCACTCCCCGGTTTTAACTCTTCATTACCCACCTCAACGAGGTACGCCACTATCAGCATATCCCCATAAACTTCTCTGTCCTCTCGCCTAACTACCCCAACTAACTTCACTATCTCTCCGGAGACCCCTGTTTCTTCCTTTAACTCTCTTAGACAGGCTTCTTCTGCTGTTTCTCCAATCTCAATAAAACCAGAAGGCGAGGCCCACATACCTTTCCTTGGCGGTAGTCCTCGTTTAATTAAGAGGAAATCTTTATCCTTTATCGCAATGGCCAGCGCCACCGGCAAAGGATTTTTGTAATTGATAAAGTCACACTTGGGGCAATACTTCCTCTCTTTTTCTTCAATCATTCCTATTTGAAGGGTCGTTCCACAAATCGGGCAAAAAATATATTCTTTCATCAATTCACTCCCTTCATTCCTTTGCTCAAAAATCACTTGCTTACTCCCACTTATTGCTTCTCACAACGGAAACACCTCCTGGCGTTTCCTTCTATCGTTTACCCTCGTTATTCTCGTTTCACTCTTGCCCGCTTTTTGGATTCCAGTATATCAGCAATTTCTCTGATACCCTTAACGTCCATATTAAATTCTTTCCCAGTTAGGCCGGCGATAAATATCTCCTTGTTTTCCGGAATACTAGCTATCACCTTCTCTCTATTTATTGAATTCAAGAGGAACTCTTCGGTTTCGTGGTTGGTAATCCGATTCAATATGTAATAGACAGGCTTATCAACCTGCCGGCCCAGTTCAGATACCTTTTCAGTCAAGAGAATTGATTCTCGGGATGGATCGATGACGACAAAAAGAATATCTGTTCCCTTTTCCACTCCTCTCCCGAAGTGTTCTATCCCAGCATCGGTATCTGCAATCAGGAATTCTTCGTCCCCTAAATCGAGAATTTCTAGAAACTTTGAAGAAAGAGCATTAATTGGACAAGCACATCCTTCACCGAATTGATAAATTTTCCCCATCGATAAAAGTTGAATATTTCCTTTCTCAGTTAAATAATCTCTCGGTAAGTCATTTATTCCCCATTTACCTTTGAGCTCTTTGGTTTTTTCAAATAGAAGTTTTTTCCCCCCAAAGTAATTCATAAAATCTTCAGGCTTTTGCATGCCTAACCGGCTATGAAGACCAATATTTGACTCATCACTGTCAATCACCAATACCGTACTTTTTCTTACCGCTAACTCTTTGGCTAAGAGAGCCACTATCGTACTCTTTCCACATCCCCCTTTACCACAGATCAATATCTTCATTTAGTTCTCTCCGTTGATTGGTATTCTTTCTCAAAACCCCCGGCGATTAAGGAATCTGCTATTCCTTTCTTCATTTTTATCTTCCACGTCGACCTCGGCCAAAACGTCGGCCTATGCCACCACCACGACCCATTCCCCTACCTAGACCCCGGCCTATGCCTCTTCCCATGCCTCTCCCTCCACCTAATCCGGGCTGGCTAAATCCAGGGCTCGTACCAAACTGATGAATCGCTTGCTCAGGAACGCTGGTTCCCATAATTTCACACACCTTAGCAGCCACCTCCGGACCACCACTAACACATCCATAACATAGTGCCTTTCCGTTAGCTACTGCCCTTGCAAACTCTCCGCAAGTCTTGTATCCACATCGCTGATCATCTAACTTGGGCAAAACCTCATAGATTTTCCTTGTCTTCTCTTTTATATCCTTTTTATCCACCATCATCCAAAACCTCATTTATTTTCCTGCTGTGTTTAAGCGCCAGGCCATGCGCTTTCCTCTGGCCACTGCTGCATCATCTTCTTTATCCGCTCTGCCTACAAGAAGTCGTGTCCTCGGCCTGCAATTAGACGTCTGATAGTGACCGTGCTCATATAATCCTCCTTTCCCTGTTCGAATCAGCCACCTGGCCATTTGCCATGCCAAAAAAGGGGTTAGATCTTGATTATAGAGGCTCTTTAAATTGGAATTGCCTTTATAATCATTTTCTTGCCCTCTTTATAAAAAGGGAGGGATTAACTTCATAGAGAGGCGATCTTTCTCTGGCCACTTCAGCAAGTGAACCCAGTTTTGGACTCATAACCCCGCTTCCTTTTAGCGCGGCTATCAGCGTATCAACCCTCTCTTCTAAGCCTAACTCTCTGCATGTTTTCTTTATCTGAACTGCAGCAATCCGGTAATCTTCAGCCTGCTCTCCCAGCCGCTCGATCAATTTTGGCATTCTCTCCCAAGCTGGCTCACCCATCTCCTTGAAAAGCTCCATTATAGCATGTTCAGGATCCCAGCACCCTGTCGTGCTGGCCCCTTCCACGAGAAATCTCACAATATTGGGTACTTCGTACGATTCTCCCGGCTCACAGAGAAGCAGCCGATCCTCCCAAGCAGCGCTCTTACGTGTTCTCACCGGAAGAAGGAGCCTCCATTCATTGCCCAAGAGTAAAACATCCTCGGCGTTGTCATTAACTATCTCATTTATCTCACGATACGATATGTTGCCCTTTTTAGCGGCATGGGCGAGGACTGGTGCCAACCAACGTGTAAGCTCATTACATTTTAACAATCTGCTCAAAGCCTTCTCCAGCTTATTCATGTGATTCCCGTTCCTGTTTGCAGAGTGCTAACCATAGGCTTTCCTGCGCTCAGCAGTCGTAGATGCCCTCTGAGGAAAAAATCCTCTTTGACGTCGGTGAAACCCTGGGCGCGGGTCATCCCCTTTATATCGAGCTTAAGGAATTCCACAGCCAGCTGGCACTCCCATCGGGCGAATGCCCGGCGAAGGGGAAACCACATCCTATCAATGTCAAACTCAGCATAATCTAAAACATAAAAACTTCCGCCCGGTTTAAGAGCGCGGTAAGCATTACGGATAATCCCTACCTTCTGGTCATCCTCAAACCCGTGCAGGGTGAAAGAGATGAACACCTTATCAAACTCTTCTTCATATGCCAGGGGTTGCTCTATCCGGAGCTTTTCAAAGTTGACGTTGGGGTATTTACAGCAACGCTTCCATGCTTGATTTATCATCACGTCACTGATGTCAAGACCTATAATCTTGCCCTGAGATCCCATCTTTTGAGCCATAAAGCAATCGTTCCTCCCTGTGCCTGAACCGAGGTCGAGTATTGATTGACCTGGCTTGATATCCATCCTCCCAATAACCCTTTTTATGAAATGTGAGTACCGCCCCGCCGACACCAGGTTTAGGAAGACGTCGTAATAGCGGGCTTCCCAGTCTCTAACCTCTACTCTGGATCTTGATGATGGCAAAATATTCCCCTCGTTCAGTATTCCTCAGTGTTCGTCAACATACTGACCGTTTCTGGCTCCCTTAAACATCTGTCCCCTCTTTGTTATGTCCTTTCTCGGTGTGAAAGCTACGGCGGTGTTGCCTCTTCCTGGATTCTCCTTTATGTTTATTGACGGTCACATGTCTAACTGCTTCCCATCATCTCATCTGCACGTGCCAAAACTTCTCTAACTGATACAGAGGCGGGTGAATTCTTTGGTAGATCTAGGAGCGACCTGCCAGCCATGTTGTATCCTTGAACATCAGCATCGTATTCGATTTTGCCAAGGTAAGCTTCCCCGGTAGTCTCTAAATATTCTTCGGTACGGTTATCAAAGCGATAATTGCCTACTAAATAAAGGTGACTATAGCTAATCCCTATTTGGCGGGTAATGTCCTTAATCCTCGCTATATGCTTTAGGGATTTTGAAGACGGATCCAGTATAACAAATAAATCATCTATATCAGATACTATTTTCCGGTTCAGATGCTCCAACCCAGCTGGCGAGTCAATCACCACATTCGGGTAGTGATTAGCAAGTTTAGGGATTATCGTCTTAATCAAGTCATCGGGAATACAGTAACAGCCCTCGGTCAATTTTGTCCCCAGCACGATAAGGTCAAATCGCTTACCCTCGTAGAGGCACTCTCGGTTAAGTAGATACTCCATTCGATCATGCAGAGGCATGGGATTTCCACCATCGCTCCTCCTCTCTTCAATAATGTCGTAGAGTGCATCTGAAATCGTTCTCACTCCTTCTTCTTCGAGGTCTATTCCTAGCATCTCGGCTAGACTTCGGTCGGGGTCGATATCAATAAGCAACATAGGGGCAGCTAGATATCGGCTGGCTAAAGCACCAAAGGTTGATTTCCCGGTTCCTCCCCTCCCAGTAGCGACGATTTTCTTGCCAATGTTTCTTTGCTCCCGCACACCGCCAGCCTCAAATTTTCTTTTCTTCACAGAATTTGACGTTGCCGGCAATATTCTCGCTGGTAATTTCCACCATCATACGTACAGTGAGTGGCCAAGTCTACGGCGTTTGCTCGCTGCATTGTCTTTACCATCTCATTGATAAGCCACTGAATCGGTCTATCAATCCTGCCTACTCTCTTAGTTCTTGTCTGAGCGCCGAATCATCAGGGCGACAACCAATAATTAATGAAATTGCTTGGTGTTTTTGCCGTTTCTTTAACTACCTTACTGATCCCAAAGAATGAGCACCTCCGTTCCTGCATTGTTACTAAGAGCTGGCGTTCACGTTCCCTGAGCACCTCATGACCACCGGATTGGTTATGGGTTTTGTCCGGCATCCAGAAAGCCGCTATCTTTCAGATAATTGAGTTCCGGACCACCTATTCTTCAGGCAACAATGGCATGATCCTGAAAGGAAGCACGATTTTCCATATCTTCGCCTCGGAGGCCTTTATCTTGTGGCAGCCTTAATTATGGTTTCAGCACGATATGCTTTCTATCGGCCTGCTTGGTCTTCTCTTCTCCTATTCTGCCCATGGTATTATGGACACCCTCAATCGCACTCGTGATAGTAATAGTCTTTACCACTGCGCAGACGAATTTTCTCACTGACCTTGGGAGATTAGGCCCGAATTTTCTCCCCACAAGAATATCCACACCTTCCAAAACGGAAGAGGTTGCCTTGGTCTTTTCCAGGTCGTCATGCCTACGGGGTCATTGTTTAGATTTCCCCATCATCTGTGCCAAATGTGATCAAGAACTTCACGCTCTACCTCATTTCGAGGGATAGTTCTTCTCACCGGCCAGAATTGGAACCTCGAGCCAATTCTCCCCAGGCACAAACGGACAAGTATAAGCTTCGCTATACACACACCAAGGGTTGTAAGCCTGGTTAAAGTCCAGAATCCATTTACCATCTGGGCTCCAATCTCTATCTGGGTCAAGATCAATATATCGACCGGCCCCGTAGGTTTCCCTGCCAGAGGTCGCATCCTTAAAGGGAACAAACAGGGTGCCTTCCTCAGAGCTGCTCTTGTATGCCTGAAGGGCTTGCTCCTTTTCACCTATTTTGAATCGAAATTCACCCCACTGAAGGAAATCCTGTTCATTGCCTTTCGTGTAAGCCATTCTCACCACCTGCTTTTCAGGATGCTCCTGTAGCTCAAGCTCGAATCTATAGCTTGGGTCAGGGGGGTAATATTGTAAGCCTTTAAACCGAGACCGGTCCTGAGGATGTATTGGTGATTGCCAGTGCTCAGCAAAAAAGGCATCTTTACTTTCCCGTGCTCTTTCCAGATCTGCTTTCCACTCCGAGAGTCGCATAGCCGCTTCACCTCCTTATCCTGCTGAGTTTATTCAGCCGCACCATTCTCTTCTGTCTGAATGTTCCCTTCGGAGAATAGGTGGGCAGAACTTCACAAATTCCCTTCATTTTCACTTTGTTGCTAGCTGCCATCTTTCCACCCTCGTTGTTCTATCGCAACTCTTGAGTTCCTTTTTCCCTATAATTGAATAGAGAAAAACCAGTCACTTCAGCCAAGCTTATCTATCAACCTCATTACCCCGTCCCCTATCGGGTCTCTTCCAACGGCGGGCGAATAAGGGGTTTCGAGCACGGTCAGCCGGTGCAGGGGCACTTTTTCAGCTATAGCCAGGGACAGTTCATTGAGTGTACCCCTTATCATCTCCTCAGAGACAACCTGCGCCCCAATTAACGTACTCGTTGGGCGGTCAGCGATAAGCTTGTAATGTAAAATCTTGTCGCCTAAATGGGGTCGTGAGGTAGGACTACTAATCGTGGCGGAGACGACTTCCAATCCCTTCTCCCGAGCAAGTCTCTCAGTAAAACCCGTAGCACCAATCTGATTACCAAAGATATCTATGACAAAGGTCATAAGTGTGCCTTCATAAGGAGTGGAATTTCCCAGAACCACGTTTCTGCCAGCTACATCGCCAGTTCTGCTTGCGGTGGTAACCATCAGGCGACGGGTCTTTGAGCCGGTCATTATATCCCAGTTTTCTATGCAATCACCGGCAGCATAGATATCAGGATCACTGGTCTGTAAATACTGGCTCACCACTATTCCTCCTGTCTCTCCTATTTCAATGCCTGCTTTCTGTGCGAGCTCGACGTTAGGCCTGGCTCCGGTGGTCAGGAAGATAAGGTCTACTTCTAGTTCTCTATCAGGAAGAATGATACGTTTCCTTCCAGACTCGCTTTTTACCCTGCTGATGCTGGCAGATAGGACCAGCTCGATCCCCTTCTTTCGCATCACCCGCTCAACCTTTCTTGCCATGTCCCTATCCAGACCGGCCGGTAATATATTCTCCATCATGTCCAGGAGGTAGACCTTGTGGTAGCCTCTGGCAATAAGAGCCAGGGTTATCTCCACCCCGATTGCTCCAGCCCCGATAACGGCAGCACTGGTGTATCGTGGAATAATCTTCTCCAGGACTCTGCCATCGGCAATATTCGTGCTGAGAGTAAATTCATTGTTACCATCGAGACCGGGAATTGGAGGAATGGAGGGGACGGCCCCGGGGCTTAAAATTAACTTATCGTAAGGATAGCTTCTACCGCCAGCAATAATGCGCTTTTCCTTTCTGAGAATATCAGTGACTTCGGTGCTCAAATGGATAGTTATGTTTCTCTCCTCGAAAAACTTGCCAGGATAAAATATATCATCCCAGCGGACAACTCCTCTCAGTACAAAGGGTGGTTCACAGGGTGCATAACCAATCTCGTTCTGGGTACTAAAGATATCTATCTGGGCTTGTTTGTCCAGCTGTCGAATCCGTCCCGACGCACCCCTACCGCCAGCGCCGGCACCAATAATGCATACTTTCATGTCTGTCTACCTCCTCATAATTACATCAACACTTGAGACAGCTGCTCGTTGGCTTTTTCCATCTCTTCTGCTGTGCCTAATGCTTTATGGTACATTGGTTCATTCTCGACATTTTTGGCTTTCTCTGCCCACTTCCTAACTTTCTCGCTATGCTGCTTGTTATCCTCAGGAACTGCGCTGAGGATTTCGCCAACCTTCTGTCCGTCAGCGAAGAACATCTGCATTAGTATACACATAATCTGATATTTCGTTGCTTTGCGCTGATTCTCATTCACATTAATCTTGCAGAACTTGAATCTGCCATCATATTCCCGTGAGAGTTTGTCATATATTGTTGAAACCATCATACAGGGGCCGCACCAAGGGGCCCAGAAATCCACCTCTGCGGGAAGGTCAGACCTTAGAACGTCTTCCTCAAAAATTTGGTCTGTTATCTCAATTACTTTATTCATACTCCTGCCTTTTGTTTATCGTGTTGCATAATGCCTAAGCATACCTCCCGTTAAACTTATCCCAGCCAAGCTCTATTTCATTGCTTCCAAAGTGAACTTATTTAATCACAGCGAGGATGTCGCTTCTGGAGACTATCAGGTATTTTTTGCCTTCAAATTCGAGCTCGTTCCCCGTGAATTTAGCGAAGACTATTCTATCCTCCACCTTTATATTCTCGGCAAGCTGCTCATCAGTCCCTACCTCAATAACTTTGCTCGTTCTTGGGTTTTCCTTCGCCGTGTCAGGGATGATTATCCCGCTTTTGGTTCTGCTCTCTTCAACCTCTTCCAGCTCAACCAAGACCCGATCCTCAAAAGGCTTTATCTCCATGTTGCATTCTTCCTTTCCTACCTTCTGATTCCCAGTAGCCTATCGATCGTCGCCTTATCGAAGCCGTCGATGGGACGGCTTCCAATCAGGACAACCGGCACACCCATTATACCCCTCCGCTGTAATTCCCTGGCTCCATCTCGGTCTCTTTCAACGTTCACCTCTCGAAACCTGAAGCCTTTTTCCTTCAGGTACTGCTTAACCCTATTGCACCAGGGGTACGAAGAGCCAGTGAAAATTATTATTCGCGGTTGACTGGAAACTGGCATAGACCACCTTGTTACACTTCGTTTATGTTTATCCCAAGCACTATCAAATGCTTATCCACAAATTCCATACTTTTTCCCTTGCCCTGGACGAATTTCTGTCCTCGCCTACAAGCTCCGTGAGAGGAGTAGGTGGCTGATCAAAACCAGGCATTCGAAAAACCCCTGAATTTGACCCATCTGTGTCAACGAGCAGCAAATGGAAACCTCTGGTCCGGGCTTAACTGGATAGTAAGCTAACTATAGTGCTTTTCCCGCTACCTCCCTTGCCGCAGATTGATACCTTCATCTCGCCTCCTATGAGTGCTCTACAGTGTCACTATCTGGATTGCCTTCAGTGGACAGGCACGGACACAATCCCCACAGCCCTGGCAAATAGAAGGATCTGGCATAGGTATCTGGTAAGGTACCTCCTGCTTGAGCAGCTTATGGGGACAGGCCAGTGCTGCAGCACAGATTCCACCGTTGCATTTTTCAGGATTACACCTATTATAGTGTACCAGAGCCATCTTACGTGGCATCAGCCTCTCTTTTTGGCCTCCTTTGCCTTCTCCAGTTCATCCTCCAGTTGCTGCCACATTGACGGTGGCACCGAGTTAGCTGGCCATTTAGCCTTCAGGTCAGCGATTTTTTCCTCAATCTCTTTTACTTTGTCTCCACTCATTTTGCGCCTCTATGATTCATATACAGGAGTTTCGACCGGATGCAAGTTGCTCCATTTCTCGAGCAATTCCTCTTTATTTTCCTTGTGTTCCGGGTCAGGTACTATGCATCCTTTTCAGGTATTTCCAAATCCAGTAGGTTCCTTCTGAATTACATCCCCCTATTGCTCCCCAGGATTTCAGTTCTTCGAGAACCGCATTCGGTTTCTCCCCCAGCTTCTCAAAGCGTCCTTCCTCAATCTTGACCTTGCATTTGCCGCACAACTGTTTACCACCGCACAAGGATTTGATATCGACGCCAATCTCTTGAGAAGCATCGAGCAAGGTTTTTCTTTTCTCGATCTCACCTTGTCGTCCAGAGGGTTGGAAAACGATTCTGACTTTCTGAGTCGCCACGAACATCCTCCTTTTGCTCTAATACCTTCTGCCGAAGCTTTGAGGGAAGTTAGGCGTGATTCTTAGAAAAGAGACGTCTCGAATCGTCCTCTTCGAGAATCTTCGTGTAGCTATCGAGAAACACATCATTTTCTTCAGGAGTTCCAACGGATACCCTGATGAAACCCGGTGATAATTGGCCAGAGAGGTCTGAAACGAGTACACCCATATCTCTGATCCTTTTCGCTATACCAGGCAGCTCTATCTTCATAAGGAAAAAGTTGGCGCTACTGGAATATACGTGCGCTCCCAATTTATCCAGTTTTCTCAGAACCCGTTCTCTTTCCTCGATGATCCGTCGAACGTTTCGCTTCATATAGCTTAAATTGTTAAGCGCCTCTATTGCCGCGTAGAGGCTGCACTGGGGCAGGAATGGATCATATGATGAAAATGCATTCAAGAAACTCTCTCCTGCGATGATATAGCCAACTCGAGCGCCTGCGAGACTGAAAGCTTTATCCATCGTTCTTGTAATCGCGAGATTGGGGCGGTCATGGACCAGATTTGCAAAAGTCACCTGAGAAAACTCGTAATAGGCCTCATCTATCACCGTAAAAATATCTGTGTTTTGGGTGAGACTTTCCACAGTCTCACGATCGAGAAGGATTTTGCCCGTTGGGTTGTTAGGGTTGTCGATCAAGATCAGGGTGGGTTCCTTCACCGTCTTCATCAGCATCTCGGGGTTCAAATCATAGTCTGGTGGACTCAGCCGGATACTCACTGACTTTATTGCAAACTGTTTTGTAACCTCGACTATCGGAAGGAATGACGGGCTTATCATAACAACCTTCCTTCCCTTGGAAAAAAGATGAATCACTTCCCTGAGGAGAAGATTCGATCCAGCACTCAGAATGACGTGCTTCCTGGAAACACCTGCGTAATTGGCCAAGAGCCGCCGCAGGTATTCGAGATGCTCGAGGTCAGTGTATCGATTCAGATTTGATAGGCCCCTTTGGGCCGCCTCGATTATTCTCTGGGGAGGGGGATAGGGCACCTCATTCATGTTCAACCTGATGACCCCCTTCATCATCTAACCTCCATCAGCATCTCTTCTTTATTGCCTACGGTGACCTCCAGGGACCCATGGAGGAGTTTGTCCAACTCAAGATCCCCTGTATCTACCCTCAGGCAGTCCAGACGGCTCAACTTATCTTTGGTTCCAACCACGATGATGTTTTCCCTACCAACCTGTTTTATCACCTTCGGCGTGAACTGCTTGCTGCCTCGGCCGAAGATAAATCCATTCCCACCTATGGGGGTGACGATCATTTTTCTCCTTTTGTATCTTTCGAGCAACTCGAGGATACCCTTTTCGTTCAAGTCCGTTCCCACGAGTTCACCCTCAAAAATTGCATCGATTCCCAAAAGTGTTTTTGTAACGCCAACCTCATCGGCGATCGACTTCACTGTCGTCCCAGGACCCAGTAGATACAGGATCCCTTGATTCATATCCTTGACGACATACTCAGCAATATCTTTCTTACTCTGTACGGAGGGTTTACTGACGTTCGAGGCCTCCTTTCCTGCCTGCAAAAATTCCCTGACATTTGGTACGAGAAGATAACCGTAGAGCCTCGAGGCTAACCGGTCCCTTCTGAAAGCCTCTTCGTCTATGTCTAAGACTTCCTCCTCAGTTACATTGATGCCTTCCAAGAAGGCGTCTACCATCTCGGCTGCGGCTTTGGCACTCACGGCAAACACGGAGCTAAAGACTTTGACGCCGGCGGGCACAGCGACCACGGGCAAACTAAGCCCGATCGCGTCGTAGACGTCCCTTGCCGTGCCATCGCCGCCGACAAAAATCAGCAGTCTGACACCCTTCCGTAACATCTCGGCGGCCATTCTCTTTGTATCCTCGGCAGAGGTTTCCTCTTCCACCATCCCAATTACCATGAATGGTATATTGAGACCTGCAACATACTCCTCTCCCATTCTGCCAGGTGGGACAAGGAGTTCAATCCTGTATCTGTTCCTGATGTGCGATAATAGGTCCCTCGTCCTTTTAGGAGTGACCGGGGTGGCGTTCAGTTCCAGCGCCTTTTTGTACATCTTTCCATCGGTCCCCTTGAGTCCAACGCTACCGCCCATCCCTGCGACGGGATTCACAATCAAACCCAACTTTTCTTGCATCGTCTGACCTGCTTTTCTCACCGCTCGATCCTCCCTCAGCCGAAGAGCCGCTCGGCAACCTCTCGATTCGTGGCGATCTCATCACGAGCACCATTCGGAATCATCCGATACCCCGTGATTCCTGATAGAGAATTCCGCAAATTGTGTTACCTGTTTCTCCCGCGGCCAAGGCCCCGACCCTTTCTTTGCCCACGACCTCGGTCCTGTTTGGTTTCGAACCATCTGCCACCATTGCGACTACAAGCAGAAACTGCAAGCCCCAGCGGATAGAATGCCGGATCATAGGCCGATGTCATAGGTCCATACCTACCTCGAGCCCAAAAGCCTCGATGGGGAACCGATTTCCATAGTCTGGCATTTTGGATGTTGCCCGGTATCCTGCTTCGTGGCCTGTCATGGTCCCTATCCTGTAGGAGCTGTTCCATCACATCGTGGCATATCTTTTACCTCCTCTATCTTCAAGCATGTCGCTCTCCTCTAGGAGATCGTCTAATGTGTTTTGATCTGTGGTATCCAAACCACTTCTCCATTTCAGCACACTGTCTGTTCCAACCTTAGTGATGGCCGGTCTTCGATTATATGCACCATCCTCTTCTTTTAATTTAGCCTTCCTCTCGATGAAACTCCTCGAGACAATCGGGCCGCCTCTCAACGAATTTCACAAACTGAGTCAAGCGGACCAGGATTTTGGCGGGGAGGGCATGCTCCATGCTGCACGCTACTTTATCGGCTAGCTCCGCCTCCATGGACAAAACCTTGACGAAAAAATCGCGCAGCGCTTCATGGCGCCGAACGACGCCTTCTGAAATCCTTTTCCCCTTGGCTGTAAGAGTGATGACATCGTGGGGCGCATAGTTGATCAGGCCCTTATCGGCCAGCACCCGCATTGCTGCGGTCACCGATGAATTCTTTACTCCGAGTCGTTGAACGATATCCTTGGCTCGTGCAGCCTGTTTTTTACGTACTATGTGGTAAATAGCTTCCAAATAGTCTTCCAAACTCGCACTGAGCACTTCACTTGTTGGCACCGGGCTGCTCCCATTTAGTCAAGATTTTAGATAAGACTAAAATTATACGGGGAAACTAAATTTTTGTCAAGATCGAAAACTCACCCAAAATTAGAGATAGAAAAATGAGCCTCCCTGCGTGTCGGATCAACTTCCCCGGTATCTGAATCAGCGACCACCTCAGGCTATGGATGCTCTTCCTCCGATACCCCTCCCCAATGACAAAATACTTCTGCGCAACATAGAGATTATAGGCCAAAACCCCTATGGCAAAATACATGGCATTGGCCTCAAACCTCCCACTGGGCATCTGCTCCATCCCCATGCCAACCTTCAACTCCTTGATGATGTTCTCCATCTGACCCCGCTCGTTATACCTCCATACACACGCATGCTCCGGATGACTCTCCTGGTGCTGAACAATCGCCTCCTCAGCCTCGAGCTCCAAGTCTGTAGCTATGGCATGGTAACAATACTCATCCGCCAAAAAGAGATCCCGCTGGGGATTGCTCCACCGCAATACCACCAAACTGAAGGCCTCTGTGTTCTCCATACAATGAACCGTCACCGCTATCTCCCTGTCCGTCTTTACCCCATCTTTGTCACAATAAGGCCTCCACTCACCCTCCCCAATCATACCAATCGCCCCCATCACCACCTCATCCTTATCCGCCACAATGGTGAACGTCGTACTCTCTGAGCGAAGATAGTTGATCACATCCGCCGTGTAAAACTCACTATCCAAGGCCGCATGGTTTATCCTCTTGCCCCCTGGCAAGAGCCGATAAGCCCCCTTGAGGGCCTCCACGGCCTCGCCCATGGCATTGCCCGGCCGAAACCGATGCTACACAACCACCGGCATCTCCTTAAAGGCCGTTACCATGGGCCGATACCCCTTGACCCCCTGATAGCTCATCTCCGCCCCGCGCTTGTCAGCCTCGATGATGGTCGGATCTGACCAAAGCGTGTACTGCTTGTGCTCATCCCTGCGCAAAACCTTGCGGGTAAGATCATCAATCACCCGAGCTAACCCAACCAAACCCTCCCTCTCACCCATCCTCACAAACCAATCCCCATAAGAAGAAGACGAAGGGATCTTGCCCATCTGCGTGGCCCCCAGCAAAGCCCTGTCCTCCCTCAACTCGCGCAAATCCTCAATGTGCCTGCCACACCCATACAGCATCAATACCAACGGCTCTATGTACCTCCACGCCTCAAAGCCCCGATTCGAACCAGGCAATGGCATGCGCCTCGCCAACATCCCCTTTAACCAAAAAGCCTTGATAAACTCATCAAATAGGACCAATCCACTGCGAGCAGTAATCTCATCATCGCTCCTTTCAAACTTGATCGGCAAAAGCTCTTGCTGTATCATATCATAACCCTCCTGGTTCTTTTTTACCCTTTGGGTGAGCATTATACTCGCTCTAACCCATTGAACCAAGAGGGTTTTTCCTTGCCCCAAGATCCCTATCTCTAATTTGTGGTTGAAAATTGTCAGTTTACATTGGCATGGGATTGTGATAAAAGGACTCTATCTCCCATCAAGCCAGATTAGATGCACCTGGACTCTTCACCATAGGAGAAAAGGAACAGTTTTCAGCACCGTCTCTCTTTTCCATATATGAAATCAGAAGATCAGATAAGGCAAACCTCGAATTGATATTCATGTGCCCGCAGCCCCTCAGGCTGTGAATTCGAAGCTTGCGTAGCCTCCCTCATTCCATGGCAAGGAGGATAGAGCAATGAAATGGCATATACGTGTCTCGTTGATTGCAGTGCTCTGTTTGGGCCTGTTCTGCAATCTGCCGATTCACAATAATCAGGCCCAGGCACAAGGCAAAGCCGTTGAGCAAAAGATTACGGTGCTCAGTCCGATGGGGATACCGCCAGCAATACAATTGAAAACGATGGCTCCCCGGCTGGATACGCTGGACGGCAAGACGGTGTATCTGGTTGATGTTGGCTATGTGGGAACAGATATTCTCCTCAAGGAGATGGAAGACTGGTTCAAGGCAAACATGCCCAAAGTGAACATCGTATACAGGAGGAAGTTCGGATTTTTTACTTCGGAAGATCCTTTCTTATGGGCTGAAATCAAGGAAAAAGGGCATGCAATGGTCATGGGAGTGGGGCATTGAAGTCTCTGTGTGTCAGCGGTCGTTGACCACTGCATCAATGTCGAATCAAAACTTGGCGTACCCACTGTTCCTCTGATCATCTCCGAATTTCACGATCAGGTGAAACTACACGGTAAAAAGAAAGGAATGCCTGGCCTTCGGGTTACGTATCTCATATCGCCGGTATGGGGGAAAACCGTCGAACGGCTGCGAAAGGAGATCGTGGCTAAAAGTCCCGTCAGCGGGACAATGATCATGCAGGAGATTGTCGAGAACCTCACCAAGCCGTTAACTGCTGAAGAAAAAAAGACGGGGACCATCGAACAATCTGCAGGGCCAGAGCGTTTCACCGATACTCCGGAAAATCTGCGGCAGTATTTTATGGACAATCGTATGACCGATTACATGCCGATCATCCTGCCGACAGAAGAGAAGGTCGCCGACATGCTGAAGGGGACCAGCCACCACCCCGATGAGGTGGTTGGCAAGATGGCGGCACATACACAATTTCCAGGCGACAGGATGGAGATTTTCGAGCACTGGTCCTATACGGTGAAGACGGTTGCTATCAATGCGGTCATGGCCGGCATGAGACCGGAATACCTCCCGGTGCTTCTCGCGGTAGCATCCACAGGTAAAGAAGGCCTATCGGTGTCCGACAACTCCTTCACCGAAATGCTGGTAATCAACGGTCCTATCCGCGATGAAATTAAGCTTAATTATGGGATAGGGGCTATGGGACCATTCAGCCAGGCCAACTCCACCATCGGAAGGGCGTGGAATCTGCTGTCTCTCAACGCCGGAAATTGTGGG
>Ga0209636_10002786_pt1 | contig 17819 bp, 13 predicted proteins | sample DeeMarSWOR152_54_FD_187464 | JGI IMG/M metagenome (GOLD analysis project Ga0209636, IMG submission 187464) | Marine sediment microbial communities from White Oak River estuary, North Carolina - WOR-1-52-54 (SPAdes) (version 2) | ecosystem: Environmental > Aquatic > Marine > Intertidal zone >... | reverse complement strand
GGGCACGTCCGTGCTCGTCTCGAGGCTTGAAGCTCGGCAATAGAAGCGGGAGAAGTTAAACCAGACAATGAATTCTGAGCATCGAGTATCGAAAGTCGAGCTACGCCAACGACAAACGACAGTTGTTTAACCGGTACTTTTTTGAAAGGCAGGATATGATTAAAATCGGTTTGATAGGTTGTGGAGCTTGGGGAAGAAATTTGCTGAGGAATTTTTCCAACCTGCCCGGATGCGTGCTCCTTTCATGTTGCGATGAAGATCCAAAGCAGATAGAGAAACTCTGTCCCGATTACCCGAAGGTTAAGTTTACCCAAGATCAAAAAGAGGTCATAGAGAATCCCAACTTGGATGCAGTGGTTATATCCACACCTCCAGCCTCACATTTCAAGCTGTCCCGGGCGGCTATTCTGGCAGGCAAGGATGTGTTTGTGGAGAAGCCCCTGGTATTGGACACAAAGAAGGGTGAAGATCTGGTGGAGTTGGCAGAGGAGAAGAAAAAGATATTGATGGTGGGACACATCATGGAATACCATGCCGCCACCTTGAAATTAAAGGAATATATAGATAAAGGTGAATTGGGCAAAGTATATTATCTTTATTCCACTCGGGTCAACTTGGGAAAGGTACGAGATATTGAGAACGCCCTGTGGAGCTTTGCTCCCCATGATATCTCTATGATTTTGTTCCTGTTGGAGATGAATCCGGTCGCGGTCACCGCCACAGGCCAGTGTTATCTGCAGAAGGATAAGGGCATTGAGGATGTGGTGTTTATGAACCTCCAGTTTGGGGACGGAACCATGGCACATATACATGTCAGTTGGCTAGATCCGCACAAGGAAAGAAGGCTAACCGTGGTGGGAGACAAGAAGATGGCGGTTTTTGACGATACTCGATCTGCAGAAAAAATCTGGATCTACGACAAAGGCGTGCAAACCAAGCAGGATTATAGCACCTACGGAGAATACTTAAGCCTCAGGTTTGGTGATATTCTAATTCCCAAAATCGAAAGCACAGAACCTTTGAAGGTAGAATGTCAGCATTTTATCGATTGTGTTGCGAATCGCATGGCTCCGCGGAGCGACGGCAAGGATGGTTTGCGAGTATTGAAGGTGTTGGATGCCGCCCAGAGGTCCTTAAAGATGGGCGGCTCTCCGGTTAAAACAGGGTAAATCTCTCTTTTCATCAACCTTAACTGAAAACCTTTCAGGAGTCAAACCATGGAGAACTTCATTGACAAATCTGCTCAGATTAAAGGGGGGACCAAAGTAGGCCGGTATGCCATTATAAACAAAGATGTTAAAATTGGAAAAGGATGTATCATAGGCAATAACGTCACAATCTATCCCGAGACCCAGATAGGAAATTTTGTCAGAATAGATGACAATACGGTGATTGGAAAGTCGCCCATGAAGGCGGCTACGTCCGCTACCACCGAGGAACAGCAACTCCCCCCTGCCAAGATCGGTGATAATTGTTTGATCGGCACGTCAGCGGTGATCTATGCCGGCGCCACTTTGGGGAAAAAGATTTTAGTGGCTGATCTGTCCACCATCAGGGAGAATGTCACCGTAGGAGATTTCACCATCGTGGGACGGGGGGTTGCCATTGAAAACTTCTGTAAGGTTGGCGCATATTGCAAATTAGAAACAAATGTTTATATTACCGCTTATTCGGAGCTAGAGGATAACTGCTTCATCGCCCCCTGTGTGGCTACCAGCAACGACAACTATATGGCCCGGAGCAAGAAAAGATTCAAACACTTCAAGGGTGTCACGGTGAAAAAGGGGGGAAGGATCGGACTTAATGCCACCATCCTTCCCGGAAAGGTGATTGGTGAGGACTCGCAGGTTGCTGCCGGAGCGGTGGTTACCAAGGATGCGCCCTCTAAGAAGATAGTTCTGGGCGTGCCAGCCAAGGTATGGAGGGATGTGCCCGAAGATCAGCTTCTGGAAAATCAGTAGGTGGTTCAAAGAATAAAGCTTTTTAAGTTCGATAAAAGCTGTTTTGCTGTTCTACATTTGGGAAGCAAAGACAAACTTGCGGGAGGATTAGATGAACGTCGCATTCTTAGATCTTAAAAGACAGTACAGTTCAATAAAAGATGAAATAGATCAGGCGGTTTTGTCTGTCTTGTCTCATGCCAGATTTATCATGGGTCCAGAGGTGAAAGCTTTTGAGGAAAAGGTGGCAAAGTATTGTGAAGCAAAATTTGCCATTGGAGTTGCTTCGGGAACCGATGCTTTGCTTCTTTCCTTAAGAGCCTGTGGAGTTGGACCCGGGGACGAGGTGATCACCACTGGCTTCTCCTTCTTCGCCACCGCTGGGGTCATCACCCGGTTGGGAGCAACCCCGGTGTATGTGGATATCGACCCTGATACATACAACATGGCGCCGGAGCAGATCGAGGAGAAGATCACCCCAAAGACTAAAGCAATTATGCCAGTCCATCTTTATGGCCAGTGTGCAGACATGGACCCGATCATGAAGATTGCAAACAAGCATAATCTAAAGGTGGTGGAGGATGCGGCTCAAGCCATAGGGGCTAAATATAAGGGGAAGAAAGCAGGAACTATGGGGCATTTTGGCTGTTTTTCCTTTTTCCCCAGCAAAAATCTGGGAGCGGCAGGAGACGGGGGAATGGTGGTGACCAACGATCCACAGATGGCAGAACTTTTAACAATGCTAAGGGTTCACGGAGCCAAACCGAAATATTATCACTCCGTAGTGGGTTACAATAGCAGACTTGACACCGTTCAGGCTGCCATACTTAGTGTTAAGCTAAACTATCTGGATGGATGGACTGAAAAAAGAAGAGAACATGCAGAAATTTACAATACTGCTTTTAAGGATCTTGATGTCATTACCCCGAAGGAGGAAGATTTCAATTATCATATTTATCATCAATACACCATTGCGGTCAAAAACAGGGATCGGTTACGTGAGGTTCTAAAGGAGAATCAGATAGGGCATGATGTCTATTACCCTGTTCCTTTACATCTACAGGAATGCTACAAATACTTAGGATATAAAGAAGGGGACCTTCCTGTGGTTGAAAAGAAAGCGAGGGAAGTGATTTCCATCCCCATATATCCGGAATTAACCTCGGAAGAGCAAGACTTTGTAATAGAAACCATAAAATGAGCAGTTTAGTTACCCGAGGCAAAATTTTTTGGGGAATGTACTTGGCAGAGTAAGAAAGATAAAAGCAAGGATCTAACTTGGTTTTCGAATAAGTGAAGAAGAATGAAAATTATCTCGGTTGTGGGGGCTCGTCCACAATTTATCAAGCTCTCCTCCCTCTCTAAGGAACTGAGAAAAAAACACAGAGAGATCATTCTGCACACCGGACAACACTATGACGATGAGCTATCTCGAGTTTTTTTCTCTGAACTTTCCATACCAAAGCCAGATTACAATCTGGGGATAGGCTCAGCTGAACATGGGGAGCAGACCGGCAAGATGCTTAAAGCGATTGAAGAGGCTCTTCTTTTTGAGAAGCCAGACCTGGTCATAGTTTATGGCGATACCAATTCCACTATGGCCGGGGCTTTGGCCGCGGCTAAACAGAACATCCCGGTGGCTCATGTGGAAGCAGGATTGCGGAGTTTTGTAAAATCCATGCCCGAGGAGATCAATCGGGTATTGACCGATCATGTCAGTTCTTTGCTCTTCTGCCCCACTCCCACCTCGGTCAGGAACTTAAAAAGGGAGGGAATAACTAAAGGAGTGCATCTGGTAGGGGATGTGATGTATGATTCCCTGAAAGAAAATCTATCTGTGGCGGAGAAAAAGTCAAAGGTAATGAATAACTTGAACCTGCAAAAAAGGGACTTCTATCTAATCACGATTCATCGGGCAGAGAATACCGACCTCAGAAAAAATCTGAAGAAAATCACTCAGATATTAAAAAATCTTGACAAAAAGGTTGTTTTCCCCATCCATCCTCGAACCAGAAAAAGGCTATCAGAGTTCAAGCTTTTGGACAGGTTGCTTTCGAAGCACGATCTTCTATTAATAGATCCAGTCAGTTACCTGGATATGCTGATTCTGGAGAAAAACGCCCGCTACATTCTAACCGACTCAGGTGGAGTGCAAAAGGAGGCTTTCTTTTTAAAAACCCCCTGTCTTACCTTGAGGGAAGAGACTGAATGGGTGGAGACTCTGAAGGGCGGCTGTAATCAGCTTGTGGGATTGGAAGTTGATAGGGTTGCCGAAAAAATACGTACGAAGAGCCACCTTCCTGGCAAAGTTGAAGAGAAAACCGCCCTAACTTCAAAGGGAGCAAGCAAGAGAATAGCTAGGCTCATCGCTATTTCCAAAGTCTAAAGCTTATAATAAGATGGAAACCATCGGCAAAAAGATCATAAGAAATACCACCTACAATGCAATGGGTAGAATATGGTTGATGATGGTGATTCTGATTCTGACGCCTTATATTCTGCATAAATTAGGGATACAGGTCTTTGCTGTTTGGTCTTTAGTATTTGTGGTGGCAAACTACTTGGGCTTGTTGGATTTTGGCATCAGAACCTCCTTTGCTAAATATATCGCCGAGTATCATGCCAAAAAGGATCAAGAGTCAATGAATGCAGTGATCAACTGCGGGATAATATTTTATCTGGCAGTCTCTCTTTTTGTTTTCGGGTTGGCGGTAATCTTACGAGATCCCATTATTACGCTATTGCAGATACCGGCTTCCATTCATGCCGATTCCGTGTTTGCCATATTGGGGATGGTTTTGATTTTCTCTATAAATAACACGTTTAGCATATTTGAGGCAGTTCTGGTTGGATTGCAACGCATGGATGTTCAGAACAAAATCTTGATCTTTGCTTCCTTTTTCAACGTGGCAGGTACTTTCTTCTTTCTGGAGAAAGGATTTGGCATAAAAGGGCTGGTGATAAATTATGGAATAGTTACTTTTGTCATAGTATTGCTGAATTTATATTTCTCTTATCGCTTGCTCCCCCGGTTACGAATTGGCTGGTCAAGAGTAAGCAAAGAGATTTTTAGAAAATTATTTAATTACGGTATAAAGATGCAGATATGTAACTTTGCTGCCGTGATACACTTGCAGGCGGACAAAATCATCTTGAGCCATTTTCTGGGACTTAACTATGTGACCTTCTATGAATTGGGACAAAAGGCGGCTAGGGCGATCAAAACCCTGCCCGTTCTTCTGCTTTCCGCCTTGGTGCCGGCGGTATCCGAGCTGGAGGCAAGCAATGATAAGGACAAGCTAAAGGAGTTATATGAGAGAGGGTCGAAATATATAAGCCTTGCGGTTTTCCCTTTGATTTTTCTGTCCATAATAGTAGCGCCTGATCTAATTAATCTATGGGTCGGAGATAAATTCAGCTGGGCAATCTTGTCCTTTCAGGTTCTGGTAATTGGCTATGGCATAAATGTGCTGACCGGAATGGGAACTTCTATGGTAAGAGGAATCGGCAAGCCAGAGTACGAAACCAGATATGCCGTCTTGACTCTGGTTATGCAACTTGTTTTGAGCCTTACTCTGGTTCAGGTATTTGGATTTAGGGGCATCTTGATTAGTGTGCTCATTACGTCTGTGGTGGGTGCCTTATATTTCTTGTTGACTTTTCACCAGCTCCTGAAGCAGGATTTTAGATCTCTCGCTCGAACAACGTATGCAAAACCTTTGGTAGCCTCATTGGCTGCGTTCGCAATCACTTTTGGATTGAGCTATTATCTTCCAGGCTTGATTTCATTAGATGGTAGGCTTGGATACGCTGTAAGTCTGTTCCTCAAGTCTGTGATTTTTCTGGCCTTTTTCATTCTTTTGATCGCTAAAACCAGATTTTTGGATGTGTCTGATGCGCGATTATTTAAGCTGTACTTAAGACCTCAGTTTATAAGCAAGCTCTTGTAATTGTGGGAAATTTGATTCAACTTGCTGGCAAGGAGTACTTCAACTCCAAGAAAGACAAGCTTATGGTAATAATCTTTGTTTTGCCCGAAAAATCAATGTGCAAACCAATAGGTGGTTTTCGTGTCGTTAACAAATATGGCAGTCGCCTGGCGGCAAGAGGTCACCCAGTCAATGCCATTCATCCATTGATGTTCTTTCCTGAAGAGAGGGACTTGAGGGATAAACGGAAGATCTTTAGCCCATCAATGTCAAGTCCGATTCTGGGGGTTCTTGAGTTCAAGTGGTTTGGTATTTCTCTAAAGGAGTAAAATGAGAGATGAGCGCACATGTTAGACCCCTTGAGGCAAGGCGGTTCAGAAAAGCGGTATTAGATTATCTTTCTCCAGCCAAGCGAATCAAATTGTATGACTTGTTGGTCAAAGATCATCTGGAAAAATTGGAGTTAATTGACGCTGGATATGGACGCTGGCTTAAGCGTCTACTACCATACCTGGTAAATCGCTACGGTCTTCAAGGGAAACGAGTTCTGGATCTTGGGTGCGGAACTGGTGAGCTTACGGTGCGGATGAATCTCTTAGGGTTCGAGACGATGGGCATAGATGTTCATGGGAGGGCTCTGGATCTGGCAAAGATTTTAGCGGTAGAAAATGGACTACCTGAAACAACTTTTGTTGAAAACAATGCCGAGCGTCTCGCTTTTGCTGAGAATAGTTTTGACATTGTCACCATGTTTTCTGTGCTTGAGCATCTAAACGACCAGATGCTGATAAACAGTCTATTGCCAGAACTGAAAAGAATTTGTCGGGGCCTAGTTTACGTGTTAGTGCCGAATAGACTTAAAGTTTCGGATGACCATACCGGTTTGAGGTTTGTCTGCTGGATGCCAAAGAGACTTGCGGAGATGTACATTAAGGTCAGGGGTCCTAAGTATCGCTATTTGATCTCTGCGTCGGGCTCTTGGGATGTTTCCTATCGAACTCTTGGTCGGATATCTTCTTTATTCCAGCGCGACTTCCTATTGGATTTCCCTTCTGAAGAAGTCATATACCCTCCGCTTGACAAGACTCCGATGATTACTCGGATTGGTAAAAATGTGAGGATCGGCGACCGAAAGATATTCATTGGCGTTCCCATCCCTTGGAAATTAATGGTGAAGATGGGTTATCCAAAAGAGGGATTCTATCCATACTTGAACTTGGTTGCTATCCCCAGGAAAAGCCGAACAACGCATTCACCTTAAACGGAAAAACAAAAGGAAACTATTTTTTGAGATGAGAATAACCTTTGTTTTGCCAGGCAGATCGATGCGACATCCCATAGGTGGTTATAAGGTGGTCTATGAATACGCCAATGGGTTAGTTAAAAGAGGTCATCAGGTGAATGTAATTCATCCCCTATTGCGGAGTCAAGAAAGGCCACCTTTTATGAATAAATTAAAAATATATTGCAAGTATGCATTAAGTTCTCTTTTGGGGATTCCGAAGATCAATTGGTTTAACATCTCCTCCAAGGTCAATATTATAACTGTTCCTACTCCAGAGGAAAAACACATCCCCTCTGCGGATGTTATCATTGCAACTGCCTGGCGGACAGCAGAATGGGTAGCTGGATACTCCTCGGCAAAAGGAGAAAAGTACTATCTGATTATGGATTTCTATCCTTGGCTTGGACCCAGGGAAAGATTGGAAGCTACATGGCGAAATCCCTTTAAAAAGGCTGCGATTTCTCATTGGCTATATGAAAAGGTAATTCAGGCAGGCGGTACCAATACTACGGTAATTCCAATCGGCATTGATCATCAAACTTTTCGTTTATTAGCTGACCTGACTGACCGTCCCCAGAAGGTGATCATGTTGTTTTCGCCGATTAACTATAAAGCCTCGGACCACGGTCTTTGCGCTCTGGAAATCTGTAAGAAACACTATCCGAACTTGGAGGCAACCTTTTTCGGAACAAGTTCGCCATTTAGGGACATCCCTAATTGGGTGGCTTATGAGAAAAACGTGTCGGTGGAAAAATTGGTACAGCTGTTCAATCAATCCAGAATCTATCTTTGCAGTAGTGTGGCTGAGGGTTTTGCTTTTCCACCAGCTGAAGCCATGGCCTGCGGATGTGCCGTGGTGTCGACAGATTGTGGGGGAATAAGAGAATATGCGGAAAATGAGGTTAATGCTCTTCTGTCTCCCCCAGCAAATCCGGGCGCTTTAGCCCATAACCTGCTCAGAGTCCTGCGAGATCAAAATCTCTGTATGAAATTGGCTCGCAAGGGAAACGAAATCATAAAAACTTTCACCTGGGATAAGGCTGTGGACAGGATGGAAGCTTTTCTTTTGGGAAGATTGGACAAGTCTCCCTTTTCATAGAAAAGTTCGTTTTTCAAGTTATGAACTGCGATATGCTTTTAGCCGTTTTGAGAGGGTATTGCAAACCTGATCACATTTGACTTGAGAGTAGGCCTACAATATGTTAAACCCTATATTGTCTATAATAATCGTTAGTTATAACACCAAGGAGCTTTTGATCAAATGTGTCTCTTCTGTCTATGACCAGACGCGCGGTGTTGAATTTGAAATCATAATGGTGGACAACAATTCCCAAGATGGAAGTGTAGAGGAGATTAGAACTTGCTTTCCTAAGGTGAGGGTGATAGTCAACGAAACAAACGAGGGTTTTGCTGCAGCGAGCAACCAGGGTTTAAAGATAATGCGAGGAGAATATGCACTTCTTTTAAACCCGGATACGATAATTATAGATAACGCTTTAGGGAAAATGATAGACTTCATGGAAAAACATGATGAAGTTGGGATATTATGCCCCAAGATTTTTGAGCCAGACGGTTCTTTACAGAGAGCTGCTTTCCCTCCATCCTGCACCATACAATTCTTACTCTCCAGAATGGATAAGAAAGGTTTGTTCTCAGGGAGGCTGCGCATTTTCTACAGGCGTTTCATAGATCCCCTTCTTCCTGCGAGGTTGAGCAACGGCTATTATGATCAACTTAGTAGAACTTCTGGTAAGCCCTTCAAAGCGGGTTGGGTTTCAGGAGCTTGTCTGATGATAAGAAGAGAAGTGATAGAGGCTATTGGATTTCTGGATGAAAACTTATTTCTGTTTTGCGAAGATCGAGATTGGTGTCATCGAGCTCGGGAAAAAAATTGGGAGGTTATGCTGCTTCCAGAAGCTCAAATCATTCATTACGGTGGACAGAGTACCCAGCAGAATCTTCCCCGGGGCATCCCGTTATATCACCGCGCTCAATTTTACTTTGTAGGAAAACATTTGGGAAGACCAGCACTACTTGCGTTAAAGTTTATAGTCTTTTGGGAACTGCTTGCCAAGATTTTGATCCGAGGGTTTGATTTTATTGTAAGCAAAGGCCAAAGAAAATCCAAGCTTTACGCATATATGGAATCTTTGAGATTGATATTCAAAAGTTCGAAGAGAATTCGTCTCAGGACTTCTATATAAGAGTCTTGGAAGTTGAAATCCTAACGGGCGATTTAATGGAGAAGAAACTTCTGTCCTTGACCTTGCTTGGGATTTTGGATGTGAGAAAATGTTTGGAAATTTTTGGAAACAGATGCCACACTGTTGATCGAAAAACAAAACCCAACAAAAAAACAGAGGATAGAACAACATAAAAAATATGGAACTTTCTTACACAAACCAACCCTTGGTTAAAATACAGAAGGGGCAATTTTTACTGGTTCTTTTGGTTACGTTAGCCGCCACATTTGCACTGTGGGAATTCTCTGTATATTTTGTTGGAATCACAGTGGCAATTATATTCTTAGCCAGCGTTTATAATCTACCGGAATTAGGCGTGGGAGTTTTCGTAAATGGACTCTATTTGGTAGGCTACTTTTGGAGAGGTCTTGAGATAACTTACCTGATTACACCATTAGCCTTGGTGCTTTGCACTATAGGTCTTATCCATTATGTTTGGAATAACGGATGGAAGGTGCAATTTGGGGTTTTACCCGGCATGGTTCTGTTGATCGGCCTGATGTTATTGGGGGGCATCTTATATTCACCCTTACCTTCACAGGGCTTAGTAAAAGCTGGAAGATATTTTAGCATGAATCTCTTTATCTTTTTTGCCGCCATGCTTTTTATCGGCGATTTAAACAAATTGAAAAATCTGGTAAAGGTAATTGCTTTCTTAGGCTTTGTTACAGCCGCCATTTCTGCTGTATATGTGAGCTTTGTTGGAATAGAAACGATTTCCAGATTTACTTTGCCCGGACAAAATGTAATATGGTTTTCACGAGGATTAGGCATGTCGTTGCTGGCCACTTTATTTTGGCTGGAACTTACCAAAAAAAAGTTTGAAAAGTTGACTCTCGTGGTTTTTATATGTTTAATGATATTCTTAATTTATATTACTGCTTCAAGAGGCCCCTTTTTAGCACTATTAGTTGCACTAATTTCTTATTTTTTCATCCTTCAGAGAAGAAAATTCAATCTCTTCAAAAAAATATTATTTATCCTTTTGATCCTCTTCTCTCTCAAGCTTTCTATTGCTATGGCTCCCGGACAGGTCTGGAATAGGATGCTTAATCTTTTTTCAGGACTTGACCCCACAACCTTTTACCGTCTGCAGCTTTTTGAAATGGCTAAAAATTTGTTTTTTGAGAACCCCTTAAAGGGAGTGGGGACTGCAGGATTCACATATTTTACCGGATTAAGTTATCCTCACAATATATTCTTGGAATTTGCCTGTGAATTTGGCGTTTTAGGGGTTTTGGCGATCATTGTTCTGATCGTTTACGCCGCATATTTGGGCATTAAATTGCTTGGGGACAAAAATGCTTCTGTTGTGGAACTAAACCTCAGCAGGTTCTTCCTGGCCATATTTATCTTCTCTTTAATCAATTCTCAGTTTAGTGGCTCAATATCTGACAATTACGAGCTTTGGTTTTCAGTGGCTGGGATTTGGACTTTGCATGTCACAACTCACAAATTCTTAAAAAGATGAAAGAAGTTTTAGTCGTATCCTATTTTTTCCCTCCGCTTGGCGGAGCTGGCATTCAACGCACCTTGAAGTTTGTTAAATATCTGCCTCAATTTGGATGGCTACCTTCAGTCCTGACCCAAAAAAATGGTCATCATTATGCTTATGACTATGAACAACTCAAGCTTATCCCAAAAAGTGTAAAAGTTATCAGAGCAACCTCCTTAGAGGCCGTTAAATTAAGATTGGCAATAAGAAGGTGGCTGAAAAAAATAATTACTTTAACAGGTAAATTCAGCCAAGATAGAAGTATCCCAAATGATCAAGAGGTTTCCACATCGAAAGAGATTTATCCCTTAAACTTACTGAGAAGGTTTATTGAGCAATGGATATTTATCCCGGATGGCAAGATCAGATGGTTTCCTACCGCAATCTATACTGGATTGAAACTAATGAAAAATCGGGGAATAGAGGTTATATATTCCACCTCATACCCTTATACCTGCCATCTGGTAGGTTACCTCCTTACAAAAATTTCTAAAAAACCTTGGGTGGCAGATTTTAGAGATCCTTGGGCGGATAATATCTTCATGACCAAGAATTTTTCACCCATGAGGAAAAGAATTGATAAATGGCTGGAAAGCAAAGTCATAAAAGAAGCAGATACGGTTATTTTGAATACAGAACCTACTGGGGATCAATTTATCAAAAAGTATCCCTTTGAGGATTCAAAAAAATTCAAAGTTATTCCCAATGGATATGACGAAGAAGATTTCCGAGAGGTAAAAAAGGTAAAAACGAGGAATCCAGAAAAATTTGCCATAGTCTTTACTGGAGCCTTAAGTCAATTATCCTCACCTGGCCAATTTTTTCAAGCTCTGTCTCAAATCTCAAGAGATAGACCAGATATCACTCCAGATTTTCAAGTGTTCTTTGTGGGTTGGATGGACCCGATCTATAGAAAACAAATAAACGAATTAAAAATAGAAGGGTTGATCGAAGTTTTGAACTATGTTCCAAGAAAAAGATGCTTGGAAATTATGACAGAAGCAAGCATATTACTCCTTCCTCTCTCTAAAGCAGCGGAAGACAAAGGAATTTTTCCGGGTAAAATCTTTGACTACTTAAATGCTGGCAAGCCCATTTTGGCATTACTTCCGGAAGGTATAGCCGCCGAGTTAATCAGGCAGACTGAGTCTGGAATCGTGGTAGATCCTGAGAATAAAGAAGCGATAGTTGATGCAATTTTGGCTTTCTACACAAAATACAAAAACAACACTTTGTTTTTGGAGAAAAGAGCATTACCCGTTGAGTTTAACAGAAAACACCTGACCAAAAGGTTAGCCCAAGTCTTTAATGATTTAAACATAAGCGAAGATTAGGCATGAAGGTTGTTGATCTGATTAGAACCTATAAGGGGGTCTTATTCGGGAAGCCGGATTACTGGCACCCGCAGATAAAAGCCAATAAGTATGTTGATAAAAAGCTTCCGGGTAAATACTATCTGGATATGTCCTGTAAGGCTGATTATCCGGGAAAGCTAGATGAGAGAGGGGTTCCCTTGTTGGTTCTTGACAACAAGAATTACCATTTCCCAGTGACTATAGCCCAATATGGTTTGGGTAACTATGACAAGTATCAAATCACAAAAGAAAATGTGTGTTTAAAAAACTTCTTTGATGCGGCAAATTGGTTTGCAAAAAACCATGCGACTATTAACTCATCTTATGTATGGTACTCTTACTTTGAAAAAAGATCGTATTCGGTAAAGGCACCTTGGGCTTCTGCACTATCTCAGGGTCAGGGCATATCGGTATTAGTCAGGGCATATATGAAAAGCAGGGAACAGAAGTATCTTAACATTGCCTCAAGAGCGGCTAAATTATTCGAAATTCCAGTGAACAGAGGGGGAATAAGAACTTTGATAAACAAAAAGAATGTGTTCTATGAAGAATTTCCTTCAGACACACCTTCACTAGTATTGAATGGATTTATTTTTTCTCTCTGGGGCTTATATGATCTTTATCTGGTAACCAAGGAGAAAGTTATATTACAGCTATACGAAGAAGGGTTGGAGACATTAATCTCCATCTTACCCCAATATAATTTTTTTGGTTGGTCACGTTATGACCTCTACAACTTTAGCATACCGAACGTGACCAGCATTTTTTACCACCGACTGCATATAGAGCAACTAATGGTGATGGATCAGCTAACCGGAAACCAAATCTTTCGAAAGTACCTGGCTATCTGGAGCAAAGGGGAAAGGAATTTCTCTGTCATTATACTATCCCAGATTGTGAAGATGTTACAAAAACTTACAGTTAGAAACTTGTGTCCGTCTGTTGATTATTAATTTCAGGGAGATACAATGAGAATATGCTACTTAGGAGATGCTTCCAGTCCGCATGTAATAAAGTTTGTAGAATATTTCGCGAAAGCAGGAAATGAAATTTATGTTATTAGCTTAAGAAACGCAGAATATAAAAATGCGACAGTTTATCAGATCCCGCGTAGAACACCGTTTGAAGATATTAACTATTTGCTAAACTTCTTTTGGCTTAGAAGAATCATCAAGTCCATTAATCCGGACATCTTACATGCCCATTATCTGACCAGCTTTGGACTCCTGGGTGCCTTGGTTAGATACCACCCATTCATCGTTGCTGCTTGGGGAACCGATCTTTTGATAACTCCCAAGAGAGGCTTTATTTACAAGTGGTTATTGAAATTTACGCTTAAGAAGGCTGATTTGATTTTTGCCGATGCCAGCTTCATGAAAAAAGAACTTCTGAGATACGGTGCAGTAACAGAAAAAATTCTAATCTGCCCTTTTGGTGTCAACATGGAGATATTCAATGACAAAGACAGGGAGTTCAAAGAAAGAGGAGAATATGGAATCCTAAGCATGAGAACGTTGATTAAAAACTCTAATATTGATGTAATTATAAAGTCAATGAAGATTTTAAAAGACAATGGATTCAACGTCGTTCTGAATATTACCAACCGTGGACCAGAGGAAGAAAATCTGAAGCGAATGACGCAGGAGTTAAGGCTGAATGACTACATCAATTTTCTCGGATTTCTCGAGCGTGAAAGCATTTATAAATATTTCAAAAGTTCGGATGTTTACGTTTCCATCACCTCTTCCGATGGCGCCTCTGTAACCCTGTTAGAAGCAATGGCGAGCGGGATATTTCCTATTGTTTCTGATATTCCTGCTAATCGCGAATGGATTAAAGACGGCGCAAATGGTTTTCTTGTTCCGCTAAACGATCCGTCTATACTTGCGGATAGGATTATTCTTGCATTAAGAGAGCAAGAACTTCGCAGCAAGGCTGCAAAGATCAATCGAGCCCTCATAGTGAAGAAAGGTGAATTAAGAAAAACCATGGAGTTTGTTTGGAATCAATACAAATTATTAGCTAACTTCAATAAAGCGCGTAGGCAGGCCTTCATGGCCTCTCAGCAAGAGAATGAGTAATGAACATCTTATATATCACTCAATATTTCCCTCCAGATAAGGGTGCGGCACAGATCAGGGCGTGGGAGATGGCACAAAATTTGACCAGACTGGGACACAAAGTCACGGTTGTGACAGAATTTCCCAACCACCCTCTGGGTATTGTTCCCGAACAATATAGATTCAAGTTTTTTCAGAGGGAATGGTCCCGGGGAATTGAAGTGATAAGATCGTATGTGAAGGCTTCCCCCAAAAAGAATTTCATAAGCCGACTAATGTTCTATTTATCCTTCATGGGAACTTCCATCATCGGTGCTATCAAATTGAAACATAAGTATGATCTAGTTTATGCCACTTCTTCTCCTCTTTTTGTGGGGTTATCGGGATACATAATCAGCAGAATCAAAAGGATCAGGTTCGTCTTCGAGGTCCGAGATATTTGGCCTGACGCGGCTGTTGCCTTAGGAGAACTGAAAAACAAATTATTCATAAGAATTGCCAGTTTGACAGAAAAATTCTGCTATGGCAAATGCTCAAAGGTGATAGTCGTCACCAAGGGGTACCGCCAAAATCTTCTTGACAAAGAAGTGGATTCAAAGAAAATAGAAATAGTATATAATGGGGCAAATATAGAAATGTTCAAACCCACGAAGGAGGAGGAAGTACTAAAAAGAAAATACGATTGTGAAGGTAAATTCGTAGTTTTGTATGCGGGTAATTTTGGCTTGATCCACGGAATGAATTATTTGATAGAAGCCACTCGACTTTTCGCCAATACAAACAGCTTCAAATTTTTGTTTATTGGCGAAGGTCCAATGAAAAGTGAAATGTTGCGCTTACGTGAAAAGTATCGACTTGCCAATCTCAAGGTTCTGAATGATGTTTCCAGAAAAAAAATTATCGAGTATTTCAATCTCGCCGACGTCTGTTTAGTGTCTGCAAAGAAGAATAATTTATGCCGCTTGCTTCTCCCAGTTAAAATGTTTGATGCCTGGGCATGCGGAAGACCAATAATTCTGAGTGTGGATGGAGAGGCACGAGAGCATCTTGAAAGAGCGAAAGCTGGAGTATGGGTTAAGCCAGAGGATTCCGAAGGAATCGCCAATGCTATTAAGTATTTGTTCCAAAACCCGGAACTGCGTAAGCAATATGGAAACAATGGAAGGAAATATGTGGAGAAGTATTTTTCCCGAAAGGTTCAAGCGGAAAGATTAGAAAAAATTCTTCTGAAAGTTATTACTCAACCGTAGCGAATTTTCAACGTCACAGGCAGAGTTATAAAGATAAGGAAATAAACTGTTTATAAGACTACTCATTAGTGGTTTTGATCGAATTAAGTTTTTTTATTTTTTGAAGCTCTTGGAAGAAAAAAAACGATGATACACATACTCACTTTTTTTGCTTCCTTCCTTACCGTATTTTTAATAATTCCACTTTTCATCAAAGTGGCCAAAAGATTTAACTTCCTGGACTATCCTTCCGCTTTGAAAGTCCACACCAGACCCACGCCTCTTTTGGGTGGGTTGGCAGTCTTTATTGGATTTTCGGCCGCCTTGTTGCTTGGTTTGGCTCTTTTTGACTTATCTTTCAACGCAGATGTCGTGGGTATCTTAGTGGGAGGATCGGTGGTGGTGGGGTTTGGGCTGGTGGATGATAAAAAGGGTCTGTCTCCCAGTTATAAACTCCTAGGGCAAATCATCGCCGCCATATCGTTTTTGATCCTTAGCCATAATGCTAAAATTCTTACTGGTTCCAGTTGGGACATACTGATTCTGATTTTGTGGATAGTAGGCTTGACGAATGCGGTGAACTTCTTGGATGCCATGGACGGATTATGCGCGGGGATTTCCCTCATCGCCGTTTCAGTATTTCTGTTTATCGCTCTTTTCAGCCAACAGATACACAGCGCACTTTTGGCTTTAGCTTTGATGGGTGGACTTTTGGGCTTTCTCCGTTACAATTGGCCTCCGGCAAGAATCTTTCTGGGTGATGCCGGCAGCATGTTCAATGGTTTCATCTTAGCCTGTCTGGGAATTCTGTTTGCTAAGGGAAACGCCTCCTATTCCTCTCTTTTAGTCCCCGTCCTGATTTTAAGTTACCCCATATTCGACATTTCATTTGTCACCATGGTCAGGCTGAGAGAGGGTAGAAAGGTATATGTGGGCGATTATAATAATTCACCTCGAAGAATCGCCAATCTGGGGATGCAGAACAGGAAAGTAGTTTTGTGGATCTACCTTTTTTGTTTTCTCTTAGGGGTGTTGGGAGTTTTAGTCTATTTCTTCTTCGACTCTCCGGTGAAGATGCTGATCGCCGTATTCGTCTGGCTGGTTCTTGTTATCTTTGGGGTGCATCTACAGAGGAATTTTGTCAATATTCGAGAAAAGCTTGTTTTGATATTCAGTGATATAATCATGATCAACGCGGTATTTCTGTTCTTCTTTTGGCTAAAATTTCACTCGGGCTTGTTTCCCAATCAGTGGGTCATCCCGTTATCTGAATATGTCGCCCCGGCTATCTGGATTACCATCTTTTGGCTGAATTTGTTCGCCGTCTTCGGACTTTATGAGGTCCCGGGAGACTCAAGATACAAAGATGAGATGAAAGGGATAGCCAAAGCAACCGCTGGGGGAATAATTCTCTTTTTGATCTTAACTTTAGACCCGTCTTATTTGCATATTAAATCCTGGATTTTACTTCTAATCTATAGTCTCACCTTGAGTTTCGCTCTGGGTCTGGGACGGGGTCTTTGCACATATTTGATCAGAAAATTTAAGTTCCTGGGAGTCTCCGTGCGCAAAGGGATAATTGTGGGGACCAAACAGAATGCAAAAGATCTTTATGAGAGGCTTTCCGCCAATCCTGAATATGGTTATCAGGTGGTCGGATTTGTCGAGGAGGTCCGGCCAGAGCCAGAAGCGGATTCATCGGATTGTTTCTTAGAGTCCTCAGGAAAGATCTTGGGAAAAATCCAGGATCTGGATGAGATTGCGCGAGAAAACAAAATTCAAGATATCTTGATCGCAGTTGAACCAGATTGGAAGGGGTCCTTACAAGAGATCATGAATTCGGTGCACAATCTGGAGGTCTCTTTCAAAATGGTTCCCGACCTGGCTGATCTGAAAAGAGGTTATCAGACTACACCTCTTCGTTCAAAATTTCTTTTAAGCATTCTCCCCAGTCGTATGAGAAGCTGGGAGTGGTTGCTAAAAAGACTTTTCGACGGTCTGGTTTCCGTGATGCTTTTGCTGGTATTCTTACCCCTGTGGATAATAATAGCCCTGTTAGTCAGACTTACCTTTAGAGCTTTTCCATTAGTCAGACAAGAATATGTGGGAAAGAGGGCAAGAAGCCTTGAGCTTTATAAATTTCGTGTCTTCAAACATGAGTCCGCAGATGAAAAAAAAGACCAGCATTTGAGAATTCCTTGCACCAGGTTGGGACGTTTTCTAAGAAATTCCGGCTTGGAGAAAGTTCCGATTTTCATTAACATATTAAAAGGAGAAATGAGT
>Ga0209636_10002785_pt1 | contig 17825 bp, 16 predicted proteins | sample DeeMarSWOR152_54_FD_187464 | JGI IMG/M metagenome (GOLD analysis project Ga0209636, IMG submission 187464) | Marine sediment microbial communities from White Oak River estuary, North Carolina - WOR-1-52-54 (SPAdes) (version 2) | ecosystem: Environmental > Aquatic > Marine > Intertidal zone >... | reverse complement strand
GGTGATTGAAGGGCAAGCCGTGGCTTCAGTAGCTATAAACTTGACATCCTTCGGGGCTTTTCCTGAAACTTTGTCATAGTAGAAGGGCCAGAATAGACCTGAAAAACTGCTGCCACCACCTATGCACCCGACCATCATGTCGGGGTAGTCGTCTACTACTTCAAGCTGCTTTTTAGTTTCTAGTCCCACCACGGTTTGATGTAAGAGGACATGGTTGAAGACGCTACCTATGCCGTAGTTAGCTTCTTCATGGGTGAGTGCATCCTCGACGGCCTCGCTGATGGCGATCCCTAGACTTCCAGGGTTCTCGGGAGCTTCTTTCAAAATCTTTCTGCCAGCCTCTGTTTGGGTGCTTGGACTTGCATACACCTTTGCGTCCCAAAGCTCCATCATAACTCTTCTGTAAGGCTTCTGGTCATAGCTTACTCTCACCATATATACCGTGCAATCGAGTTTGAAAGTCATGCAACCGAAGGCCAGAGCTGAACCCCATTGGCCAGCTCCCGTTTCTGTAGCCATACGTTCTTTGCCCTCCTTCATGTTGTAGTAGGCTTGTGCAACAGCAGTATTTGGTTTGTGGCTCCCAGGTGGGCTGACACCCTCGTACTTGTAATAGATCTTGGCTGGGGTCTTCAAAGCCTTCTCCAGTCTAACAGCCCTGAAGAGTGGGGTAGGTCTCCAGAGCCGATAGACTTCCCTTACCTCTTCAGGAATGTCTATCCATCTGTCCTTGCTGAACTCTTGAGCAATGATCTCTTTGGGAAATATCAGAGGGACGATTCCGGGTCCAGGCCCCCTCTTGCCTGGCTCTATTGTTGGAGGCAGTGGTCCAGGCAGGTCGGGCAATATGCAGTACCACTGCTTGGGTATTTCTTCTTCGTCCAGTATTATAGTCTTAGATAGCATGCTTTTTCACCTTATCAACTTTTGACTTATGAGATTTATAATGGTTCCTCAGGTAATATTATAAAGCTTATGTGTACGTTTTTGTACACGAACTCCTTAAAAATAAAGTAACCTCAAAGTTGCTTTACTATGAGATTAGCCTTCTCCACGAGCAGGTATCCGCTGTGGTTTTCCCAAAATTTCTCTACTTGAAGCAAACGAATTCTTTTTCTGAAAAAGGGCGCATCAATGACCAAAGTTTCGTATTCTCCCCCCTCACCCACCAGCGATATTTCATATTTTTTGTTTAGTTCAACGAGGTCTTCTAGTGTTTTTGAGTTAATTTTCCTTCCAAGCCAGCTTTGATCGAAGCCGAGGGCGTACGCGCCTACAATGATAACCTCGAAATTTAGGCGGATGATCTCCTTTATCAGCCTTATGGGGTCCTCTTGCCAGAGAGGGGCTATGGACATTAGGCTCAGTTCCTGACAGATTTTGTCAATTCTCTCCTTTTGGTACCGGGAGGATATGGCTCCTGATACGACTCCCTCTATGTCAAGGGTTGCGAGCAGGTTCTTAAGGTCTTTGAGCTCCTTTTCTTTGATCCCAGTGGTTTCCGCCTTGACTATCGGGATTCCCACCGCCTCAGCGAATAGATCGGTTAGATGGATGTTAGGAAAGTGGAACATCCAGCTGTCTTCTCGCTGCGGGAGCATTGTAACTAGATATCTCACTTCATTACCCTGTTTTAATGCGCGATAGAGAGCAAGAGCCGAGTCTTTCCCACCCGTGACCAGCGCTGCTACGTGCATACTCGCTACACAACCGATTGGCCTATGCGAATCTTTGTTAATAAGTTATGGTAATGAAACGTTGCTCGCTCAGCCAAAATCTTTGAAAGTAATCTTCGCATCGTTGATGCGTCTCTTTAATGGGCAGGTCCCAGAGGGGAATTGTGATCAAACCCCAGTCACACTCCACCACTTTGGCGTTCACTTGCATAATAAAGACGTCACTTGGGCTGATAAAGCTGAGGTTGGCAAGGTTTTTTCGATTGAGAACCAAGGCAGCGAACCAGCGGTGAACCTCTTTTTCTCTGGTAAGGGAGTACACGATGCTCTCCAGCCTCTGCTTGGTGAAGCCTGTGTTCACCACGTCGTCAGCAATGAGCAAGCTGTCACAGTTGTCTAGCCGACCCTGAAAGTACGTTTGCCACTCTGGGCTTGGAAAATATGAGTCTACATGGTGTTGCATGGGAAGAGGGCGATGAGCCACGATGGGAATAAAGTTTTCGACGGCGTCGTTCATCCTCGCCAAGAAGTATGCTACGGGAAGCCCCTTCAGCACCACCCCTATGAATAGGGTGTCCCGCGGGTTGAGTTGATTCCCTATCTTCTCATTCAATCTTTGAACGAGCTTCCGAGCGTCATACCGCTCTCCCATTCGCAGCAAGCCCAACCTGTCACTAGTCTACTCAAATACATCCCTAATTATTTTTCCTGCCTGCTTTTTCAATTAATCTGTGCACCTTCGTTTTCCACTCATGGAAGCCTGAAGGAGAATTTGGATAGTTTAGGTACATTGTCTTCACTTCTTTCATTAGGTTAACCGCGTTGCGTAATCGTCTGAGAAATGAGAACCTTCCCAATCCTCTAAAAACTCGGAGGGTTGCCTCGGTTATGTTAAGGCGGGTGTCTTCGCCCATGCTCGTTTTAAGGAGATCCCCCTCGGTGATTAGTCGATACTTCATTCCATAGTTCAAGTCGTCGTCGCTTAACCAATTAAGGAGGAACATACGGAAGATGTCTAGACCCGCTTGCTTGGCTCCATACGATTGAATGTACCTAACGTTGTATGGCCATAGTCCACTTCGGCTCACATCCCCCCTTTCTATGGCCTCGACGATGGTTTTTCCCGCTGCGGTTCCGCCTATCATGGAGGGCCCCATTCCGCCAGCGTGAATTGGATTTGCTTGGCAAGCCGCGTCTCCAACAATCACGATGCCATCTCCTACCATGCAGTCAAGCGATCTCCTGGTTGGAATGTGCCCTCCTCCCTCATTCACGATGGACGATCCTTCAAACAGAGGTCGGGACAAAACGTGGTTGTAAAGCTGTTTTTTTGGGTTTGGGAACTCAGTGAACATTGTCAAGCCTAACCCCACGTTCACCTTCGCCCCACCCTCTGCAAAGATCCAGTGGTATCCTCCTGGGGTGATTTCTTGATTAAGATAGAGTCCAATATATTCGGGTTCATCGACTTGCTCTCTCAGTTCCCGAATTCCTCGATAACAGATCACCATGTCCCTCTTGCTGATTTCTGTATCGATTCCGAACTCTGTGGGAAGCTTCTTCCGTAAGACGGCTGAGAAACCGCTCGCGTCCACCGCCACTCGACTACGCAGCTCGGTTTTACTTCCACTTTTTAGGTCTCTCACCAAAACTCCAGCAACAAACCCATTGCTTATAATGGGTTCCATCACCTGATTTGACTCTAGGAGGGTTGCCCCAGCGTCCATTGCCTCTCTCAACAGTCTCTGACCAAAGGAGTGGCGGTTCACCATAAATCCGAAGAGATCCTCTGACTTTATTTGAAAAACAGTTTCTAGGTTTGGAGAATAGAGCTTGGCTCCAACGATCTTTCGCTCCAACTCTTCTCCCGTGGGATAGTCTAGACCCAGATCGTCGAAGTGATGCCTTCCTATGGCGTCTCCACAAACCTTCTTCCCAATGTCCTCCCTGCCTTTGCGATCGATTAGGCAAACCTCTAAGCCGGCCTCGGCAGCGGTCTTTGCAGCCATACACCCCCCGGTTCCAGATCCAACTACAATCACGTCAAACATTTTCAATGGTTCGCCCCCCGCAGCTCTTATATTCTATTGCATCAAAAACTCATAACATTTACCCTATTCTAGGAGAGAAGGAGACAAAAATTCCTGTAGCAGAGATCAAGGCGGCATTTCGAGAGGAGTAGGTAAAAATTGAGTCAAATAACAAGAATTATGATTTGCTCTTCTATGTGAAGATTATTTATTCTTTGGATGTTTTGAATTGATTTTATAAACGATTGAACAGACTTTTATTTTCTAAACATAATTATCTACGAACCTGTATAAAGTAAATAAAGCAATACTTTGTTACTTGTTAATGGGATTATTGTTGTCTTCTCTACGCCAACTTCAAGAAGTACCGCAGAGGAAGATAGTTCTGTTAGTCAGTCCTCCAGGCACATTACCTCATAGAGTTTCTGCTCCATGGAAAGCCGCTCTTGGAGAGGCTTACGCTGGGAAGCCAAGTGAACATCCACAGGGTCTGTCACGCGATGGTTTTTCCCGCTCTGGCGGGCGAGAGGTATCGAATGGTGTTGGGAATGGGGGGAGTCAAGGCAGGGAAGTAGATAGGTGAACGCCTGTTGGAAGCGGGGTTAAATGAGGATGAGGCCGTAAAGCGTGTCCTCATTTTCCTAAACCAATGCAAGGTTGGAAAAATTTTGGTGGATGAAAATATAAGAATAGTGGAGAACTGTGAGAGTTCACAGACGAGGATGTTCACGACGAAGGAGAAGGTACCCTCGTGCTATTTCACAACGGGCTTCCGCAATGGCTTCTTTTCTGCTGTTAAGAATCAGCACGTTAAAGAAACCAGGTGCATCGCAATGGGCGATCCTTTCTGTGAGTGGGAGTTCAGATAGGTAATGGTTAGGCCTAACATGGATTCGGAAATTCTGATCGCTTAAGAATGATGAAAGAGATTAGAGAGGACGTTTGAAAAAACCTACTACGACAGCTTCTTCCTTTTCAAGCATGAAATGAACATCCACCAATTCCCAGCCTTGTGCACCTAGTCTATTCAAGGTCTCTTCTAGGTCGGATGTGCGTAACCAATGCGCTGATGCCTCCCCAGTTTTAGTGCGCTCCTTCTCTGTTTCCTTTATCAGGTCAACAACTCTATACTCCCATTTTCTCAATCCGTGCACCACTTGGCTCTCACTCCCTCTTTGGGTAAACTTTAATCTTTTTCAGAAGTCATGTTTGGTGCTTACATGATTAAAGAGAATAGTGTTCCAATTATGTATGTTATTGCTGCGGCGGATGCCCCTATGACCATCATCTCTAGGCCGCTCCGGACCCAGTTTTTCCTCGAAAAAATGGTTTTCATGGCTCCTACTCCGAAGAGGGCAGTCATAGTGCCGATTACTGAGGCTATCAAGGCGTCAGTACAGCTGATGGAGAAGATGAAAGGTAATATCGGTACTAGCGCTGCGAGACCGAAGGAGACTCCGCACAAGACGCCGGCCTTAACAGGGTTTCCAAGTTCCTCAGGCGCGAGGCCCAGCTCTTTAAGAGTTCCTGTTTGTAGAGGCGCCTCTTTTTGCCAAGCGATTCTGTCGGCTATTGCCTCTGCTTCCCCTCTCTTAAAGCCTTCTGCCTTATAGAACTTTATCAGCTCCTCTCTCTCCTCTTGTGGAGTCCTACCCTTCTTGACCTTCTCTCGCTGGCTTTCCCTCTCCAAGACCTCCAACTCAGATTTGGACGACTGATATGATCCGAAGGCCATGGATATGGTTCCAGCGAAGAGCTCTGCGACCCCTGACAACAGAACGATGTAGGGGTCTGTTATCGCTCCTACTACTCCAGCTACGAAGGCGAGGGTTGAGACCAAACCGTCGTTGGCTCCAAAGATCATGTCACGTACCCCTCCGCCTCCCCTGATCTCCCACGCCTCCATGCCCAAAACCTCAGTCTTTATCCTGTCCAAGTGCATCCTCTCGTCGGAGGCAAATCTACTCCATGTTTCGGCAGCGTTAATCTCTCTGATTTTGCCTGCTTCAATGGCTAAATCTTGAATTCCTTCTTCTTCACCGATGATGGCCCACTCAAAGAGCCCCTTTGTGCCCAAGACGTTCATCATCAACCTTACCTTCAGGTCTCCAAGATACGCCTTGGTCGCCCCTTCCTTACCGCCCCCTAGCTCTTTGATTCTATTAGACCAGAACTCGGCATGCTTCGCCTCGTCATCGCTGATCCGAATCAAGAGCTGCTTTATCTTTTCGTCTCTGGCTCTTTCAACGAGTGCCCTGTACCCCTTGACCTGCACGAGCTTATGAGCGTGAATCTTATTCGCTGCGCTTAGAAGCCTCCCTCTCTCCTCATCGGTCAATCCATTCATTAGCATCCCACAACATAATTATCTTAGTTAAATGATAAATGCTATACTGTCCATAATATCTAAAGAGTTAAGGAGAGATTGATGTGGCAGTAGATTATGTTTCCACAGGTATTCCTGGCGTTGACAAAATTCTCGCGGGAAAGGGGATTCCGAGAAACCATACGATTTTAGTCTGTGGAGGACCGGGCAGTGGGAAGACAACATTTGCCATACAGTTCCTGTACGTTGGAGCAACCCAGTACAGTGAATCAGGCGTCTACGTCACTCTTGACGAGGAACCCAGCGACATAAGAACAAACATGTTGAGGTACGGGTGGGACTTGAAGAGGCTGGAAGACGAGAAGAAACTCGTGTTCATCAACGTTTCGCCAGTCCGTGTTGCGCCGTCTGAGAGGGCGGGTCTCATCCAAATTGGTATGAAGGAGTTCAGACTGATCAAACTGCTTGAGGCGATCAGGCAGGGCGTCGAAGAGGTGGATGCGAAGCGGGTGGTTGTTGACCCGATAACCATCTTCACGCTTCAGTATCCTGATGAGATTGAGCGTATTTACGCCATGAGAGATTTGCTAAGAGACTTGAGAAAGACCGACTGCACCAACCTGCTGATCTCAGAGTTGAAGGGAACTGGATGGGAGCGGGAGCATCAGTTCGAGGAGTATCTTACTCAAGGGGTGATTCTGCTCCGCACCTTTCTCAAGGATAGCAGGCTGACTCGGGTGTTCCAGGTGGAGAAGATGCGTGGTTTGGCCATAGACAACCAGCCTAGACCCTATGAAATATCAGCTAAGGGCGTAGAAGTGTATCCTGACGCAACAGTCTACAAATGACTCCATCTTAGGCTTGTTGAAACCCTGAGATAATTCAAAATTGGAAATCAATAAACAAGAATGGTTTTTCCCCTCTATGTAAGAGAGAATTGTCTCTTTGGATGTTTTGAATGGATTCTCTAGAGGAATTGAACCAATCTGACAGCATACCTGAGTTTATTTTCTAAACTTAATTATCTACGAACCTATATAAAGTAAATAAAGCAATACTTCTTTAATTATTAATGGGATTATTGTTGTCTTCTCTACGCCAACTTCAAGAAGTACCGCAGAGGAAGATGGTTTTGTTAGTCGGTCCTCCTGGGGCAGGGAAGTCGACATTTTGTCATCAAGTCGCACTCCAGAGCTTGGCGGTGGATAAGCCAATCATATATGTGACAACTAAGTACGGCTCGTCTGACGCTGAGAGAGCCTTGAAGGAGCGAGGACTACGGGAGGTTGAGCTTGGTCTGCTGAGTTTCGTTGACGCCTACAATGAAACAGTGGGTGTCTCAGTTCCAGATAGGCCAGATACGGCCTATGCTGACTGTAACGATCTCTCGAGCATAGATATAGCCATATCGAAGCTACAAAAAAGAATAGGCAAGAAAGACATCTTACTAGTCTTCGATTCTTTAACTTCTCCCTATCTTTTCAATGGATCAGAACTTCTTAGGTTCATGAGACAAACTCTATCGAGGTTCGCAGCTAAGGGAAACGCTGTCTTAGCCTGTGTGGACGAGGGCTGTGGTAAATCGGAGGACTTAGTAGCTATGATGAGTCTCTCAGACGGTGCGATAAAAATTCGTGTAGAGGAAGATAAACGGTTGTTGAATGTTTTAAAGCACCCCAAAATGGAACCAAAAAAAATTGAGGTTCCGGTGACTACTGGTCCTCCTCGTGTGATCTCTTACCATTTTGAGAGGGATTATCTTAAACAGGAGCTGGAGCTGTTCATGCGAGGAGCTAATGTAGTTTTGAGAACAGAAGTTGGTGATTTTGTTAATATCGCCTGGCGAGATCTCATATTGTGGAGTGGCGTGTTCTGGGATCCCAAACGATTTCCGAGGATGATGTATGAATTAACAAAGTATTCCGAGGGACCTGCAGCATTTAGCGAAATGAGTTCGTTAGTTCCTTGGCGTATGAAGTTTCTCATCAAGTTTATGCCGAAAAGTTTCAGCGAAGTCAAAAATATGAGGAAAATTATGAAAATCATGCTCACGCGATTCAGACCTGAAGAGTTTAAGATGGGAATTTTTGAATACCTAGAAGACTTCTCTAAAACGGACGAACACTACTTGAAAATACAAGAGAGTTACGAATGCTGGGGATTGGAGAATACCGGGACCTCCTTGGGATTTATGAGGCCTGCGTTGATAGCAGGCGTTCTAGAAGGATTCGAGGGCTGGAAAGGACTTAAGAGGGACTGGAACGCTGTTGAGACGAAATGCATCGGGTTGGGGGATCCCTACTGCGAGTTCAAATTGGTGCCGGGAGAAATTACTGAGTTAGATGCCTCTTTAGAAAAAGATAGTTCGGTTATTGAAAAGGTGCATGATCGCCTTATAGAGCATATCTTGGGATTTATGCTTCATAGAAAAACTCTAACGAAGAGGCCGACTTTGGGAAATGACGTACACATCCATGAGGTGCAACATGTTACAGTTGCACCTATTGTCAATGAGAAACTCCAAATGGTGTTTAGAATGGGAGGCGCTAGGGTGGGAAAGATGCTTGGCGAGCACCTCTTGGAATCAGGGTTAAGGGAGGAGGAAGCCGTAAAACTAGTTGTTGACCTCATGGAACACTGCAAAGTGGGAAAGACCACGTTAGATGAGACGATAAGAATGAGGGAAAACTGTGAAAGATTTGGGGTGAAAACCGAGGAACCCTCATGCTTCTTCACTACGGGCTTCCTCAATGGATTTTTCTCCACCGTTAGCAACCAGCACATCAAGGAGATAAGGTGTATTGCGATGGGTGACCCCTACTGTGAGTGGGAATTCAGATGAATATGATAAAAACAATTCAAAATAGGAGTTGAAGAAGAGTGAAAATGGATGAAATAATTGTTGCTGGTGAACCTTGCCTCGTGATTCGCAATCCTCTGATCCCTAGAACATTATTGTGTAACGCGTTGCTCCAGCCTCTACTGTCCCGACTAAAAAGTCCTGAAGAGTTCGTGGCCTTTGTGTCGGAACCCTGCGCTTCCCCTCAAAGTTTAGATGTGGTGCTAGTCACAGCTTTTTGGCCCAAATGCGTCTTCGACCAAGCTTCAGAGGAAGCCACGAGTAGGCCATTGCAAATGATTAAACCCCAACACCTCATGCTGGTTGAAAGGGAGCTCTACATGAAGCTGACAAAGAAACGGTGTCTCTTCGGCGACTTCCTCGATTCCCTGCTCCTCCACAACGAGGACAAAAGGAAGATTGGTGGGCTCCTAAGCAAGGCTCGCAGTTGGATACGGGACAATAAGTCATACGGTTTGTTCTTCCTGAGAGATGTAAGAGGTATGGAGGACTTTATCGATCAGACCGCCGGCATCTTCGAGATCGCTGTCAAAGCAAAAGTTGAGACCGAGCAGGCTGAGCCGCTGCTGAGCCTGACCATCATGAAACATCCCAACATTGCCAAGATCGACAAGAGAATTGAAGTCGTTTTTGAGAAGGGGTAACCGAAACAAAGGAGAGGTTAATCATAGTTTTAGCTCAACTGTATGAAGTTCCAGTTAATAATTTGATTTTGTTAGCAATTGGTGCTCAACGGCTTTGTTTTGGATAGGACAGTCATATCTACATGCACATTCATCTATTTACATTACGAGTTTTTCCACGGAATGGGAGCGTTCCGAGTAGAAAAAACAGTCTGAAATAACATTTGGAGAAAGAAATAATCGTCGATTATCGAAAAACAATTTGAAAGCAAAAGATAGCCCTAAGAAAAATCTAATTGACTAGAGATCTTCACTATAGAGTGTTTATTCTCAAAAAGGCCTTATGTATTGGAATTCGAATTTGGAGGAAGAGAGGAGCTTTAACTCATGTTATGGTCGATCGGGTATCTTAATAGGCTGCCACTGCCACATCTCTCCCTTCTGGGTAATGTGGCCTAGGCCTGGAAAGGGGAAGTGAAAGGCGTGTACTAAGGCTTTGTCAGTCGCTGCGCGGTTGAGGAGGCGACGCCGGGTAGCTACGACCTGTTCGGGGGCGATCGCTACGGCTGTGTACCAGTCTGGTTGCTCTAGATGGAGGGGGTGAATCACAGTATCAGAGAGGTACAGCAGTTGTTCATCCTTGGAGGTGACGGCAACCGCCATATGGCCGGGGGTGTGGCCAGGTGCCGCTAGAGACCGTATGCCAGGTATGACCTCCGTTTCAGGATCGACGAGATCGAGTTGATCTTGAATTGGTAGCAGGTTGGTGCGTGCGATGGTAATCAGGTGTTCATCAACCTTAAGTTCAGCCAAGTGGGCTTCTGAGGTCCAAAAATTCCACTCGTCTTTCCACATGATGTAGCGGGCGTTTGGAAATGCTGATGCGCCCTCACGGTCGATGGTCCCGCCGATGTGGTCGGGATGGCCGTGGGTGAGGATGACAGTATCGATGTCCTCAGGCGTGATCCCTTCGTTCCGTAGGTTAGGAATCAGGTTCCCCGTGGTTGGTGCAAGGCTGCCAGCACCTGTATCCACCAACACCCGATGCTGACCCGTGTTAATCACGAGGCAAAGGTACGGGCTGTTATACTCTTCCCATCGCTCTGGATCGAGGTCGTGTTTTCTCAGCGCTTGTTCCAAACGTTCTTTAGGTGCATTGACAAAAAAGTTGATGAAAACGTTCTGGGCAGGATAAGGGTACGCGTAGGTGCCATCGCTGACGACAATACACTCGAAGGTTCCTACCCGAAAGGGAAAGCTTTCCATACTCATAATTCTCCCTATAATATGCATAAATATTAATCCATTTAGGCTTTGGGATTTCACTAAGCAAGTCACATGCGCTTAATGTAGGCGCGCTTCATCTTACTGAGGCTTATTCTTTGTTTCCGATTTGTTTCCTTCCACTCTCTATAGTTTTACAGTTCTTCGCTGATCTTGCTCTGGATGTAGTCGACGGGGGTTCTGTACTAGGCTCCTGTCTCGTCGAGGGCCTTGTCGAGTTCAACGTAGTCTCAACCATCATGCGACCACAAACCGGATCAACTCTTTATACGTATACTCAGACACTTTCATGGTTTTCAGGGCCATTTTACCACTTCTCACCATTTATTTCATCCGTTATAATAGTTGCTTCAGACATGCCTCCAGTATCGATGAGTTACTGGAGCGTTGATGAACCGCAGATTCCCAAATTCAATCTAAGGATCGAGGAGTTTAAACCTGACTCGTATAAAGCTTTTGAGCCAGTCGGTGTAAAAAACCTAATGTACAAAGCCGTGCTCGTTTAATAGATGCACGACCTACTTCTTCAAGAGTTAAGGAGGATGAAGTATGGCTATAAACAAAGATAGACGAGCTAGGTTTGGTGGAAGAACTGTAACAGCCATAATAGAGTTTACTGAAGACAAGATTCTATTGGTGAAGAGGGGAACAGTAGTTTTCAGAGGATATTGGGCTTTGCCAGGGGGAAGAGTCGATGCTGGAGAATCGATTGAAAAAGCTGTTGTTCGAGAAGTCAAAGAAGAAACTGGTCTAAACATTGAAATAATCGGAAAAATAGGAGAATATCACGAAAAAGGAGTCAAAGACGACATAGAGTACGATTACTATCCCGCTTGTTTTCTAGTGAAAAATATAGGAGGACAAATAGAAAGACAAAAGACAGAAATTGAAAGCATAAGACTCTTCAGTTTCAAAGAAATGCCAAATGAACTTGCCTTTGAACATTCAGCGATGATCCAAGACTATATGCGACTCAAAGAATTGGAGAAACTAGCCGAGGAGATTAGAATCTGCAAAAAGTGCAGGTTACATAAGAATAGAACTAACGCTGTACCTGGAGAAGGTCCAGCAAACGCAGAAATAATGATTTGTGGCCAAGCACCTGGACGAAACGAGGATAGGGAAGGAAGACCATTTGTTGGAATGGCTGGTAATTTCTTGAATGATTTGCTGGAATCGATAGAACTGGATAGAAAGAATATCTTTATAACTTCACCAATCAAGTGTTTTCCACCCAAGAATAGACCTCCCAGAACGGATGAATTGGAAGCATGTCGCCCCTACTTGGAGAAACAGATTAAAATAGTTCAGCCTAAGATCATAATTGCCTTTGGAAATTATGCACTGAAAACTCTACTGGACGATGAATTGTCGATCTCAAAAATTCATGGAATACAAAAAAAGATACAGGACATCACTGTATTCCTAACCTTTCATCCTGCAGCTGCAATGAGATTCCCCAAGATAAATGCTCTAATCAAGGAAGACTTTAACAAACTCCGAGAATTAGTATCGAATCTTAAGCAATAGTTTCTAGTTCTTAGGCTAAAGAGGATACGTTGTTTCTTAATGTACACATATGTTTAAACGACACTATTTATGAACACAGTGATATTCTTTGTTTCTTGTATTCCAAATCCAGATAATGAAGCACGCTCCTCGTTTAGTTTTTCTAATTACTATCATGTTATAAAATAAGGTTGCGATTAGATTTTTGTCCTATCCAAGAGGTTGCTTATTTTTATAAAAAAAGGGAGTTTGCGGGGGATGTTGGGCGATATCCCCACTGCAAGCAGATTAATCCCAACACGCTTCTATCTCAGTTCCTCATGTGATAGGCTTCCAAGGGGAACCCAATGTAAATTCGCGCTTGAGCGTTGGTAGTCCGGGGGAGACCGTTCCCAGACTGGAATTTATACCAAAATCCCCTTTTTTGTAGCTATTTTGTTAGCTTCTACCTTTGGTTGATTTCCTCATTAACGAGATGAGGCGAATAAAAAGTGGTTTCCACACCTTAGGTGTGATTCTTGTTATAACCGCTAAACAATTATGAACAGGCTTATTCTAAAGTGTTGCAGAAGGTGAGTTAGGTTGAAAGAATGGGTATGCGTGCAAGTTGGACATCATAAAAGGGTTGCAGGAACAATTGAGGAATATCAAAGGAATGGTTGGCGTCTACACACCTATCAAGCGACTGGACAAGCAACCCTTGTAAGTCATTACTTGCTGTTTGAGAAGGGCGATTGATATAAGCCAACTCTCATCTTTCCCCTTTTTGATCTCAACAGTCTCAAGACTTTCTGGAAGAAATAGTAGGCATGCAAGCAACACTGAACTGTTGCTGGTAATGGCAATTATGTATTATTGGGTTCCTTTGGTTATGGCTGTCCACTATTTCGAACAGGATGTTCTAAAACATAGCATAATAACGGTGTTGTGACATTTTTTCCGTGAGGAACTGAAGATGAGCAATACAAAGAACCTGTTGTATGGGGTTATCTTCATACTAGTGATAGTCTTGGCCGGAATGAGCGGTTTTTACGTTGCTTCTGCTCAATTGAACTCTCAGCCGCAGAGTTCCTCTTCGGACCAGTTGAGAACCATCGACATCTCAGGCTTTGGCAATGCCAAAGGGGACCCCAATATGGCTATGTTGACATTGGGTGTGGAAAAGCAGGCTTCAACAGCGACAGAAGCCACGCAGAAGAACGCTGAGATGATGAACCGCATAATTGACGTTCTCCAAACTTTGGACATACCTAAGGATAAAATCGAAACCTCAAACTTCAATCTTTACCCTGTGTACTCGGATCAAGTGAGATACGAAGGATTCTCAGAGATCATTGGATATAGGGTTAGCAACGTCATGACGGTCACCATCACCGATCTTACAAAGGTTGGGCAGGTGATAGATGCGTCGGTCGGTGCAGGAGCCAATCGTGTGCAAGGAGTCTACTTCACCCTCACAGAAGAAGAGACCCAGAGCCTTAAGGCTATCGCTCGACAAAGGGCTGTCGAAGACGCAAAGTCAAAGGCAGAGGCCATCGCGGCTTCCCTTGGGCTTCAAATCGTGGGAGTCTCCCACGTCAGCGAAAGCACAACATATTACCAGCCATACAGATACGACGCAGCGCCAATGGAAGGGGTACAAACGCCCATCATACCAGGAGAGATACGAGTAACCGTCACGGTTCAGGTTACCTTCATTTTCCAATAACCCCAACATTCCCTTTTTTAATTTCTAGAAAAGCGTGTGCTTTCAGATTGTTGCAAACCGAGACTTTTATTTCTTGATTAAAGAGTCGTTTTGTCTTTTTATAATTGGGATTTCTTTCAAGATTTCACTGTGGTCTTTGATCTCCAAAATTCAACAGTTGAAGCTGATCATAGAAGCCTGGGGACTAAACTCAAATGAACGGAATACAAGTCTTAAACCAAGCCTTAAAACAAGCTATAGTGTAGGAGTTGCGACAAACCTGAAAAAGGTATATTCGAGTCTGGACATTGGTAGCCCGGAGGAGATGACTTATACGGTTTAAATCTACGATTTTTGAACAAAAACCTAAGCGAAGGTTTATACAATAAATTGTTTGAATACTCTCGCGTGAAAAAAAGGGATTGCTGATACCAGATAGAGAAGCTTGGTAGCCGGGAGGAGATTGATGCATCAGTATCAAAATACCCCTTCCAAATTTTTTGGACATCCCGGCCATGAAGTACGGTAGCCCGGACCCAGTCAGATAGCTTCAATTCTGAAATAGTGATATTCACGTTATAGGCAAAAAATCACTTATTACTTGAAGATCTTACACTTATGTAATGTATCACATTAATTTTAATAAGGAGTGTGTATGAGTTATGAAAAAGCTCCCTGAAGTGACGCTCAGCTATGAAGGCCTGTACCAGATGCTCCTTGCCCCCATTCGATCAAAACTACTGTTGACGGGCATCGAGTTGAACGTCTTCAATGTGTTATCGGAACCCACATCTGCTGAGGCCGTGGCAAAGACGCTGGGCACCCATCCTCGCAATACACGAGTGTTCCTCGACAGCTTGGCGGCGATCGACTTGCTGCATAAGCAGAAGGGGCGATACCGAAACTCATCCATTGCAGAAGCCTTTCTCGTGGAAACCAGTCCTACTTTCTTGGGGCGAATCTTCACCTTTATGAAGCCGGATGATCAGGTCCTCCAGAACCTCCCTCAACTTGTGAAGGAGGGGCCTCCGCCTCCCCCAGAAACGTCTCCCTCCTCAGAGGAGGCGTTGGCTCGGGGCGTCGTGCTGATGGCGGACATTGAGCGGGCTGGCTATGCCCAAGAAGCGGTGGACATCCTTTTGGACTTACCGGAGTTCCCATCGTTCAGAAAAATGCTTGACTTAGGCGGTGGACCAGGGCTTATTGGAATGGCTATCGTTGATGCGCACCCTACGATGACAGGGGTAATCTTCGATCTGCCCCCGGTCATCGAGGAAACCAAGAAATTCCTTCACGAGTATGAGATGGAGGAGCGGATGGACGTTCTTGGTGGCGACTTCAATCAGGATTCGATCGGTGGAGGCTACGATCTGGTCTTGGCGTCTGGGGTCCTCCAATTTGCAACTGACATCGACGCCGTGGTGAAAAAAGTCTATGACGCCCTCAATCCACGGGGCGTATTCGTCTCGCTGTATCCGTTTGGACACACGCATGAGCGAACAAAACCGGAATCCATTGTGTTGAGCCTATTATCGATGGCCTTAATGGGACAGGAGGTCGGGGTTAATCAAGGGGATATTGCAACGTCCATGCTTCGCGTGGGGTTCACATCCGTCCGCTCACGAACCGTGGATACGTTTATGGGACCCATGGACCTCGACATCGCCCGAAAATAGTTTGGTTTTTCCTTGTCGCTCAATCAATGCTAGCCAATTTTTATGCTTGTGTGCGAATAATCTCCCTCTCCAGTTTTTTGAAGTATGATATGTTCAACGTATTGCACAGGTCATTGTTTGATGGAAAATTGAGGTGGCGCATTCACTAACCGAGCAACAATACAGTTTATTTTCTAAACACAATTAACTACACACCTATATAAAGTAAATAAAGCAATACTTCGTTACTTGTTAATGGGGTTATTATTTGTCTTCTTTAACCCAGCTACAAGAAGTACCATCTAAAAATTTGATCTTACTGGTTGGCCCTCCTGGGGCTGGGAAATCGGCGTTCTGCGAACAGGTCATTCTCCAGAGCATAGCCATGGATAGGCCAGTTATCTATGTGACGACTGAATATGATCCATCTAAGGCTAAGGAAGCATTAAGAGAAAAAGGACTGGGTGGGATTGAACCAAATCTACTCAGTTTCGTTGATGCGTTCAATGAAACCGTGGGGTTGTCTGTTCAAGATCGACCTGACACTATCCGTGCAGACTGTGCAAACCTGTCCAGTGTAGGCATATCTATCTCAAAGCTCCAGGAACGAGTAGGAAAGAAAGGCGTTTTGCTGGTTTTCGACTCCTTGGTCTCGCCCTACCTGTTGAGCGGCCCAGAGGTCGTGCGGTTCCTGAGGCTGACCCTGTCCAGGTTTGCGGCTGAGGGAAACAGTGTTTTAGCGTGCATGGATGAGGGCTGCGGCAAGCAGGAAGACCTCGGAGCCATGATGAGTATATCAAATGGGGTCATAAAGATGGAGACGAGGGAAGGCAAGCAGTTCCTGAACGTTGTGAAGCACCCCAAGCTCAAGCCGGCACGAATTGAAGCACTCCTAGAACCCGAACCGATAAGCTTGGAAGAGCGTGTCTTCGATCCCGATGCGCTGGCACGATTCCTTCGTGGAAAAGAAGCAGTGGTGAGAAGGGAGGTCGGGGACTTTGTGAACCTGTTCTGGCCAAACCTTGCCCACTGGAGCGGGATGCTCTGGGACCCCAAACGGTTCCCAAAGATTGTGTACGAGATGAACAAGGAGGATGGTCCCGCTATGGTCAAGTTGATGAAAGAGAATGAAGCGGTCAAGCGCGTCTTTTTTCCCTGGCCTAAGAGTCTTCTCCTCAGATTCTTTCCAAAGAGCTTCAGCAAGGTCAAAGATATGAAGAAACTGTTGAAAGAGATATTTAAATCAGAGGAGCGCCTAGGCAGCGGCACCTTTGAATACCTTGAAGACGCATCGAAGACCGACGAACACTACGTTAGAGTGTACGAATCCTCTGAATGCTGGGGATTCAAAGACGTCGGTGCAACGATGGCTTTCTATCTTCCCCCTTTGATAGCAGGCGGGATAAAGGGATTTGGGAGCTTGCGAGGACCTGAGAGGGACTGGAACGCCGTTGAGACGAAATGCATAGGAATGGGTGATCCTTACTGTGAATTCAAGTTACTGCCGGGAGAAATCGACGAGCTGCAGGACTCTCTGGAGAAAGATATCTTAGTTATCGAAAGGATCCATGAACGTTTGATGCATCACCTCATGGAGTTTCTACTCCATGGAAAGCCACTTTTGGAGAGACCTACGCTGGGAAGCATGGCGAGCATCCACAGGGTCATACATGCCATGGTCTTTCCCGCTTTAGCCGGTGAGAGGTATAGAATGGTGTTGGGGATGGGAGGAGCCAGGTCGGGAAAGCAGGTTGGGGAACGCCTGTTAGAAGCGGGGTTAAGTGAGGATGAGGCGGTGAAGCGTGTTCTAAATTTCCTAAACCAATGCAAGGTTGGAAAGGCTACGGTGGATGAGACCATAAGAATAGTGGAGAACTGCGAGAGCGCGCAGACGAAGATATTCATAACGAAAGAGAAGGGGCCCTCGTGCTACTTCACCACGGGCTTTCTCAACGGCTTCTTCTCTGCCATCAAGAATCAGCACGTCAAGGAGACGAAGTGCATCGCGATGGGCGACCCGTACTGTGAATGGGAATTCAGATGAATATGATAAAAACAATTCAAAATAGGAGTTGAAAAAGAATGGAGATGGATGAAATAATTGTTGCTGGTGAACCTTGCCTCGTGATTCGCAATCCTCTGATCCCTAGAACATTATTGTGTAACGCGTTGCTC